>PVBE010017041.1_pt1 | contig 14871 bp, 18 predicted proteins | sample 1631181 | NCBI WGS metagenome assembly PVBE01 (sample SAMN08397723, study PRJNA350692) | Marine metagenome, whole genome shotgun sequencing project. | isolation source: water | place: Pacific Ocean | collected 2012-04
AATTGCTTCTAAAGGTTGAATATCCCACTGTTTTTTAACCCCGCTCATTTGCACATCCGCCTTGACAGGTGCGTCCAGCGGCACTAACTTCCGCCCGCCCGATAGATACGGGTACCCAGAACAAAAAAGGCTTTAGTATCCGCCCGGTTCTATTGAATTTTAAAGGGCGCCATGCGGTATCGACCTACCAGATATCCGATGAAAAATTTAATTATTCGAAAATAGCAATCGACGAACTGCGTAAAAAATAGGGTATATGGAACTTTCCGACCTCATAACTCCAGAAAGCGTTATCGCCAATCTCAAAGTATCGAGTAAGAAGCAGGCGTTGCAGGAATTGGCCAAGCACATCGCCGGTCTGATCGAGCACGAAGAACGCGATATATTCGATATTCTTCTGGAACGCGAAAAACTGGGCACCACCGGCGTTGGCGATGGCATTGCCATTCCCCATGGCAAGCTTGAATCCCTGGAAAAGCTGCATGGTATTTTTGCCAGGCTGGAGCGGCCCGTCGAGTTCGAATCCATTGACGAACGGCCGGTAGATTTAATTTTTCTCCTCTTGGCGCCGGAATCGGCGGGCGCCGATCACCTCAAAGCCCTCGCCCGGGTTTCCCGTCTGTTAAGAGATAAAACGGTGTGTGAGAAGCTTCGTGGCTCCGAAAGTCCCGAGGCTCTCTATGCTCTCCTAATTGATCAATCCTCCAACCGCGCGGCTTAGTCAGCGAATTTTATTTCGAATATTTGCCGGCAATACGATCCCGTAGTTCCAGCTTGTCGATTTTCCAACCGCCGTTTTTGGTATCTCTTTAACGATCTCAAGTATCGACGGCACTTTGTATTTGGCCAGATTTTTGCGGCAATAATCCTGTAATTGTTTCGAACTCACGCCGCTGCCATGCCTGAGTACAACCTGGGCAACAATAATTTCGCCTCGATAACATCGGGATGGGTATAAAGAACTTCGTCGATTTCACGCGGATAGACATTATAGCTGCCGCCCAAGGCCATATTCTTTTTGTGGTCGCGAATATACAAATTTCCGGCTTCGTCGAGTTCACCGATATCTCCCGTGAACAGCCAGCCTTGCCGCAAGGCGGCGGCCGTTTCTTCGGGCCGGTTGCGGTACCCCAACATGATTTGCGGTCCCCGCAAACAGATTTCGCCCTGTTCGCCCGTAGCCAGAATTTTGTCACCGGTTGCCACGTCAACGATTTTGATCTCGGTCAGGGGTAGCGGCGGGCCTATTGACCCGGGCACGATGTCCCGGTCGGCGCTATTTAAGAAAATGACCGGTCCGGCTTCTGATTGGCCATAACCCTCGAATATGAGTAAATTATACAAATCCTGCCATTGTCTGAGAGTCTCTTCCGGTAAAGGGGCAGAGCCTGAAAGTCCCCGGCGGACAGAAGAGAAATCTGCTTTGTCCAAATCTTGATAGGCAAGCAGTCCATTAAAGATGGTCGGGACGAACGGCAGGAATGTCGCCTTTTCCCGTTCGATGGCCTCAATCACCAGATTAGGTCGATAGCGGGTCAGCAGGATCAAACTTCCCCGGCAATAGAGAGCCAGGTGCAGACAGACCGATACGGCGAACACATGGAACAACGGCATGACGCAAAGTATTATTTCGTCATCCATGGTTGTCGGCACCGGAACTTCCAACTGGCTGATATTCACTGACATTTGACGGTGGGTGGTGTTCACGCCTTTGGGCAGACCCGTCGTACCGCCGGTGTACTGAAGGGTCGCCAGATTGTCGGGCCCGGGCAGCGGCTCCGGCAATCGTATAGTCTGATCGTCCTTCCAGGTATCCAGGCGGCGGCGGCCGTCATCACCGATCCTGATGCCATGTTTGATATTCAGTTCCTTTAGAAGTGGCTCAACAACGTCGCGGATGTCCTCGCCATAGACAACAGCTAACGGCGCGGCATCCGCCAGTATATGACGAAGTTCGCGCGCCGTGTAAGTTGGATTAACCGGAACCACCTGTGCGCCGGCTGCATGGAAGCCGAACATCGCGATCGCTATTTCTATCGAGTTACCGCAAAGCAGCGCCACCCGCTCGCCCGGACCGGCGCCGAGTGACTGCAACTCGGTGGCAAAGCCGGCCGACACACCGGACATACTCGCCGTAGGTCAGGCTTCGTTCATTAAAGACCAGGGCCTGGCTATCAGGGGTCAGTTCACCGGCCTCCCGCAACATATGCACGACCGTCCGGTGGATTTTCGACAGATCAGTTAATTCCATTAAGCCCACCGGCATAAAGTGGCGAAATGCCGGTTATCAATCGGTCAGTTGACGCAAACGGGATAGAGATCGTTCTGAATGGCCATGGCGAAGGCTAAATCAAAATCGGGCGCGCTCGCCAGAGGTTCGCCATCGGCCGCAAATATACCGAAGTGATTTTTGCCATCCTCGAACACCGGCTTGATATAGGCGATTTCATCCAACCCGAGAAAGGCTAGATCCGATGGCGAAAGAACGCCTGGCAGCTCGATGGCGGCATTATCCCGGTTGTTTTCGGAGTTGGTCATTCACTTGTCCTTTTAGTTATGTTGCGCCGTGCCTGAAATAAGAATTGCATCAGGTATCAGCCTCGAGGTCGATCGTTGTGGAATTTGATCTTTTACCGTTGGCCGCTCCTTTCTCGATTTGGATGGTTTTCACCTGGGACTCAGGTATCGGGCGGAATAGATCCACATGCAGCAAGCCATCTTCTAGTCGTGCCGACGTCACTTCAATCCCTTCAGCCAGGACAAAGCTGCGCTGAAATTGCCGGGCGGCGATGCCCCGATGCAAATAAACGCGATCGTTGTCGTCTGCCGCATTGCGCCCGCGGATAACCAATTGATTGTCCTCGGTGGTCACTTCCAAATCAGCCATGTTGAACCCGGCCACCGCCAATGTAATCCGCAGATTTTCCTCACCGGTTTGCTCTATATTGTAGGGGGGGTAGCCTTCAGCGGACGTTTTTACCACCCGGTCCAGCACTTGTTCAAAGTGATCAAATCCCAGCAGAAGAGGGTTGTCGAAAATAGGTAAGCGCGTCATGCCAAGTCTCCTCCAATGAGCGAGCCGTCGTGTCAAGGCAGACCCTAAAAAGGCGTCCGTCAAAGCCTAATTTGGCAGAAAAGTCCTCTACGTCAAGGGGACAGAACGATTGTGCGGATCAGAACAGTTGCAGAATAGCGCACTCTGATTGGGCCGTCACTTTGGTCGCCGCGACTGAAAGCTGGTCCGCGTTTCCTGGGGCAAGGCAAAGGACGCATGCTCATCGGGAGCGGCACCTTGACCGAGTTGCAGGAACACCTGGACGAGTTTTCACCTAGTTTCGAAACCACTGTCTGGACCGGTATTCTCGGTGGTTCCTTTCTCGCCTTCTATGCCTTTATCGGCTTCGAGGACATGGTCAACTTGGCCGAGGAGATTAAGGATGTCCGCCGTACCCTACCCGCCGCCATTGTCACGACCCTTGTGGTGACGACGTTAATTTACGTTATTGTCGTCCTTGTCGCTAACTTGGCAATCACACCCGCCGAATTAGGCCAAAACGATGCTTTCTTGGCATTGATCTACGAACGAGAAACCGGTTCGAACCCGGCGCTGATCAACCTGATCAGTATATTCGCGGTATTGAATGGCCCGCTCATCCAGATCATCATGGCGTTGCGTGTTCCTTACAGACTGAGCGCTTAAAAATGGCTGCCGGCCTCATTCAGCCGCATTCATCCTAAGACGAGAACACCTGTGAACGCCACTTTCTGAATCGTCGCACTACTGGCCTTTCTGGCGGTAGGTATGGATATCAAGACCTTGGCGCAATCGATGTGTCTCATCATCCTGATCATCGCGACGCTGGTAAATACCTCGCTCCTGCGCATTAAGTGGCATGACCGGGCGAATGCGGCTAAAGATGATACACCTGCTGTCGTCAAAGGCATGCGTGTGCCTTTTCGGGTTCCCGGAGCGGGTGTGGCGGTGAGTTCCTTTTTTGCCTATTTGATATTCGTAGATCTCATCGGATTTTGATACTTGACGTTAGTCAATGCGGAATTGGGCCGATTTGAGGAAGAATAGGAGCCAATGAATTGCCGGGGGATACCCCAAAGCACAGGAGGAAATTTAAATATGGGGCTCAAAGATATCCTGGTCCATGTGGATTCGACTTCTCAAAGCGCCACGCGCGTTGAAGTCGCTGCCCGTTTGGTGCACCAGCACGATGCTCATTTAACCGGCATCTATGTCATAAGCAGCCCCCATATTTCACCCACTCAAGATTTTGGCCAATTGCCCGTAGAATATATTGAGCAACGGGAGAAGGATTCCGGCGATCGGGCTATCGTCGCTGAAAAATCATTTTTAAATATCGCCGATCAACATGGTGTAACACATGAATGGAGATGCGAAACGGGTCTCGCACTGGATATCATCAGCATGAATTCGCGTTATAGCGACGTGGTGATACTTGGTCAGCGCGACCCCAACAACGCCGAGGATTTCGGTGACCTGCCCGACGGCATAATAATGACATCCGACCGGTCGGTGCTGGTAATCCCCTATACCGGCAAGGTCGAATCACTCGGTGAGCGGGTTATGATCGGATGGGACGGTAGTGCGCAGGCAGCCCGAGCTATTCACGATTCTATTCCCCTGATTGCAGCGGCGGATAGGGTGGATATCATCGCCGTTAATCCCAATGGCAGTGGCGATCATGGTGAAACTCCCGCAGCCGACATTAGCCTGCATCTGGCCCGTCACGGTATTAAAACCGAGGCCCAGTCGATTACCGTCAACGACATCGGTATCGCCGATATTCTGCTCTCTCGGGCATCGGATAGGGGGATCGATCTTTTCGTTATGGGCGCTTACGGACATTCGCGTTGGCGGGAACTGGTTCTGGGCGGAGTCACGGCACATATGCTTGAACATATGACTATGCCAGTGCTGATGGCGCACTAAAACAAAAAAAGGGGTCAGACTACTTTTTTTAAACGAAATGATTGGGTTCGAATTCCTGGATAAGCGATTCGATATCTGGAATATGGACAGTGCGGCCCGAAAAGTGGGCAACGCCGTCAGTTTCCATTTTGCGGATGGTACGGGACATCGATTCCGGTGTGGTGCCTATCATGGCCGCCAAATCGTGCCGGGATAGAGGCAATTCAAAATCGGTTTCCCCGGAGGTCCTGTTCTCACCATATTTGTCCAATAGAATGAGCAGCAAATGGGCAAACCGCGCCCGGACAGACAGGGTTGCATTGTGGAGAATTTTTTCTTCGGCATTGCCCAAGCTGGTTGACACGCGCTTAAGATACCGGAGACCAAGTGCCGGATTTTTTTCCAATAGCGCCTTCACTGTTGCAGCATCTATTTGGCAAATTCGTGTTGGTTCCAATGCTTCCGCACTGGCTCTATAATCCTCGCCCGCCAATAGAGCACGGTAACCCAAAACATCCCCAGGACCCACCAGATACAGAAGAAAGGAATTACCCTCGGAATCGATTTTACGGACACCGATCAATCCGGATTCAAGGCAATAAACGCCTCGGCAAGCATCACCTTCGTGGAATACGACCTCGCCAGACAGAAATTCTTTAGTCACCCGCCCTTCATCAAGTTGCTTTAGTTCATCCTCGTTAAGAACGCACCATTCAGTCTTGTCTCGAAGCTGACAGTTAAAACAGTTCAGGCTAATTATTCTGTTCCCTTTGATCCGCCGATCAACTTTCCGTTACCGAAGCGCAATTTCAAGCCCTAGAGGGCAAATGCGTTGGCTCTTTTGACCAACGTCAATTCTTTAGTATGTTGGAATCTATAAAATCAGGCACTTTTTCGCAAACGGTTATTATAAATAATGTCGCACGCAAATCGCCCAAATTATAGGTTTTTAAATCGATTGTCAGCTTACCGTCAGCCCGCCGATCATCCGAAATCACAAAGTGATGTGACGGATATGGCTGGAATTCGTGCGGCAGCGGTAAAATTCGTCGAGCGGTTTGGCAATAATGCCATTGATGAAGCCGGCATCCGCGCCACCGAACTGCTACAGGTTGGCGACTATCAAGGTCGGGCACGTTGGCAATTAATTAAAAAAGAAGTTGAACAGTTGTTGTACACTAAAGATACCGTTGCCAAACGATAATTATAAAATTCATATCTGATGTTAATTAATACAATCGCTTGATTGTTTTGACATTTTATAGAATGGAACAAAACGAAAGGAGGTTCAAAACAGCATATCAGTTGTTTGAAAATGGAGTGTCCGCAAGGATTAGTTCCGGATTTTGACGCTGCCTGGTGATACCACCGGATAAACACCAACGACGGTTTCCGTGGCACAGAAGTACGGAAGGAAAGCATGTTCACAAAAGATATTATGACGACCAATGTCATTACTGGTTCACCGGATTCTTCGGTTGCCGAGATTGCGAAATTGCTGGTAGACCGACGGGTCAATACCGCTCCCGTCGTCGATATCGGTGGAAAATTGGTTGGTATCGTCAGTGAGGGCGATCTCGTTCACCGTAGCAGAGGCGACCACGAAGTACCCCGATCCTGGTGGCTGATGCTGGTTGGCGACCCAACGACGTTCCGGACGAATATATCAAAAACCATGGCTCAACGGCCAAAAAAGTAATGACGGTTGATATCGCGAAGATCACCGAGTTCACCTTCATCTCCGAAACCTTGGAAAAGAGGAAGATAAAACGGGTATCCGTGGTCAAAGAAGGCGTCTTGGTCGCCATAGTTAGCCGCGCCAATATCATCCAAGCGCTGATCTCCAAAGGTGAAGGCGATTTGCCGAAGGTCGATGCTTCCAACCAGGAAATCCGATCAAAACTTTTGCAGGAACTCGACCAGCATGCCTGGGCCAGCACGGCAACGATGAATGTTGTCGTCAATGACGGCGTGGTCCTTTTCTGGGGATTCGTTGAATCCGATGAAGCGAAAGAAGCATTGAAACTTGCCGCCGAAAGTATTTCCGGCGTCAAATCTGTAAAGAATAATTCAGGGGTTTCCGCCGCTCCACCCTACTACATCTAGGAACGGCGCTCCGGCGATCTGTGATCGCCAGTCAGGCCCTCCTGCCGGCCTGACGCATGTTCCCTGAGACTGATAGGGCCTGGCGCCAAGCGCCAAGCGCATTTTTTTATACTGCCCCATTTATTTAAATTCCCACGTCCATTTCCTTATATTCTAAGAATTTCTGCCATCCAGTCGGAAGTCTGGCCGTCATAGCTGTAGCGACGGTTATCAACGGCATGACCGCCATCAAGGATGAGCAAGAACCGCGACAAGCCATCCGCCAGGGACATGATCTGTTCGCTGTTTTCCGGCGGCGTGATCTCGTCCTGGTCGCCTGCCAAAACCAAAAGTGGACAAGTAATCCGTTTATCAAGCAACGCCAAATTAAACTTTCGGGCATAAGCACGAGCCTCGTCATCACCGGTACAATAGGTCCGTTGCCGGAAGGCGTCCTGCAGTAATACCGGCAGATGGGTAAAATCGGTGCCGTAATCAAAGGCGCCGGAAATACTGATACAGGCCTTGATACGCTTGTCGGCAATCGCCGATCGCACAGCAAAATGCCCCCCCATTCCGAGGCCCCAAACACCAATCTTCTGACCATCGATATCGTCCCGTCGCTGGATACAATCTATAACCGCCGCAACGGCGACCTCGAAATCGGGGCGCAGGGGCAGGTCGTATTCTGCTTCCCCCTGGCCTGGTCCGTCGAAAGACAACGTCGCCACGCCCCGGCGCAAAAAGCTCATTTCCTGAATGCCCAACTCCTCCTTACAGCCGTCGATTCCTGAACACATGATAACGATCGGAGGTTTGGTTTCGCTACTGCCGGTGGATCCAAATGCGGAAGGGCCAGGCGATGACAGGCCAAAGATTTTTCATGGGTGATCTTTAGCTGCTCCATGTCGTTGACGAATAGAAATTTCGCGAAATGGAATAGCAGCGCCGCCCGTTGCAGATGCTCGCCCGCTGTCAGGTGGCGCCCTTGCCCTAAGGCGCCTTTTCCCAATTCCTCATGCAACGCCGCTTGTTTCGACCAAACCTTGCGCCAATCTTTCCACTCGAACACTCCAACGCTGATCATTTGAAAATCGTAAAGTGGGACCCCCGCAGCAATAAACCGATGCGTCCAATGATTCATGGCGGAAGACACATAGTCATCCAGTATCGGAATTTTGTCGAGATCCAGCTCGGCTTGATTTTCCATATTTCTCTCTTATCCACCTTTTGAGTCGTTGATATATGCTATCCGAAAAACGGCCTGTCCAGAACGGAGCCGTCAAATTGGCATGATAATTTTTCGATAGATCTATTGAAAAAAAATTAATAAGGTTTACCCTGTCCGGTAAAATACAAATTGATGTCGGAACAGGAGGCACAAGTGGCGGAAAAATACGATTCAAAGGCGGCCAAAGAGGCCTGTCAGAAGTATGTCCTGAAAAAAGGCGCCCTGACGTTTGGTGTGGCCGATATCGTCGTCTTGGAAAAGATTGCCCCAGCAGGTCACCGCCCCAGCGATATCATGCCGAAAGCCAAGTCGGTCCTGTGCGTCGGCGTCGGCGGCGGCACCAGCGGCAGCTGGTCGGCCGATGCCAAGACCTTCGCCTACGTGGCCGACACGGAAACCATGGCCTATCGTATTGCTTACGGCCTGGCTTTTATGATCGAGGCTAAGTACGGCTACCGGTCGGTCTTCTGCCCACCCGACGCAGATCCGGAAAAGGGTGCACGCATTCCCATGCAGAGCCTCAAACTGCACGCTGAAATCGCCGGGATCGGCGCCCGGTCCATGGCCGGGGACATCATGCTTCATCCTGAATACGGCATGCTTTATTACGGCACCGTGTTCACTGAAATGGAATTGGAACCAGATTTGCCCATGGCGGAAAATCCCTGTCCCCATCCCTCCTGCGTCAAGCTCTATCAGCAGTCGGGACAAACACCCTGTCAGAAATACTGTCCGGTAAGCTGCCTCAGCGGTTCGCTGTCGGAAGACGGTAAACAGGCGGAGATGAACTATGACACCCACGCCTGCGCCACCATGTGCCAACAGTACGAAGCCATTCCCAGCGTACTGATCGACACCATGGACGCCAAAGATCCCATTGAGCGCGGCATGGCGTTGCATGGGCCGGAAAGCCAAGTTATTTGGTACAAACTGGCCATCGGCGCCGGAGAATTGCTGGCCCTCTGCGCCGAATGTATGCGGGTCTGCCCCATCGCCCAGCGAGCACCCCAGGCCAATGTAATTGCCAGGACCGCTGGCATGCGGGCGAAGATTGCCGATGCCGAAGCACTAGCCAGGGAAGACGAAGCGTCTGACAAAATGAAATCAGGCAGGGGAGCATAAGATGACATACGGAGTCACCCAACAGATGATTGACACCTTCGGTGAGGTTGTCTTTAAACTAAGCCTTAACATACAGTCCCGTCCCGGTGATGCGGTCAGGGAACTGGATTGGGATACCATCAGCGCTCAACGGGACCGCACCGGCCTCACCGACCGTGAAATAGCTGAGCGGATCGGCTTGCTGCCTGAACAAGTCGCCGTGGTCCGGGTCTTTACCGAGCGTAAATATCACAAGATCGACCAACACCGAAAAATCTTTAATCTTGGCGGAGGCAAACGCTGGGACCCGGAAAAATATAAATCACCAGCGGAACGGCTGCGGTTCAATGAAGCCGGCATGGCGCTGAGAAAGTCCCTGTCGTTCGACCCTGAGCGCGCCGCTCATTATCTGGAGAAAGGCTATTGGACGAACGATACTTTGTCCGCTTGGCTGGCCAAATATGCATCGGAAACCGCCGAAGCCATCGCCATCAATCACCCCGGCGGCAATGTCAGTTACGGCGAATTGAAGGAACGGGTCGATAGCCTGACTACCGGTTTGATGAATCTCGGCTTGATCAAAGGCGATGTCGTCGCCGTCCAATTACCCAACAATATCGATTATATACTCAGTTATCTGGCCATAACGGCCTTCGGCGGTGTCATGCAGACCATCCACATGCCTTATCGGGATGCTGATATCGAATTTCTGCTGGGTCATTCCCGCGCCCGGGCAGTGATCTCATTGCCTGCCTTGAAGGATTTCCAGACAGGTGACGTCATGTTGAAATTGAAGAACCAACTGGATACGCTGGAACACGTCATCATCACCGGCGACACTGCGCCCAAAGGGGCACTGACGCTGGCGGCGCTTTTCTCTGATGACACTCCCGAGATCGATAACCCGCCGGTGGGATCGGACCCGTTCCTGCTGCTCTATACTTCGGGCACGACGTCCAATCCCAAAGGTGTGCCGCTCACCTATCAGAACATGCTCAGCAACACGCGGCAATGTGCTCCGGAATATAAGGTAACCGCAGACGATCGCATATTGTCCGCAGCGCCGTTCGGCCATCTCTATGGCCTTTACAACCTGCATCTGGCGCTATTCGCAGGCGGCACGGCAACCTTATTACCAATGTTCACGCCGCCCGACTTGGCCGCTTTGGTGGAGAAAGAAAAACCAACCATGGTGTTCCTGGGCCCGCCCCATGCCGCCGCCATGCTGGGGGCTGGTCTGATGGACAAGCACGATTTTTCGTCTGTCCGCTTTACGGTGTTTTCCGGTGCCTATTGTCCGCCAGAGGTAATGAAGACATATCACGCCAAGGCGGGAGGCGGTAAAACCGGCCAGCTTTGGGGCATGACGGAAACTGCCGCAGGGACCATCTCTCGTCCGGACGACGATATAGAAATTTCGGCCAATTCCGCCGGCCGCGCCACCCCCGGCGACGAAATCCGAGTTGTTTCTACCGAAGAAGGAGCGCCGTTGCCCGCCGATACCGAAGGTGAACTTCAAGTGCGGGGCTGCTCGGTATTTGCCGGTTACCTCGACAATCAGGAAGCCAACGATGAGGCCTTCGCCGGGGACGGATGGTTCCGCACCGGCGACCTAGCAATGATCGATCGTGACGGTAACATGCGGATTACGGGCCGGACAAAAGATGTTATCAATCGGGGCGGCGTTAAGTTCAATCCGGCGGATATTGAAGACCTGATCAGCAAACACGCCAAGGTCGCCGAGGCTGCCATCGTTCCCATGTCGGATCCCGTGCTAGGCGAAAAATCCTGCTGTTTCGCCGTCGCCGCAGCGGGGGAAAATCCAAATCTGGAAGAACTCTGCGCCTATCTGGATGACAACAAGATATCCAAAAACAAATGGCCGGAAAGGCTTGAACTGATCGACGAAATGCCCCTGACACCGACCCGCAAAGTTATGAAAGGGCAATTGGCCGCCAGCTTGGCGGAAGACCATTGACCGCCGCGTTAAAACCAAAAAAGGAAAAATACTGGCGGCGGCAGCAGGACGTTTTCGACGCCGCCGCCAAGGTGTTTGCCGAAAAAGGCTATCACGGCGCCTCGACTGGCGATATTGCCGCCGAGCTCGGCATTGCCCAGAGCAGCCTATATTACTATTTTTCTTCCAAAGATGAAGCACTGGAGCGGGTATGTCTCAACGGTATTGAGGGCTATGTCGAGCGTCTGACAGCTATTGCCCGGGAAAGCCGGCCGGTGGATGAGAAAATTAAACGGGCCATCCTGGCGCATATCCAACCAGTCATCGATATTCCCGATTGCGTCAAATCCTATCACGGCGAACGGCGTTATTTACCGCCGGACAGTCGGCGCAAACTCGGCCGCATGCTGGCCGATTACAATGATCTGTTTGAAGAAATATTGGAAGCCGGTGTGGCGCAGGGTGTTCTCAGGAACGATCTTAGCTGTTCGGCCTCGACCTTGCTGATCCTGGCCCAATGCAATGCCGCCCAGTTCTGGGTATCACAGCCGGACGGTCCGGACCTGAAAGGAATGGCTCAAACTATCGCTGACGGTTTCCTAAAAGGCGCGATAAATCGTTAAACCGTCGGGATTTCTGCTTTCCGGTAATTCGAGTTGTTTCACTATGTAGCGATATTACCCGCTAACAGCCATGGAGTTGGGTTCTCTATTTTTTGGTTTTCTAACCGGCTTTATATTCGAAGAGAACATCATTTTAGCAGCTGGCACTGGAAAATCTTTGGACCGGTATTACTTTAAAATAGCTTGAAAGAGTATAGCGCGCCCGGGAGAAATCACCCCCCAAACCTCCTGACCCGAAACCTACATCAAGGTTTGCGCCTGAAGGAAAGACGGCGGTTTGTTATGACCCCAGTGGCATGGCGTTCTGAACGTCGCCGGCAACTTCAACGGCGAAAGTACCAATGCCATGCTGACGAAGGGAGATGCCGACGTTATAGCCTTTGGCCGATATTTTATCGCCAATCCCGACCTGCCCGAATGGCTGCGACTTGGGGCGGCGCTGACTCCATACGACAGGAAAACTTTTTACCGTGGCGGACCAGAAGGATATATCGACTACCGGCGATGGACTCGGATACCGTTGAACGAGGCTGTCTTTAGTCCTAGACACGTAAGAATTAAAGTCCTGTTCGCGTATGTGAGTCCCTGTCAACCCCCACCGTACTCCTAATCTGGGCGCAGGGCTGGATACTAGCTTGACAAGGTTTATTTCCCCGGCACAACTGCACCATGATTGTGCAATTATTTTCTATTATCGCCCCTGTATTTTTCGGCGTTGCCTTCGGCTATGTCTGGGCCCGTCTCGACAAGCCTTTTGACACCGAGTTCATAACTACCCTAGTGTTTAACCTTGGAACACCCTTGCTGGTCTTTTCAACCCTCACAAAATTGAACACCGATCCCAAGGCCTTTGCCGGTCTGGCCGTCGTCGTGATCGTCGCCTTAGTTTTCTTTTGGTTCTGCAGTTTCATAGTACTGAAACTGGCAAAGCTCAATCTACGGACTTATCTGGCCTCGGTAATGATTCCAAACACCGGCAATGTAGGCTTGCCACTCTGCTTCTTGGCGTTTGGGGAAGAGGGCCTCGCATTTGCCATCATTGTGTACACAATTGTAAGTCTGGCCCAGTTTACCGTTGGATTGGGGATTGCTTCCGGTACATTTTCCATCCGGGAATTGTTCAGAAATCCACTGATATATGCGGTTTTAGCTGCACTTATCGTCATGGTAGCAAAAATTGATTTGCCGGGCTGGCTTGTAGACACGGCTGAAATCTTTGGCCAGTTTGCCATACCTTTGATGCTCATAATGTTGGGGTTTTCGCTCGCTAAACTGAAGGTCACCAGCTTGCCACGCAACTTGGCCTTAAGCATAGCGAGACTTGCCATAGGTCTGGGAGTCGGTTTGACCGTCAGCCAATTTTTTGGCCTAGAGGGCGTGGTGCGGGGGGTATTTATCTTGGAATGCGCGATGCCGGCGGCCGTTTTCAATTATATGCTCGCCATACGCTACAAAAACAGCCCAGAGGAGGTCGCTGGTCTGGTCGTGACCTCGACTTTATTTACGTTTGCAATCCTGCCGGTTTTGGTGGCTTTCGTCCTAACACTTTAAGCCTCGTCAGCTTTCCCAAGCACACACAATCCCACCACACTAATCACGCCGCCCACCGCCAACGCCAGAAATCCTGCCGACCAGGCGGTCGCATCCGCCTTCCCTCCTGCCGCGTCTGCAGCCAAGCCGAACAAGAACGGGCCAAAGACGCCACCTGAAAATCCCACTGCCGCAAAAAACGCCATCGTCGCACCCTTCAATTTCGGGTCGGCGGCGGCCATCATCCCTGCAGTAATGGGAGCATTACGGCCGTAGGAGGTCATGCCGAGCGCAAGGCATAAAATAATAAGGAGCCAGTAGGGTTGGGCGAGGTTGAGGGCTATTACTAAAGCCAGGACGGTTGATATGGCGCTAGTGATAATCAGGGTTCGGCGACGGTCTAGCCGCTCCGTTAACTGGCCGAGCCAGGTACTGGCGGGGATGCCGATAAAGGCGATGAGAGTTGCCATGACGGTGGGCTCGAAGAGGTATCCGGACGGCGCAGTGGGGGCGAGAAAAAGGAGAAATGAGGGAGCCCAGACCCGGTAGGCGAACACCTCCCAAGTGGCCCCGATAACCGCCACGACGTATGCCATGGCATGCCGATTGCGGATAACAGGACGGAAGTCTAGTGGGTGAGTATCCGGTTTCTCGGCGCTCGCCAAGGGCGGTCTGGTGGGCAGGACAACAGCGACGATACCGGCTGCAATAAAGAACCCTGCGCCGGTGAGAATAAAAGCCCAACGCCAGTCCAACGCCTGGTTTATTTCGCCGGAAACCAAGACAGATAAGCCGGAACCCAGCGCGAAGAACGATGTGTAATAAACCAGCCCTTTGTTCTTGAAAGGCTCCGCCAAGGTATCGGTGAGGCCGCGCAATCCCGGCATATAGGTCCCCGCCATACCGAGCCCCGCAAAAAAACGTAGCAACAAACCGGCAGCCAAACCGTCAGCGAATAGCCCAATGAAAATAGTTGACACCCCGCCCACCAAGGCTGACAGTATATATATCCACTTTGGATCAATCCGATCCGTGAGGCTCGCCAGCACCAAGACACCAGCCACATAGCCCGCGAAGAAAATGCCCCCAAGCAGCCCCGCTTCCGTTTCGGACAATACCCATTCCATCTTTAACTCGGGCAACACGGCGGCAACGGTCATAAAGCTCAGGATGCTGAAGACGAGAGCGGTGACGAAGGCGGAAATAAATAGGGCGGGATGCATTCGCGATTCCTAGCGCCGCAGTCCCGCTGTTACAAGCCGGAATATCATCCCGCTATCGACATACCCTACAAGAAATCTAAGAAGAAACCCCTAACCACGGAAGAACGCGATTACAACCATGCACTCAGTAGTTTTCGTGTCCGTTTCGAGCACAGCATTGGCCGTCTCAAGTTCTTTCG
>PVBE011007917.1_pt1 | contig 14871 bp, 11 predicted proteins | sample 1631181 | NCBI WGS metagenome assembly PVBE01 (sample SAMN08397723, study PRJNA350692) | Marine metagenome, whole genome shotgun sequencing project. | isolation source: water | place: Pacific Ocean | collected 2012-04
AATCTTCTGTGGAGTGCGATCCTGGTTAGGCGTGACCGTCTGAACGCGTCTCGATGGCGGGTTCTTGGCGCACGTGGGCTCTTCGTCGCACTTCCGCTGGCTGTCTGGATGCTCTACCTCTGGCTCGGACACCACGAGGTCGGCGGCCTGGCAGGACACCGCAACTTCGGACTGCCATTGACAGGCTATGTCACGAAGTGGGTAATGACCCTGGATGAATTGCGAAAAGCGGGCTGGGAGTCTTACGCTCGCTTCAGTCTGCTCGCCATGGTCAGCCTCACGACGCAGGCTGCCGTCCTCGTGATCAGTCGGGACTGGAACAACCCCTGGTGGCGGGTCGGCATGGCATCCTGCGTGCTGATGGTGTTCCTCGGAGATGCTGTGTGGGAAGGACACCCCGGAGCGATGACCCGCGTACTGCTGCCCATGACTTTTGCATTCAACCTCGTCCTGCCGCGCACTCGTTGGTTCTGGCCGCTCTTCATACTGGGCAACGTTACGGTACTCCCTGGCCTCGAAACCATCCAGGCACCCCTCCTGTCACCCCGGCTGTAGAGCTTCCCTCGCCGCTTGGTTGCACCGTGACCATGCCGACCGTTGAGTGTCCGACACAGGTCATCTCCAGGATCTGTAGAAGCGGGAACGCCGTCGGTCGGCGCCCCCACCGATTCGTCTCGTCAGACGCTCGGGGGCGAGTTCGCTCACGCCCGCCGTTGGGAGGCGTCCGGAGGCCCGGCCGAGACCGCGGGAGGTTGGGCTTGACAGCAGCCCCCAATCTTGACATCCTCCAAGCCTAGAGTATCGAGTCAGCGCCGCCCTGGCGTATCAGATGTGCGGGGGACGGCGCACCAATGTAGTCGGCGTACGGCAGGACCGGACTCCGACGATAACCCACTGGAGTACGGTAATGCCTATGACGGGAACAGTAAAGTGGTTCAATGACAGCAAGGGATTCGGCTTTCTGACACGCGACGACGGCGAGAAAGATGTCTTCGTGCATCACTCGGCGATTCAGGGCGGGGGCTTCAAGAGCCTGACCGAGGGCGAGAAGGTCGAGTTCGACGTGGTACAGGGCCAGAAAGGCCCCGCCGCCGAGAACGTTGTCAAGATCGGGTAGGCGCCAGCCAACCCATAACGGGTCAGCAGAAATGGGACCCCGCTGCCGGTCGGTAGCGGGGTCTTCGTACGTCAGGCCCGCTCGTGTGGCGCTGATGCCACTCCAACCGTCCCGCCTTCTCCGCGCGTGCGCGCCGAGACTCCCCCACCCGGAGTCGCCCTGACCCGAGAAGTCTCCGCACGGCCACCCGCGGGCGGTTGTCACCTTGACGAGCGCTCCAATTCCGTTGGGTCGTCGAGCCTCAGCCATCCCTCGGGATAGATGTCCCTATCGCTCAGATGCCCGAAAGCTGGGCCGAAATGCCGTTGCGGAGCGATCACGATCTTGCTTGGGTTGGGGTTGAGCCAGGCCGCCCACCACGAAAATGTGGAGTTGGCGATGACGTTGTGTCGGCACATCGACATGAGAAACATGTCGGTGTCGGCCCGCTCACCCTCGATGTACGTCGTGGGGACGTCAAGGTCCACCGCGTCTCGGCACCACGGGATGTCGTCGGAAAAACAAAGGACCCGGTCGACCGGGGTCCTCGATCGCACCGTCTCCAGCGCGGTCCGATAGTGGCCCACGGAGAGCAAGGGATGGCACTCCTGTTTGTGGAGGTAATCGCCCCGCCTGACGTGAACCGAGAGCGCGGTGCCGGACAGGCACTCTCGGTACTTGTCCGACAGCCGTCGTTCTTCCTCATGCGAGGGCCCAAGCATCGACGCGATCGCCTGGCGACAGTGCTCGAAGTATCTCTCGGACTGCAGATGACCACGTATGACCACGTCGCGTCCTTCATGGAACGGAATCTCCCGAAACGAGAAATCTCCAGGGTCCCATATCTCGATGCTGTCCTCGGGAATCCTTCCGATCGGTAATCGGTGAAAGATGGTGTTCGCGTATTCGCCCTGGCTGGACAGGTCGAACGAGGCGGCATGACCACCGTATCGATAGGCATAGCCAAGAGTCGCCGCGATCTGGAACATCGTGTTCCCCAGACCGCCGACACCCGCGCAGGAGACGGTCGCTGTCGGACGATGGGTTGCCGACATCCTGAACGTCGGTCGACGAGCCACGATGGGCTTCCTCCCGTGGAGACTCACTGAGCGGATGACGACCCCCAGACTACTTCAGCATGGCAACCCGATGCGACGAACAATCGCTTATCCTTGGCGATGACTGTCCCCGAGCTCTCCATCGGCCCGGCCCCCCCGGCGGAAGGTCCTGCGCCATTCCACCCAGAATTCTGCATAATAGAGCCGCACGGCCTCCCGTCACCGCACGAGACCGACGGGCGGCTAGGCTAGATGCCGTCGCCTGAGATCCGACGATGTGGCAAGCGCCCTGCTCTCTTGGACGGCTAGTGGCGATGGCCATCCTCGTACTTCCCGCGACGGTTCTGGCTCAGGACGAGCGCTATCCCGACACACGCCGAGAGATTCGGCACATCATTCCGTGGGGAGCGGGCGGCGCGACCGACACCGCCATGCGAGGAGTGATGCAGTACGTCGAGACACGGCTCGGGGTCCCGGTCGTCACCGAGAACATCCCCGGAGGTCTGAGCGCGGTCGGTCTGCTCCACGTCAAGACCGCTCGGCCCGACGGCTACACCATCGGCACGATGACCTACGACGTCTTGACGCTCGAGTTCCAGGGGCTGGCGCCGGTGTCCTGGAGAGAGTTCGAGCCGGTGGGCATGGTGACCGAGCACGCGAGCGCGCTCATCGTCCCCGCGGATCGTTGGGCGGATCTCGACGCGTTCAGAGCAACCGCCAGCGCTCAACCCGGTAGGATCAAGATCGGCAACGTTGGCACCGGTGGGATCTGGCACCAGCACGCCGCCACGATGGAACGCGCGCTCGCCGTGGAGGTGGTGCACGTCCCGTACGAAGAGGGGTCCGGCGCGCAGCTGGCGGCGCTGCTTGGCGGCGAGGTGGACGCGAACGTGGCCAGTCTGCCCGCGTCGCTGCCCTACGTCGAAGACGGCACGCTGCGGGTCCTGGCGGTGATGTCTGCCGACCGTGACGAGCTCCTCCCCGGGGCTCCCACGTTCGCGGAGTCTGGGTACGATCTCGTCTTCGGGGGATTTCGCGTCGTCGTGATGCCGAAGGGAACGCCCAGGCCGATCGTGCGGCGGTTCGAAGAGATCCTGCACACCGCCTGGCGCGATTCCCGATTCCAGGCCTGGGCCCGCAAGGCCGCGATCGGAGCGCGGTGGCGGAACGGTGCCGAGACCCGTCGTTACCTGGAGCGCCTGTCCACCCGCGTCGAGCGGCTGATGGGCGAACTCGGTCTCAGATGACGGCGTCGTCGGAGGCGTGCATGCGCGGTAGTGAGGCCGTCGTCCGGATGCTCCAGAGCCTCGACGTGAAGGTCATCTTCGGGCTCTGTGGCGATACCACCCTGCCCCTCTACGAGGCCCTGTACGATCTCGACCACGACATGCGCCATGTCCTGGCACGAGACGAGCGCTCCGCCGGGTACATGGCCGACGCCTACGCGCGGCTGAGCGGCCGGGTCGGTGTCTGCGAAGGTCCGAGCGGGGGCGGGGCCACCTACATCCTACCGGGTGTCGCTGAAGCCAACGGCTCGTCGGTGCCGCTCGTGTGCCTGACCTCCGACATCGACGTGAGAGACGTGGGTCGTGGAACGCTCACGGAGCTCGACCAGTCCGGGCTGTTCGCACCCGTGACCACGTCGACGCGGGTACCCAGCCATGGGTCCCAGATTCCGGCGGCACTCCGCGACGCCTTCCGCCACGCGACGACCGCGTCGCTCGGTGCCGCCCACGTCGGCCTTGCCTACAACGCCCAGCTCGACGACGTCGCCGCCGACGACGTCTACGCTGATGCTCGGTTCGGTGTCTATCCGGCCCTGCGCGTCGCGCCCGACCCCACCGCGGTGAAGCAGGCAGCGTCCGTGCTCGCCGAAGCTCGACGTCCGCTCCTGGTCGCTGGAGCGGGGGTCCTGCGGTCTGGCGCGTGGGAGGAGGTGACGGCGCTGGCACGGCTGCTGGGAGCGCCCGTAGCCACCTCGATCAGCGGAAAGGGCAGCGTTGCGGAGACGGACCCGTACGCGCTAGGGGTGATCGGAAGCAACGGTGGTCTGAGCTATCGACACGATATGCTCCGGGAGTCCGACGTCATCTTCTACGTGGGGTGTCGCCAAGGCTCGGTCACGACGGAGAAGTGGACCCTGCCGGCCAACGGCGAGAAAGTACTGGTACAGCTCGACGTCGCCCCCGCGCGCGTCGGTCGCGCATACACGACCGCCGTGGGTCTGGTGGGTGACGCCAAGCTCGGCCTGAGCGCCGTTCTAGACGGCGTGGACCGGCTGCTGTCGGGTCGCCCCGCGGGGAGGGTGGACCCCGCGGAGATCGCGGCCCGCCGCGAGACCTTCATGGCGAGCGTCGCGGAGTTCTCGTCTGACGAGACGCCGATCCGCCCAGAGCGATTCATCGCCGAGCTGATCGCGGTCGCGCCCGAGACGACCGTGATCTGCGCCGATCCGGGGACCCCCTGCCCGTACCTGTCCGCGTACTACCGCCTGCCGCGGGCCGGCCGATGGTTCGCGACACCTCGAGCACACGGCGCGCTCGGCTACGCGCTCCCGGCGGTCTGCGGCGCGTACTATGCCCGGCCGGACGCCCAGCGTGTCCTCGGCGTCATGGGCGACGGCAGCTTCGGCATCTCGGCCGGCGATCTCGAAACAATCGTTCGCCTGCGTCTTCCGGTGACCCTCGTCGTGCTCAACAACGGCGGCTTCGGGTGGATCAAGGCGGGCCAGAAGCTCCTGGGCGAGAAGTACTACTCGGTCGATTTCTCGCACGCGAATCACGCTCGGATCGCCGAGGCCTACGGCATGCGCGGCCTCCGCGTCGAGGACCCGGGCCAGCTGCGCGCTGCCCTCGAGGAGGGGTTCTCGGCGACCGGGCCAGTCCTGATCGACATCGTCGTGCAGCCGCTCCAGGACGCCAGGGCACCGGTTTCCAAGTGGGTGGCCTGATCGATGAGGCCTCACGCCGACGCCGTGTCCGGTGGGATCCTACTCCTGGCCGCCGGAGTCTATGCCGCGGCCACAAGAGGCTTCCCGGCGGGCGAGGGTGAGCCAGGCCCCGCGTTCTTCCCGCTGATCCTGTCGGGCGCCCTGGCGATCGTGGCATCCGTCATCCTCGTGCAGGGCCTGCGGGCCGGGCTCGCTCGGTACGGTACCGACACCGTGCCCAGGCCTCACGGAATATCGAAGCCCCTGGGCGTCATCGTGTTGACCGCAGCCTACATCACGAGTTTCGAGCCGCTGGGGTTCGTGGCCAGCACCGCAGTCTACACCTTGCTCATCACGATGACCTTTCGACGACAGCGACCGCTCGTGATGATCACAACGCCGATTCTGTCGACACTCTTCATCTATCTCCTGTTCGACGTCGGCCTGGGCGTGCCCTTGCCGCGGGGGCTGCTCGAGTAGCGGCCGTCCCCGATCCATTACCGATGACCCTGTTGGGCGAGCTGCTGGCGAGTCTGCAGTCGGTTCCGATGGCGCAGCTTGTGGTCCTGCTGGTGGGCGGCGTGGCACTGGGTCTCTTCGTCGGCGCCGTTCCCGGCCTGACCGCCACGCTGGCGATCGCCTTGCTGTTGCCGTTCACGTTCAGGCTGCCGACGGCCGATGCGCTCGTGGCACTAACGGGGATCTACGTCGGTGGCATCTACGGCGGGTCGATCACGGCGATCACGATGCGCATTCCCGGCGCACCGGCGAACACCATGACGCTGCTCGACGGCCACGCGATGGCCATGGCGGGGCGGCCGGAGGTGGCGCTCGGCTTGGCGACGTTCAGCTCTGTCGTGGGCGGCTGCGTCGGTGGCGTCGTGCTGGTCGCCTTCGCGCCGCAGCTGGCTCGAGTCGCGCTCAGCTTCCAGTCGCCGGAGACCTTTTCGCTCATCGTTCTGGCGCTCGTCGGCGTGGCGACCGTGACGACGGGTTCGTATGCGAAGGGACTGGCCGCGACCTTGATCGGGCTGATGCTGTCCACGATCGGCCTCGACCGGATGGTCCCCGCCCCACGGTTCACGATGGGATCCACCAACCTCCTGCTCGGAGTGCCGCTCCTGCCAGTGGTGATCGGGCTGTTCGCGCTGGCTGAGCTGTTCTGGGAGGTCGGGCAGCCGAGCGGCGTCCCGGCCGGTGCCGGCCGGATTCGCCTTCGTCGCGTGTTCGACTTCTGGCCGGAGGCGAAGCGCGTCGGGTGGCGACTGTTCGCGAAGAGCTCTATCATCGGGGCATTCGTCGGCGCACTGCCCGGAGCCGGCGCCGCGATGAGCGCGTTTCTGGCCTATACGGAGGCCAAGAGAAGCTCGCCTCACCCCGAGGCATTCGGGACGGGCATTCCCGAAGGCATCGTCGCGCCCGAGTCGGCCAACAACGCCACGACGGGTGGCGCCTTCATCCCGATGCTTGCCTTCGGCATTCCGGGTGACGCGGTAACGGCTGTCATTCTCGGCGGTCTCTTGATCCAGGGCGTCACGCCAGGTCCACAGCTCCTCCGGGAGGGTGGGCTCATGACGCCCCTGTTCATCGGCTACTTCGGGGCGTATCTCGTCGTGCTCCTGCTGGGGCTCGGGTGCCTGCCGTGGTTCGCACGACTCGCGCGGGTGGATCGGGCGCTGCTGTTTCCATTCGTGGCGGCCGTGTCGATCGTCGCCGCCTACGTGTCCGAGCGGACCGCGTTCGGGATGTGGCTCACCCTCGGTGTCGGCGTCCTGGGCTACCTGCTGAGACGCCTCGGCTTCCCGGTCGTCCCGGTGCTGGTGGGGCTGGTCCTGGGCCCGATGCTCGAGTCCAACTTCCGGCGTGCGCTCATCGTGTCGGAGCACGGCCCCCTGGTCTTCATCGCCTCGCCGATCAGCGCGGCGCTGCTCGCCGCCTCGGGTGTGATGCTCTGGTGGTTCCGTCGAGCACGGCGGAGCGCCCTTGCAGGGCCCGGCCCCAGCTAGCTACTCCCTTCGCCCGCTTTTCCACCAATCCTTGTCGCGCACGAGCAGCGCGCGGGCGTACTCCACGTGTGACCACATGAGCGGCAAGGCGAACTGGATGTAGCCGCCCTCCTGGCTCGATCTCTCAGGGATCATGCATTCTGAGCCCGTTTCCTTGTAGGACCTGGCCATGTTGTTCGCCTCTTCCAGGATGCAGTCGAAGCTCACGCCCGTGTTCAGGATCGGCTGATGAAACTCCTTGGCGAAATCTCTTCCTGGATCCCACTCCTTCTCGATGAACCATTCGAACCGCTTGCATGTCGACAGATGCTCAGGGATCTCGCCGTGGTCGTTCCGGTAGCGGTCGATGTTGCTCAACAGCTCGTCTCCCCGTCGAATGTTGCCGCTCCAGAAATGGTACTGCGCCAGTATCGCCGTGTACTGCAGCCACGGTCCGTTTCCCGCGTGCACATGGACTGCAAAGTCGTCATAGAACGGTAGGTAGCGCATGATCATGCCGAACTCGGGGTCGGTGAGCTGCTTCTCGAGATAGCTCACGCTCTGCCTCATCTGGCTCTTGTAGTGTAGAAATCCGAAGTAGAAGGGGCTGAGCAGCGTGAAATCGGGACGGAGATCCGGCGTTCCTTGCGGATTGATGCGACGGACATAGCGATCGCCGATCATAAAGAGCTCGCTGACCGAGTGGAGGAAGTGCTTGCGGAACTTCACGTAGGCGGGCGATATCGAATCCTCGTCGTGAAACAGAGTGGCGATCTCGTGGGCGAGAGAAAAGGCGTAGAGGAACGAGAAATTGACCCAGCAGGTGTAGCCAGACTCCAGCGCCGACTCGTGAATCGAGGTTGTCGAATGAAAGAGGTTGAGCTCCTTGTGGTACAGCTTCTCGACACTATGGTTCAGCGCTCGGCTGATGCATTCGATGAACCCGTCGCGATCGATGATGTCTCTCTTCAGCCGGTGAGCCGCGAGGAGATAATTCGCAATGATCGACACCCCGTGGGCAACGTTGTCCTCCTGGCTGTAGATGTGTCGGCCCTCGCCGGCCGTGTTGTAGCGCTGTCCCCAGCTCCCATCCTCGGCTTGGACGTCTCTCATGAAATGGGCCATGGATCTCATGAGCTCGAAGGCCTCGCCGGCCGCGTCGTAGCCGGCCGGCGAACCGACCACTCGACGGAAGAGCTGCACCGCGCAGCTGGTGTCGCGCGGGTACACATAGGGGTACCGTGTCTCCGGAGGCGACGCCAACAGCAGGCGGCCGTACTTCTCCGACGACACCGTACACCTCGAGATGATCCGCATGTGCTCGGAGAGCTTGTCGTTGAGCGTTTGCGCTGCCTCGCCTCGACTGGACATGGTCCTTTCGGCCTCCGGGTGGAGTATAGTCCCGATGGCGAGAGCGCCGGGGACTCGAATGCCGACACGATCGGGAGCGCCACGGAAGATCGGGTCACGGCCTTCATCCCACCCCATGAGACGGATCGCGGCCCCCACGGCGCCGCGGGAGAAGGCGTGGCCGTGGATCCCGAGGGCAACGTGTACGCGGCGGAAGGGCCGAACTCGCGTCCGGTCGCTGGCGGGGGACTGACGAAATACGTCAAGCGGTAGCCAGGCACGTACCTACGACGTCGCGAGCGGTACCACGGCGGACGAGGGTGAGTGCTCGGAGCTTCTCGGTCGGCTGTTGGAGGCTCACGGCCTCCGGATCTGCGTCACTCAAGTGCTTGGGATCGTCGCCAACGCCAGCCCGCCTACCGTGAGCTCTTGGGGTGGCTTGTTCGGTCGATGCCCCATGCGCCGAAGGAGCCGCGGCTCTCCGTTGCCGCCGGTTCGTGTGTCCGTTCCTGTCAAGTCGACCATCGCGTCCGCAATGATCTCCTTGTACAGGTCGCAATACGGGTCATCTCCGAGGAGGTCGCCCTGGGCACCGTGCCTCATGCGACTCGTGTTGTAGGCGTGGTCCATGTCACCCCCGCCGCAGACGAACCGATAATGGCACTCTCGACATTGCGGCCGCTGGATGACCGATGTCTCCCGGAATCGGCGAGCGACGTCCGAATCCAGCCACAGGTCACGGAGCGAGGTCGTCGCCACGCTGCCGAGAGATAGCTCAGGGTGCTGGGTGAGGGCCGGTGACGGAAAGACGTTGCCGTTCGTATACAAGCAGAGCGACGACCAGCAGTGATTCGCCAAGTCGTACTTCAGGCCGGGCGCTCCGTCGATACGATTCTGCCAGCTGGCATACGTGAAGAACGAAATCCCTTCCGCTTGCGCCGCAACCCGGATCCTCCGATAGCCTTCGATGATCTCGTCCACCGAGGGCGTCAGACTTGCCTGCTGACCCTGTTCGATGGCCCGACCACGCTGGAAGGGCCAAAGGACGTGAAGGCGTCTGACGCCGAGCGTCTTGAGCAGGTGTGGCATCTGGTCCGCATACGGCGCGTTCGCGCCGTTGATGGCCATCGTGACCGTGACAACGCAGTCCGTCTCCAGCGCCTTCCTGATGCCGTTCACGGCAGCGGTGAACGAGCCTTTGCCACGAATCGGATCGTTGACCTCGGCGGAGGGGCCGTCGAGGCTAATCCGCAGCTCCAGACGTTGCGTGGCGACTCGCTTCAACCGCTCCAGAAGCTTGTCCTTGATGCGGGTGCCGTTCGTCAACGTGGTCACCGACCGCGCGGGGTCCGAGAGGATGAGCTCGTACAGGTCGAAAAGGTCCTCGCGGAAGAAGGGCTCACCGCCGGTGATCCCAATCATCTCCGCACCCAACTCCAGCGCCTGCTCGACCGTACTCCGCACCGTCTCGGCGGGCAGTCCACGCCCTCCTTCTGGCGAGGAGCTCACAAGGCAATGCGCGCAGGTGAGGTTGCAGAAGTCGTTGATCTGGACCCAAAATTCCTCCAGGCGAGTCGGCCTCAGCAGGCTCGAGCGACCCGGATAGACATCGTCGCTCGGGGGATCGACGCCGAGCAGTTGAGCGTCGATCGCCTCTGCCAGGAAGGCAGAGACTTCTTCCCGTGCGCTCGACGGGCCGTCATGATGGTCTCGCGCCCTCTCATGGCTTCGCACCAACTCGCCCACGCTCGTCGGCGAGTCGACCCCCCCCCCAATAGGCGCGCGCCCGCAGCGTTCGTGGACACCCAATTGGGACGTGCTGGGTCGACCTCAAAACGGAAGCCATCCTTTTCGATGTGGCGCAGCGGCCGAGGGTAGATCGTCTGTTCACTGGAGAACTGCATGACTCCCCTTCCTTATTTCTTCCATCGCGTTCATCGCGCGCCGGCGGCACACCGATCCCAGCCCGCACCGGTGCGACCCCATCGCCACCCTGGCCAGGCACCTTCACGCAGCCTCGACGCTCGAATTCATGAGATTGTCTCACAGCTATGACGGCCGTCATAGGGACTTCGCGCGACGGGTGGTACACGCTTCAGGGGAGAACTCCGGCGAGGAGGATTGTGACTGGAAGGGATCATGAAACAAAGACCATTCGGTGACCGACGCATGTTCGCGCTCGCGTTCCTGCTGGCACTCGTGTGCGGTTGGGGAACCCCTCGGTCGGCGGCGCAGGAGACGCCGAGCGGCGAGCCACAGGCCTACGATGCGCGCTTCTTCGGAGCGCTCGAGTGGCGCAATGTCGGCCCCAATCGTGGCGGCCGCTCCATCGGCACGACCGGGGTGCCTGGTCGGCCGCTCGAGGCCTACTTCGGTGCAGTCGGCGGAGGCTTGTGGAAGACGACCGATGGTGGCACCACCTGGAGGCCCGTCACCGACGGGCAGCTCGACAGCTCCTCGGTCGGAGCCGTTGCCGTCGCCGAGTCCAACCCGGACGTGGTCTACATCGGCATGGGCGAGGCCTGCCTGCGCGGCAACGTCATGCAGGGTGACGGGGTCTACAAGTCTACCGATGCGGGCGAGACCTGGACGCACATGGGCCTCGCAGACTCGGAGGTCGTCGCCAAGCTGCGCATCCATCCGACGAACCCGGATCTCGTCTACGCGGCGGTCCTCGGGCACGTGGCGGCGCCGCACGACGAGCGCGGCGTCTTCCGGTCCCGTGACGGCGGCCAGACGTGGGAGCGCGTGCTGTTTCGCGACGACAAGACTGGCGCGGTCGATCTGGTCATGGATCCCAACGATCCCGACGTGCTCTATGCGGCCTTCTGGGAGGCGTACCGCGTGTCGTGGCAGATGTCCAGTGGCGGGCCGGGCAGCGGCTTGTTCAAGTCGACCGACGGTGGCGACACCTGGACCGAGCTGACCCACAACACCGGCATGCCGAACGGAGTGATCGGGCGGATCGGGGTCGCCGTCGCGGGCACCGACTCGCGGCGCGTCTACGCTATCGTGGAAGCAGAGACAGGCGGTGTCTTTCGTTCGGACGACGCCGGAGCGACGTGGACCAAGATCAATGACGAGCGGCGGTTGCGGCAGCGGGCCTTCTACTACAACCACATCTACGCCGACCCCACCGAGCGAGACACGGTGTACGTCCTCAACACGCGCATGTACAGGTCGACGGACGGAGGCCAGACCTTCTCGATCGTCGAGATCCCCCACGGTGACGCCCACGATCTGTGGATCGACCCGGAGAACCCGCGCCACCTGGTCAACGCCAACGACGGCGGCGGCTGCGTGTCGTTCAACGGGGGCGAAACGTGGACCGACCAACGGTTCCCCACGTCGCAGCTCTATCACGTCACCACCACGAAGGAATTCCCGTACCACATCTGCGGCGCGCAGCAGGACAACAGCACGGTCTGCGTGCCGAGCGACGGCTGGGAGAACCTGCGCATGCCACGGCGCCCAATGGGTGAATGGATGTATGCCGTGGGCGGCGGGGAGAGCGGGTACATCGCGCCGCACCCGACCGACCCGAACATCTTCTACGCCGGTAGCCAGGGAGCGCTGCTGACGCGGTTCGATCGGCGAACCGGGCAGACTCCGGACGTCCAACCCTACCCGCGCTTCTTCTCGGGTGAGCCGTCCAGCTCGCTCCCGGAGCGCTGGCAGTGGACGTTCCCGATCGTCTTCTCCCCCCAGGATCCGAAGGTGCTCTACACCTGCTCGCAGCACGTGTGGAAGACCACCAACGAAGGCTGGACGTGGGAGCGCATCAGCCCGGATCTCACTCGCGCGGATCCGACGACGCTCGGTGACTCCGGTGGTCCCATCACCAGGGATCAGAATGGCCCGGAGCTCTTCGCCACGGTCTTCGCCCTCGCCCCATCCCAGCACGACCAGGACACCCTCTGGGCAGGCTCCGACGACGGCCTCATCCACATCACGCGGGACGGCGGGGCAAACTGGGAAGAGGTCACGCCGGGTGACCTGCCTGAGCTCATTCGCGTGAGCACCATCGATGCATCACCCCACCGGCCGGGAAGCGCCTACCTCGCGGCCAAGAACTATCTGCAGGACGACCGGGCACCGTACATCTACAAGACGCACGACTACGGACAGACGTGGACCAAGATCGTATCCGGGATACCGATGGACGACTATGCCCACGTCGTGCGCGAGGATCCACAACGGGCGGGTCTGCTCTACGCAGGAACCGAACACGGCGTCTACGTATCCTTCGACGACGGGACGAGCTGGCAGTCCTTGAGGCTGAACGTGCCTGACACTCAGGTCGCCGATCTGGTGGTCGAGGAGAAAGACCTCGTGCTCGGGACGCACGGCCGATCGTTCTATGTGCTCGACGACATCGGCGTCCTCCGGCAGCTACGCCCCGAGGTCACGAACGCTAGCGTGCATCTGTTTGCCCCAGCGGATGCGGTGCGACGAGTCGAGAACGCGGTGATCGACTACTACCTGGCGGATCGTGCCGACAGGGTCACGATCGAGATCCTCGACTCGGCTGGGGCAACCGTGCAGACGTTCACCGGCACGCCAGAACTCGAGGCCCATCCACCGGAACGCCCCTTCGAATCGCGCGTCCCCCTCCCAGAGCCGCCGGGGCTCGAGGCTGGCATGCACCGCTTCGAGTGGGACCTCCGCTATCCGGCGGCGACTCCCATCCCGGGGATGTTCATGCGGGGTGCGTCACCAGAATTCGGACCGTTCGTGTTGCCCTCGACCTATCGGGTGCGTCTGACGGCGAACGGCCAGACGGTGAGCCAAACGCTGGCGGTCGAGCTGGACCCGCGGCTCAGCGGAGTGACCCAGGCAGATCTGGAGACGCAGCTCGAGCTGGCGCTTCGGGTCCGTGACCGGACGAGTGAGGCCCACGAGGCCGTGCTGGCGACCCGGCGCATCAAGGCGGCGATGAAGGAGTTGGACCAAACCACGAGCAACCGAGAGATTACGGCGTCCGCCGAGGTGCTGGCCGCCGAGCTCACGACCCTGGAGGAAGAGATCTACCAGTATCGGCTGGCAAGCCGACAGGATCTGTTCCACCATCCGATCAAGCTGAACAACCGGCTGGCGGGACTGGAACGCGTCATCGAGAGCGGTGAGGCCCGTCCGACCGATCAGTCCTACGAGATGTTCACCCAGTTGGCGTCGGAGCTGGACCGCATCCTCTCGAGACTCGACGCCCTCCTGCAGCGCGACCTGGCGGAGTTCAACCAGTTACTCGCCGAACAGGAGCTGGAGACCATCGACGCGACGCGGAAGCGGTAACCGCACGGCATTGGGGTCCTATCGCGACGGGGAGGGATCGGTGCCCCGGAGGCCGGGTCCAGGTGAAGATTCGGGCCATTGTGCGCACTCCCGATCACAGGCCCAAGATTTCCTGGGCAGGTGCTCAAGGGCGAGCTGAGCCTGGTCGGTCCGCGCCCGTTCCCCGAGTACCACCTGAGCAAGTTTCCACCCGACTTCCGCAGGCTTCGCAGGCAGGTGCGCCCGGGGGTGACCGGCCTGTGGCAGGTCATGGCGCGCGGCGAGGGCGACCTCGACGACCAGCGGCTGTACGACGCCTACTACATCCGCAACTGGTCGGTGTGGATGGATCTGTACATTCTCGCCAGAACCCTGGGCACGGTCCTCCGTGGTCGCGGCGCGTTCTGATCGATTCGCTCCTTGACCGACCAAATTGGTCGGCTATACACTACAAAAAGAAACTGAGACTCAATCTCAATTCTGCGCCATGACGAACTTCCGCCACGGGCCCAGCTAGATAGGAACCATCCTTGCACCAGGGCCTACGCACCCTCGATCAGCTGCCCATCGGCGAGCGCGCCGTGGTCCACCACGTCGGTTGTGGCCGGCGGGTGTCCCGCCGCCTCATGGAGATGGGTCTGCTCCCCGGCACGAAGATCGAGACGGTTCGCAGGGCCCCGCTCGGCGATCCCCTCAAGATCCGGCTTCGCGGCTACCTGTTGTCGCTTCGTCGCGCCGACGCGGCGCAGATCGCGCTCGAGCCGGAGACCAACGGCAACAGAGTCGACGAGGGCATCGTCCCGGCCGGCGACCCGTATCGGTTTCCGGCGCACCTACCTCGCCAGTCGCTCCAGGCCACGCGTGTGGCGCGCGTGCTGGTCGCAGGCAACGCCAATTCGGGAAAGACGACCGTGTTCAACGCGCTGACCGGCGCCCGGGCACACGTCAGCAACTACCCCGGGGTCACGGTCACGTGCTCGTCGCGACGGATCACGCTCCCCGATGGATCGCCGGCCGAGATCGTCGATCTGCCCGGAACCTACAGCCTCAGCACCTACTCTCCAGACGAGCAGGTAGCGGCCGACGAGGTGCTCGGCCACCACGGCGACCCGCCGGACGCCGTGATCGTCGTGGTCGACGCGGGCGCCCTCGAGCGCGGCCTCTATCTTGTCCTTCAGATCG
>PVBE011969662.1_pt1 | contig 14871 bp, 14 predicted proteins | sample 1631181 | NCBI WGS metagenome assembly PVBE01 (sample SAMN08397723, study PRJNA350692) | Marine metagenome, whole genome shotgun sequencing project. | isolation source: water | place: Pacific Ocean | collected 2012-04
AGACCCGTGTGCCGGCGAAACGAGCCTCGATAGTTGTTGAGCGGCTAATTCTTGACTACGAGGAGAATCGAGAAGCTGATGATGAGACGTTCAACGAATATGTCGATCGTCACGATAAGCTCTATATTGACGGGCTTCTATCCGATTTAGCGTTACCCCCGGAGTTTGAAGAAGAACGTGATCATTTCGTGGATTGGGATCGCGATCGGCTCTTTGTGCTGGAACGTGGCGAGGGTGAGTGCGCCGTTTAACGACCGCGTCTTGATCTAGCCCGCGAAGGATATCTTTCAGGATGATCTACCGTAGCGAACTATTGCCGAAGTATTCTTGACTTTGTTGGTCAACTATATAAGCTATAGGGGCGCGGTTAAGTGTTTTACGAGAGTGTCTTGGCTATTGAGGTTTCTGAAGTAAACGTTGGTGACATTGCTTCCGAGTTGGAGTCGGCTTCGGCTGAGACCGTACTTAGGGAAGTGGTTGAGCGTTTTTCTCCAGGCGTCGCGGTTTCATGCTCGTTTGGCGGACCGAGTGGGTTGGTCATTGTGGATCAACTAGCTCGAATGAACCTGCTTGATCGGGTGGAGGTGTATTACCTCGATACAGGGTTGCTTTTTTCAGCGACGCACGACGTGCGCGAGGAAATGGAACGTCGATATGGCTTTGAAGCGACGGCGTATCGGCCTCAGCTATCGCTTGTGCAACAAGCGAGTCTTCATGGCAACGACTTGTGGGATCGTGATCCTGACGAATGCTGCGGGATGCGAAAAGTGGCGCCGAATGCCGAGGCTTTAGGTGGAAAAAGTGCGTGGATTACAGGTATTCGCCGTGACCAGTCGGTGGGCCGAGAGGAGACCCCTGTTCTTGCATGGAATGCAAGGTTTCGCTTGGTGAAGGTTGCACCGCTTCGTGATTGGTCTGAGGAAAAGGTTTGGGAATACGTTCGGCAACATCAGGTGCCGTACAACGCGCTGCATGAGGACGGTTACCCGAGCCTGGGTTGCAACACGGTGTGTACGGTGAGACCAGGGTCGGGTGAGTCGCTACGAGCGGGACGATGGCGTGGGTACGACAAAACAGAGTGTGGTCTTCACGACTCTCCGTAAAAGTCTCCCTGCGTACCTGGTTGATTAATCATAGGAGAAAAGACATATGGCAAATGGTGTGACCGTCTGGTTGACAGGCCTTTCTGGAGCTGGAAAAACGACGCTGGCAGAACGTTTGCTCCCCGAGCTCGAGAACCGAGGACATCGGGTCGAGACACTTGATGGAGATGTAGTTCGGACGCATTTGAGCAAAGGGCTTGGCTTCAGCCGCGAGGATCGCGATGAGAATATTCGTCGTATTGCCTGGGTGGCCTCGTTAGGCACCCGCCACGGAGCCACCATGATTGTTTCGGCGATTTCTCCGTACGAAGAAACTCGAACTGAAGCTCGGGAACGCATTGGGGATTTTGTCGAGGTTTACGTCAAGTGTTCACTCGACCGATTGATTGAACGTGACACCAAGGGGCTATATAAACGTGCCCTGTCGGGTGAAATCAAGAATTTCACTGGGATAAGTGACCCTTATGAAGAGCCTCGAGATCCAGAGATTGTGGTCGAAACTGATACTGAATCGGTCGAGACAAGCGTCACGCGGATCTTGGAAGGTCTAGAGCAAGCCGGCTACCTGGCACCTCGTAGCTCTGAGGCTGCCTAATGGACAAAGATGTTAGGAAGACCATCACGCTCTCACCAAGACAGTGTGCTGATGTTGAACTACTTCGGGTCGGTGGCTATCGACCGCTAGAGGGTTTTATGTGTGAACCGGAGTACAGGGACGTGCTCCAACACATGCATTTGCCTAATGGTGATCCTTGGCCCATGCCGATCACGTTGGCCATGGGATCCGATGGTGGCGAACATATTGCGGAGGGTGATCACGTCGATTTACTGGATGGGGTGGGTCGGCGGGCTGGAACAATCCATGTGCAGCAGAGATTCGGGTATGACAAGGAAGCCGAGGCGACCGCGGTATTTCGTACCACAGATGAAGCACATCCAGGTGTTGCAGCTCTGTATGCACAACCGGACGAACTGATTGGTGGACCTGTAAGCTTTGATGGTGTTGCAAGTGTGGGTGATGACCCGCGACATCTTTCGCCCGCTGATCTTCAAAAATCATTTGCGGATCGCGGTTGGCGTACGGTGGTGGGTTTTCAGACGCGGAATCCCATCCATCGAGCCCACGAATACATCCAGAAGACTGCGTTAGAAATTGTGGATGGTTTACTCATACATCCCCTGGTCGGAGTGACCAAAGAGGATGATGTCCCGGCCGATGTACGCTGGGAATGCTATGAGGTTCTGATGAACGGGTACTTCCCGAGCAACCGAGTGATCCTGTCGGCGTTGCCTGCGGCTATGCGATATGCAGGACCTAGGGAAGCTGTGTTTCACGCGCTGGTTCGTCGAAACTATGGCTGCACGCATTTTATTGTGGGACGGGACCATGCTGGTGTCGGTGATTACTATGGTTCCTACGACGCGCAGGAGATATTTAAAGAGTTTGATCGCGGTGAACTCGGGATCGAACCACTCTTTTTTGAGCACGCGTTTTGGTGTACGTCATGTTCAGGAATGGGCACTGCTAAGACCTGTCCGCATGATGCGGCTGACCATGTGTTCCTCAGTGGAACTCGCCTTCGGGCTCTCCTGAGTGAAGGTCGGAAGGCTCCGCCAGAATTCACACGTCCGGAAGTTGCCTCGGTTCTCGCGGCTGCGTATGGGACAACCTAATTTCTCGAGGATAGATATGACGTGGTGATGGACAGGGATTTATTGTAGGACGATGGTGCTGTTGCGAATTGCGACCCGGGGATCGCTTCTAGCTCGGGCACAGGCTGCCCTAGTCGCGGATGCGCTGGTTTTGGCCAATCCCGGCATCACAGTCGAGACCGTTGTGATCGAAACTCTAGGTGATCGGGTGCAGGATCGTCCTATTGAGGACTTGGGAGATCGAGGAGTGTTCACTCGATCCGTTCAGGTGGCATTGCTGGAAGATCGAGCTGACGTGGCGGTACATAGTTTCAAGGATCTTCCGACCGAACCAATGATGGGATGTCAGCTTGCAGCAGTAATGTGCCGGGCTGATCCCCGGGATGCGCTTGTTAGTAAAGATGGATGTCGTCTGACTGCACTTCAAAAAGGCGCTCGAGTTGGCACGAGCAGTGCCCGTCGAACAGCCCAGGTGCGGCGTGCACGACATGATCTACATGTTGTGGGATTACGAGGTTCCGTAGGTACACGAGTCCAAAGGGTTCATGAGGGGGATCTCGACGCTGCAGTACTGGCTGTGGCTGGATTGAAGCGTGCTGGCTTGTCATCCGTTATTACCGAGGTTTTGGATCCGGAGGTTTTTCTTCCTGCGCCGGCGCAAGGCGCCTTGGTGGTGGAAGTTCGGGATGATCGGCCCGATATCGCGCAGGCGGTTACCAGGATTGATCACGCTGAATCGCGAATTGCTACTAGCGCCGAGCGAGCTTTTCTTCGTGGTTTGCGTGGTGGATGTAACGCGGCTGCTGGTGCCTTGGCTGTGGTTTCTGGTGATCACATTACTCTAACGGTCGAGAAGTTTGATGAAGGCTCGGCAGGTTCCGAAGTTGTCAGAGGTCATACCAACGAGGCGGTTGCTCTTGGGTATCGGGCGGCTGAGCTCGTCTTGACCGGGGGAAGCATGCGAGCTTCATGACCGCACGGTCGGGCACGATTTATCTGGTGGGCGCTGGACCAGGCGATCCAGGCCTAATAACTGTGCGAGGGCGTCAAATTCTTGAGTCGGCTGATGTGGTTGTTCACGATCGGCTGATTTCATCCCGCTTGTTGGCATGTGTTCGTTCAGATGCGCAGCTTGAGAATGTTGGGAAGACGCCAGGACAAAAGAGTCGATTGCAGGAAGAGATCAATGAATTACTGATCAATGTGGCACGTGATGGTTGTTCGGTCTGTCGCCTTAAAGGAGGTGACCCATTTGTTTTTGGTCGGGGTGGCGAGGAGATGCTGGCTGCGCAGGCCGCGGGTGTGCCGATAGAAGTGATCCCCGGTGTTACGTCGGCTGTAGCAGCCCCTACCGCGGTTGGTGTGCCGGTCACCCATCGAGGCTTTTCTTCTTCGGTAACGATGGTTACAGGTCATGACAGCCCATCCACGAATTCAGGAGGAGTTGAGTGGGATCGAATTGCACAAGTTCCAGGGACCATTGTGATTTTGATGGGCGTGACTAACCTTGGTTTTATTTGTGACGCGTTGATCCGGGCAGGCCGGTCTGCAAGCGAGCCTGCGCAGGTCATCGAGTCTGCAACGTTTCCCGAGCAGCGAACGGTGGTGGGCACTCTCGATACGATTGCGAATCTCGTGCGAGATTCTGATATTCGTAATCCAGCGACGACTGTGATTGGTCCTGTTGTTACCGCGCTGAAGACAGACCACGAATTGTGAGTGTTGCTCGAGTTGTGGTGACCCGACCCATAGTTTTTCCGGATCTATTGGTTTCGCGGCTTGAAGAACTTGGTTGTGAGGTTTTGTCGGCACCAGCCATCTCGGTAGGTCCTCCGAGGAGCTTTGAAGCGCTCGACAATCTTGTTCGAGCACCCGATCGGTTTGACTGGATCTTGTTTATGAGTCGGAATGCGGTTCGGGGCTTTGTGCAGCGACGTCGTCGTTATAGTAGGACCTCGCCGATTGTTCCTACGGAAGTCAAAGTTGGTGTGGTTGGTCCTGCTACAGAAGCGATCGCCAGGCGGGCGGGTATGCACGTGACTGTGTGTTCATCAGACCGCACAGGTCATAGCTTGGCGGATGTGGTGATTGAGGCGGAAGTCCATGGGGCATTGGTCGCGGTTGTTCAGGCTGAGGAGGGCCGCTCAGAAATCCTTGAGCGCTTAAACAGTTGCGGGCATAGTGCTAATCGTTACGCTGCGTATCGAACGCGGCCTGCGAGTGTTCCTGATCCGGTGATAACGGCTATTCAGACGGCTGACGTAGACGTTCTAGCGTTTGCCAGTCCCTCAAGTGTTTTGAGTTTTGCAATTGCGCTAGGGGGCCTCGGCGAGGTCCCTGAAGGTGTGGCTGTGGCTGCCATTGGACCTACAACTGCCAAGGCGTGTCAGCAGGCTGGTCGACGGCCTGACGTGGTGCCTGTCAAACCGGGAGCAGTTGAGCTTGCTGATGTGATTGTGACTCATCTAAAGGAGCGGCCTAATGCATTTATCTGACAAAATGTCTCAACTAATGCCCGATGCAGGTGAGATGTTCAAACGTAACGGGAGGTTGAATGCTCGCTGATGACGAAAGTCGCCCCGTACGGCTTCGACGCTTGAGAAAAACTCCGGCGCTGCGTGCGCTCGTGCGAGAGACACGGGTCTCGGCTCAACAACTTATATATCCGATGTTTGTGGTGCCTGGATCTGGAGTCAAGTCGGAAATAGGTTCTTTACCGGGGCAGTTTCATTGGTCGGTTGATCGTGTCGCAGATGCCGCGCGATCGGTCGCAGATGCTGGGGTGTCTGGGTTGCTCCTGTTTGGTCAGGCTGTGATCAGGTCGGCTAGTGGTAGCGAGGCTTCCGCTCCTGACGGGATCACCCAGCGGGCGATTGAGGCGATCAAAGCCGAAGTTCCCGATCTTGTGCTGTGCACGGATGTTTGCCTGTGCTCATATACGGATCATGGACACTGCGGTGTATTAGACGGTGAGGAGGTCGACAACGATGCATCGGTAGAACGCATCGCACAGGTGGCCTTGTCGCATGCTCGGGCTGGCGCTGATGTTGTAGCGCCCTCGGACATGATGGACGGACGAGTTGGAGCCATCCGTACTCGGCTGGATAGTCACGGTTTTGTCGATGTTTCCATCATGGCCTACGCAGCCAAGTACGCTAGCGCCTTCTATGGGCCGTTTCGGGAGGCGGCAGGTTCTGCGCCTATGTTCGGTGATCGGCGAGGATATCAATTAGATCCGGCGAATATTCGAGGGGCTATTAGGGAAGTCGAACTTGATTTGGATGAGGGCGCGGACATCGTGATAGTGAAGCCAAGCCTGACATATCTTGATGTTGTGGCCAAGGTCCGGTCTCGGTTCAATGTTCCAGTAGCTGCCTATGTCGTGAGCGGAGAATACGCAGCAATCAAGGCAGCCGCTTCTCGTGGCTGGCTTGATGAACGCACAGCTTTCATGGAGACGATTACTTCAGTTGCTCGAGCTGGAGCTGACGTGATCATTACGTATTCGGCGCCGGACGTGGCTCGTTGGATTGCTGAGAGTCGTTCCCGCTGAGCCGCAGTATGAGGGTGGTCGTCGGGCTCAGTGTGGTTGCAACACTTGCGTTTGCCCTAGGAGCCCCACTCTCTCGAGTTGCCTTACCAGTAACTGCAGCGGAAGTTACGTTCTGGCGGCTGGCTCTTGCGACTGGCGTTGTGTTGGGCATTGCTTTAGTCGCAGGTAGGCCTGCTGGTTACTTGTGGGATTGGAGAACGTTCGGTTTGGGCGGCGTGCTCTTTTTGCATTTTTTCCTGTTCACGCTTGCTGCTCAGACAACAACGACTGCTCATACGCTGACACTGGTATACATATCGCCGGTTCTAGTTGCTCTAGGTTCTGCCGTGGTTCTGCATGAACCGCCACGCCTGATCCAGATCTTCGGCGTAGTTGTGGCGGTCATCGGTGTGTCGATACTGGTGGGTTTCGAGCCGACAGCGACAGACGCGACTGTGTCTGGCGGTGTGGCGGCGCTTGGATCAGGCACGCTCTTTGCGGTGTATGTGCTGGCCGGTCGATATCTCAGACGCTCGATACCGTTAACAAGCTATGTATTGGCCGTGTACGGATGGGCTGCTGTCTGGGCGTTTCCTTTTGCGGTGCTTTCTTTTGATCCAGCTGCCTACGACGGAATCCGTGTCCTGGTCATTGTGGTTTTGGGGATTGTTCCGCTAGGTGTTGGCCACACACTCCTAAATGCGGCAGTGCGACGTGCAAACGCAACAGTTCCTAATGTGATTACAACTCAGGAGGTGACGGGTGGGATGATCTTAAGTTTCTTGATCCATGGGGAGACCTTGGGAGCAAATGGGTTCCTCGGAGTGGGAGTCGCTATTCTTGGCGTGGTGCTGGTTGTAGCGTTTGCCCGAAATTCGGGGGCCTCTTCGACTACGGACGGAATTGAACGGTAGCAACCGCTCCTGACAGCGTGTCGCTGGCCGTGATATCGAAGGTGCCGTTCAAGTTCTTTTCGACAAGATTTCGCACAATGGTTAGCCCGAGGCCTTGATCACGATCAAGGTCGAAGCCGCTTGGAATGCTAATTCCATCATCAGTGATCGAGACCGATAGCTGTTCGTCATGAACCTCGGTCGAGACACGGATGTTTCCGTGGGTGCGCTCGTTAAGTCCATGTTCGACGGCATTCCACATCAGTTCGTTGACGACAAGCGCGAACACAGAGGCTTTTTCCGAAGTCATTGTTCCGGGTTGCGCATCGACCGTGATCTGTATTTCTCGACCGCTGGCGCTCAGGTCATTTCGCATCATGTCAGCCATGGATTCGATTACGTCTGCAACAGTTGTTTGCCCGATGGAGTCTTGTGAAAGTAGATCATGGACGCGTGCCATTCCCCCAATTCGTCCGGCACTTAATTTCAACAGCGAAGAGGCTTCCGGAGTTTCCGCACGTCGGGCTTGCATTTCGAGCAACGATGCGATCGTTTGCATGTTGTTTTTTACCCGATGATGCATTTCCTGAAGGAGGATCGATTTGGTTTCCAGGCCCCGACGGACTTCTTCGAATAGACGGGCGTTCTCGATGGCAATTGCAGCATGGTTGGCGAATGTAAAGGCGAGATCGACCTGTTCTTGAGTGTATTCATTCGGTGTGGAGCTATAGAGACTGATTGCTCCAATTGATCGGTCACGGAGAATCAACGGTACGCTAAACATTGAACCGTAACCTTCCCCTGCAATCAGGTCCCGGGAGGCGACAAGCAATTGGGTGTTCATAGCGTCATTTACGACGACTGGTGCTCGAGTAGCAACGACGCGACCCACGACTCCTTCCCCAACGTTGAGCGTATGCTGCTGGTACGCGAGTCCAAGGTTGAAGGCAGCGACGATGCTGAGACGGGTCTCGTCCTCGCTGAGTTGCCATATGGCTGCTTTTTCAGCATTGATAAGCTGCGCTCCGGTTTGCACAATTTGCGTGAGGACTGATTCTGGCTCTAATTCGGACGTCAGTGTGCGTGCTAGGTTTTGCACCGTTGTGAGTTGTTCGATTTTTCGGCGTAACGCTTCATCCGTTTGACCATGAAGCCGAGCATTTTCAACTGCGATTGAGAGTTGGCCGGCGGTTATTTCAAGGAACCGAACCTCTTCATCGGTGAAGTCGCGAAATTCAGAGGTGGCTACGTTTAAGACTCCAATCAGCCGGCCGACTGTAAAAAGCACTATGGGAACGGCAAGGAAACTTCGAAGAGCTTCTTCGCCAATGCCTGGTACGTACTTGAATCGTGGGTCGTTCCACGCGTCGCGCACGGCTACGGGCTGTCCAGCTTGAGCGGCCCAGCCAATGATCCCTTCGCCGATTGCCAGAGTTGTGTGGCCTATGGCTGTTTGTTCGAAAGCTCGTGTACCACTCAGGATCAGCCGGTCGATGGCTTCTTCGTATAGGTAAATTGTGACTTCAGGTACTTGCAGAAGATCAGCTACCGAGGTCACCGTGGCCTGGAGAACCTCATCAAGTTCGAGCGATGAGTTGATGGCACTGTTAATTTTATCGAGTGCTCGAACGGTGTTATCTAGAAGTGTTTCTCGGTCAGCAGGCGCGGTGTTTATTGGCACTATCGACACATAGCCCCGAATTAGAGATTCGACAGTTCCAGTCTGAAGCTGAATCAGAAGGTCCAAGAGATCCCTCTGTGCTGAGGCATCAGTATTGGCCAGCGCGTCACTACCGAGTGATCCAATTCGCTCAAGGGCTGTTGTGAGCAAACTGGAAAGGGATCCGCCATGCTCAGCTGCAGAAGTTCCCATGGCTTCAACGTGGTGCATGAATTCCTGATTGCCACCCAGTTGCAACAGGAGTTCCGTTTCAGGGGTTTCACTGACAAACTGGGCCTGTGCTTGGTCAGTGAGCCAAAGAGCAAATTGTCTCTGGCGGTCCGATATGTCTTTTGCGGTGCTCATGCGGGTCGCTGGTTGATCAGCCCTCTATGTGATGCTAACCGAGGTTAGTACCTCGGCAGATCAAATATGAACTTCTGGCTGTTGGCGGATCCGCAGGAATTAGAAATTTTCAATCTCATTGCCAGCAGCATGTACGTCAAGATCCAAGTCGGATTCCGGATCGAATTCTTGTGAAGAATGTTGTCGTGGTTTTCTTCGACGTTGCCGGGATCTAATTGATGGATCAGGCGCTCGGAATCCGGTGGCGATGAGCGTTACGCGGATCGCTTGATCCATCTCCGGGTCGACGACCGTTCCAAATATTATGTTGGCGTCTGGAGCGACAACTTCTGCGATATATTTCGCCGCTTCGTTGACTTCTGCCATGGAAACATCGGCTGATGCCGTAATGTTTAAGAGGACGCCGCTTGCGTCGTCTATGGATGTGTTGAGCAGTGGGCTATCCATTGCTTCACCAACAGCACGCATAGCCCGCTCTTCACCATGGGCTTGGCCAACTCCCATCATTGCGGTTCCTGAGTTCTGCATTACAGCACGAACGTCGGCAAAATCGACGTTGATGAGCCCTGTGGTTGTGATTAGATCTGCTACTCCTTGAACACCTCGGTGGAGCATTTCGTCGGCTATAACGAATGCATCGGTAAACGCTGTGCGCGCGTCAGCATGTTTAAGAAGTTTGTCATTGTGCACAGTGATGAGCGTGTCAACTCGGGGTTCGAAGGCTTCTAGCCCTTGCTTGGCGATTTCGGTGCGGCGGCTCCCTTCAAACGAGAATGGGACGGTCGCGACCCCTACGGTTAACGCGCCGGCCGCTAAGGCGAGATCAGCTATCACAGGTGTAGCGCCTGTGCCGGTGCCACCGCTCATGCCTGCAGTGACGAAGACCATATCGGCTCCTTCGACCGCTTGTGCGAGAGCATCAGTACTTTCCGTCGCTGCACGTTCACCAAGTCGAGGATCTCCACCCGAACCCAAGCGGTTCGTGCATTTTTCACCTATCAAGATGTTGCGATGCGCGTTCGAAGAATCTAAGTCCTGTGCATCGGTGTTGATGGCAATAAACTCAACCCCATCTAAACCAGATTTCATCATACGGTTAATCGCATTGTTTCCGGCTCCGCCTACTCCAATGACACGAATGTCGGTGACACCGGAGTTTTCGTCAGGTGGGGGTTGCATTTCACGGCGTAGAATCCGTGGGACCAAATCTTTAGGTCGGCGAAGGTCATTTAGGCGGTCGGGATCAAACCCTGTCGGTGTCTTAGGTGGCACGTGATCGAACCTCAGCGGCTAGTGCTTCGTAAGCCTTGACCGCACGGCGTGCCCCGCGGTCTTTGGGATCGGCGGCGAATATTGAGACGCCGGAGCTCGCGGCTTCTAGGATTTTGCTATTCGTTGGGATGTTTGCGTCAAACACACTAGCTCCCCATCGATCACGTAGATATTCGGCTACGGTCTTCTCTTCACGTAGCCGGCGATCAAACTTGCTGAGAACGATCCCGAGTACACGTAAATCTGGATTAATAATCGTTACTTCCTCAATGCTCTGATTCAACATTTGGAGGCCTTGGATGGAGAAGAAACGAGCTTCAGTAGGAATGATGACCCATTTAGCAGCTACCAACGCATTCAGTGTCAAAACTCCCATCGAGGGGGGTGTATCAAAAAATATGAATTCGTAATCCGATTCAATCTTGGATAGATGTTCGCGCAAACGCAGTTCGCGACCAAGTTTTGTTTGGAGTTCGACCTCAACACTTGCGAGTTCCGGCGTCGCTGGAACGACATCTACAGTGACTCCCGTTGGATCGTTTACGCGATATCGTGGGAGTTCCATGTCGCGATCTCGAAAGGCGTCAGCCAGTGTTGCGTCCATGATGCGGTCAACGCCAAAGGCAGACGTAAGGTTCGCTTGAGGATCGCAATCTACAACCAATACGGGTAAGCCTGCGCGGGCTATCGCTGTAGCTATGTTGCAGGTCGTGGTGGTTTTTCCGACGCCGCCTTTTTGATTGGCAACAGCGATCTTTATGGCCATGGAGGTTCTCCGTATACGAGTCGTCCGCAGGCCCCCACAGCAGCGACTGAATCGAGGGTGATGCTATGCCACGCCAATTTGGCTAGTCAACATAATTTATCTTTTGTTCGCCAAGTATTATTCACTCTTGAGTCGTGATAGCCTCGATCGTTAACCAACAAATCCGAGGCCGATGGCGACGAGCGCGAAAACCGCGATCGTTCCTGACCTCGCTGTGGATTTAGCTCCGAGCCACCCAGGTGGCTTGCGTCTGAAGACGCCTGTGCTAACAGCTTCGGGAACATTCGGGTTCGGAGACGAATATCGGGATGTCGTTGATTTCGACCGTATTGGGGCCATCGTTACCAAGACGGTCACGCCGGAACCTCGGGAAGGTAACCCAACACCCCGAACGGTCGAAACTCCTGCCGGCATGCTTAATTCGATCGGCTTGCCAAATCCGGGTGCCAAAGACGCGGTTCGCGAGAAATCTCGTATTTGGAGGGATTTGCCGTGTCCGGTGGTAGTGAGCATCTCGGCTCACGATGAGTCAACGTGGACTGAGTTAGCGTCGCAGTTTGACGGACTGCCTAACGTCGTGGGAATTGAGGCTAATTTGTCGTGTCCGAATGTGGCCGGCGGTCTAGATTTTTCGACGGATCCGGATAGAACCTTTACGACGGTTGAAGCCGTGAGTAAAGGTACGTCCATGCCCGTTATCGCGAAACTCTCACCCAATGTGACTGATATCCGGCCGATTGCGCGTGCTGCCGAGGCTGCGGGAGCGCATGCGCTGTCCTTAATTAATACTGTTCTCGGTATGGTTATCGATCCCGACGTTGGCCGACCGTTTCTTGGCGCTGGTGTTGGTGGGTTGTCCGGGCCAGCGATTCGGCCCATTGCGTTGCGCTGTGTCTATCAGGTGGCTGGAGTCGTGTCGATTCCAATCATTGGTATTGGTGGCATAGTGACTGGGTCAGACGCGCTCCAGTTTTTTCTCGCAGGCGCATCTTCTGTGCAGGTCGGAACGGCTACTTTCAGAGAACCTAGAGCTGCTGAGCGATTGGTTACATGTTTGCACGAATACCTTAAGCAACGTAGTCACGAATCAATTAACGACATTATTGGGAGTGCTCGGCAGTAATGCTCCTGAGCTGGGGTGTGCCCTACAAACGACTTGGCCGTGTCTAAAACTGTCGAACGTCGAGGTCAAGAGTGTTCCAAGCTGATTTATTGATGACCTTTGCTATAGTTGGAAGCAACTTTCCCCCCTTTGGGTTTCAACGGGTTAACACGTGCCGTCACCAAAAGAAACAGTTCGACATCGACGTCGCGCAAAGCAAGTCCGACGTCAAAAGTTCCTGAGAGCGCGAAATATTCGAGCGCGTTCGGCTGTTCGTACATTTGTTCGTAGGGCTGAGGCTGCTATCGCAGCTGGTGATGTGGAGGCCGCGGGCTCCGAGATCCTTCGTGCGCAAAGCCAACTGGATGCGGCGGCTCGAAAGGGTCTCATTCATCGACGACGAGCCTCGCGTAATGTGTCGCGGCTAGTCAGGCGCCTTAGGGCTGTAGAGGCGGGCTAGCTACTAGATTTCCTAGGCTCTGCGGCGAGCCGGGCGGTAAGAATTTCCAACTGCGCTTTGTCGTCGGTCCTGCCTGATTTCAAAGCGATATCAGTTCGTATCACTTCCGCGTACATCGCAGCAATCAGACGGTCGGACATGGAGTTGGCGCGACGCGCAAGTGCTTGGGCCCTAAATTGCGGAACGCGAGTTGCTTGAGCTATGTCCCGCGCATTTCCTCCATCGGCCACGATTTGCCGAGCTATGGCGAGCTTTCGAAGATTTGTTGTGATATCCGACATTATGAGTGCAGGTGCGGTTTCCATGGTGAGCATGTCGTCGAGGATGCTGAGAGCTCTGTCCGCGTTATGGTCCGCTACCGCATTTATATAGTCCCATCGTGAATGCTCGCCGATCGCGGCTGCTGCTATATCGACATCGTCCTCTTGGATCTCGCCACTAAAACCGCGATATGCGGCAAGTTTTGCGATCTCACTCTTGATCATGTCAACGTTCGCGGTTACGAGTTCGATCAGCCTTTCGGCGGCGGCGGACGACAGCTGAACACCTAAATCTCGGGCGACCGATTTAGCATAACGGCTGGCTTCGGCAGCAGTTAGCGGCTTGAATCGTTGGATAGTGGCCCCGTGTTGAGCTAATACCTCGAAGGCTTTAGCTCGAGTGCTCATTCCTCTGTCGCCAAGATCAAGATATACCGATATTGCGAGGTCACATGCGGAATTATTCGCGTCCGTAAACTCGGTCAGCCACTCAATTAACTGTTTCCGCCGCGACCCTACGGATGGGGCATTTTCGAGATATACCCGGCGGCGATCTCCGAACATCGAAATAGTGCTGCACGCGTTGTTTAGCTCGACGATTCCGCCATGAGACCCGTCCAGTTGGACGAATTCCAAATCATCCATGCTTCGGCGGCCGAGCACGGTGTGCACGGCTTCTTGGAGTCGCGAACCTCGTTCGCCGAGGAATATCGTCAGCACCGATCCAGCGTACGCGGATGCTTGCTCCCTCGCGAATTTGGGTTTTTCGGCATTGTTTTGGCACCATTGAAATGTTCTTGTCTATGTGCATGAATAATTAGGGATCCCGTCGTCGTGGCGTGGGTTGTCAGCACAACACAGAGGCGATTCATGAGCACCCAGAGCGATCGTGGAACTATCGAGCAGGAATTTAAGAGTAAGGCTCGTGGCTCCTCCGACCTTTATGATCGTGCTACGGCGGTTCTTGCTGGTGGTGTTACTCACGACACCAGAATTCATACTCCCTTTCCAATCATGGTTCAGCGGGCACTCGGTGCGCGCAAATGGGACGTCGATGGCAACGAATATATTGATTACACCATGGGGCATGGCGCGCTAATCCTGGGGCACAGTCACCCTATTCCAATTCAGGCAGTTCGTGAGCAGCTTGAGTTGGGGACGCACTATGGTGCGAGTCACGAACTGGAAATTCGGTGGGCTGAACAGATCAAGCGGATGGTTCCGAGCATTGAAAAGCTACGCTTTCACTCGTCTGGTACAGAAGCCACCCATATGGCCATGAGATTAGCTCGGTCATACACCGGTCAAGATCGCATCATAAAGTTTGAGGGACATTTCCACGGGTGGCATGACTACGCCACGGTCGCTGTAGAGGAACCTTTCGATGTACCGATGTCCAGTGGAGTGCCAGTAGCTACGCGGAGCACTGTCACAGCCTTGCCGGCAGATTTGGATCGTGTCCGGGAAGAATTGGTTAGGGGTGACGTTGCGGCGGTAATTGTTGAACCGAGTGGCCCGTCGTGGGGAGCCGTTCCATTTCCTACGGACTTTGTGAAGGGTCTTCGTCGTCTGACGACAGAACACGATGCCGTGTTGATTCTTGATGAAGTTGTTACAGGATTTCGGATGTCTCCGGGAGGATTTCAGGTTCGTGCTGGCATCACACCAGATCTTACGACGATGGCCAAGATTGTGGCCGGAGGTCTTCCTGGCGCTGCTGTTGGAGGCCGTGGTGAGATTATGGATCGGTTGGAGAAAAGGGATGATCCTGCTTGGGACCGTGGTGAGCGGGTCGCACATCCCG
>PVBE012190872.1_pt1 | contig 14870 bp, 7 predicted proteins | sample 1631181 | NCBI WGS metagenome assembly PVBE01 (sample SAMN08397723, study PRJNA350692) | Marine metagenome, whole genome shotgun sequencing project. | isolation source: water | place: Pacific Ocean | collected 2012-04
GGATGGATGTGGCCGAACCCGTTTTCCCCGAGCTTGATGTCGTCCACTTCCTCGAGGTTCTCGTTCAACACGAGAAGGTAGGCGTCGAAGGGATTCGTTGCCGGGTTTCCGATCGTGCCCGCGGGGCTCGTGACGTGGGTGACGAAGGTGTAGCCGTTGATCTGGGCGTACCCCGTGGGGAACGTCCGCGTGCGTTCGTTCGAAGGAAAGTAGCCGGCGAGGGACGGGTTGAAGTCGGAATCGAACTCGTTCAGGGTCAGGCCGTTTCCCTGTCCCATCAGGTAGGAAAGCATCGCAACCTTGCCGTTATGGACCAGGAGGCTGTTGCCGATATTGTCGAGGTCTCCTTCAAAGGACCATGTCTGCTCGATGTTTCCGTCCAGGTCGACTTCCCGGATTTTCGTGTAGTTTCCCCAGCTTCCGGTGCTGACGAGAAGGCGGTCGTCGTTCCAGAGAAGGCAGTGATCGGGAAAGTTGTCCTCGGTGAAATCGGTCTGCTGGGCCACGATGGGGGCTCTCATGATTTCCGATCCTTCGAGGGTGAAGCGTGTCAGCATCAGGGATTGGTCGGTGGCGTACTGTTCGGAGGGTCCCCCGTTCGACGGTGTGTTCGAGCCGTAGTTGAGCGTCTGGTAAACGATCACGAGCTGGTCGTCGACGATGGCGACCCGGTGATCCGCGGGTTCGCCGTACGTTCCGTCGATGTAGGTGACGTTGAAGCGGTCCTGCTCGTTGAAATCCTTGTCGAAGAGATAGGTTCGGTGCTTGATCACCTGGGTTCCCTCGTTGCCGGGTTGAACCACGACCAGGACGAGCGTGCCGTCATCGGTTACGAAGATCTCCGGTCGATGGGTGCCCTCTTCCATCTGGAAGGTGTCCAGGTGGGTCAGGACCGGGATTCCCGCCTGGGCGGGGGTCTGCACGGTCGTTTCCCCCGTCGTTTCCGGGGCGGTCGTATTCCCGCTTCCCCCCGAACCACAACCTGCGATGCAAATACAGGTCGCAAGGAAAGAAGTGATCCCCAGGTAGATTTTGCGCATGGGTCTTTCTCCAAATTCCACTTTCAACACTCTTCAGCCACGCGGCTGTCAATCACGGGAAACCCCTTTCGGGAAGCCCGTGCGTGGAAAATTGGAATTGCAAATCCTCTTTCCCATGGCGCTGCGGGAGTCGCCAGGAACCGGGGGCGGAGATGGGGTCACAAAACCGCCGAAGGGAGGGGGACGGACGGCCTATCGTCCCTGGAGCCTCTTTTCGAGATCCCCCACCACCTTTCTTGCCTGGTCGGTGGACTTCCCTGATTCTTCCAGGAGGGAGATGAGTTCCCGGTAATCTTCCAGCGCCCGGGCCCACTCTTTTTGTTTCCGGAACAGGTTTCCCCTGCGCAGCCGGGACTTGGCATCCTTTCCGTTCAACCGGATGGCGGTATCGAGGGAATGCATCGCCTTTTCCAGGTCGCTCTCCGCCAGGTGGAGAGACGCCATTTCGCTGTGGATTCTCCCCGCGAGGACCTGGCCGTAGCGCGGACGTTGCATGAGATCATAGATCGGTTCGTGGAGGTCCAGGTATCCGAGTCCCCGGGAGAAGTCTTCCAGCGATTTCTTCCCGTCGCCGAGCCTTTTCCAGAGAATCCCGCGTGAGATGTAGGACCAGACGGAGCGGGGATTGATCCGGATCGCCTGGTCGAGATCCTTTTTCGCTTCGACGAACTTCCCTTCCCGGGCCCGGGACATTCCCCTTTCGTAGTAGGCCCGGGAATGGTTGGGGGCCCGCTCGATTACCGCCGTGAATTTCCCAATCGCGCCCTCACCATTTTCGACCGTGCCCATGAAGAAGATGAATTCTTCGGCGCCCAGCCGGTCCGAATATTCCGAGAGGGCTTTATTACAGATCAGGATCAATGCAGGTTGGTTCCCCCTGGCACGGGCGAGGTACGCTTTCGCGAGCAGGCGCTCGAATTCATCGGCGTTTTCCAGGTCCGGTCCCTTCTCTTCCAGGAGCTTTTCCGCCTTGAGCGCCCATTTCTCCGACAGGGCCCTTTTCCCCTGGGGCGAGGTGACTTCCTTCGTCCGCAACGCTTCGAGGGATCGCTGGAGATAGATCCTGCCGAGGTGTTGCCTCACCACGCCATCATCCCGGTCGAGATCCCGTGCCGCGAGAAACGCGGCTTCGGCCCGAACGGGATCCCCGACGAAGAACCAGCCCAGGCCGACGGTTTTCCATCCAAGCGCGTGGTCGCGGTACCCTTCTTCCGCCTTGAGAAGCGACTCCAATTCGCGGATGGATTCCTCCACGGAAGCGAGCTTGGACCGAATATCGACCCCCCTTGCATACAAGTGGACGCGGGTTTCCCTGACCTTCTCCTCGAGTGGTTGAATTTTCATACGAAGGTCCTCGAGAGCCGCCTGTCTCGAGATCGTTTCCGATTGTTTTTCCCGCTCTGCCAGGTCCCGTCCGATCATGGCCCGTGCGTCGGCGAGCAATTTGTCCAGGTCGGCGTCTTCCCGGATCCGGGTCGCTTGCTCGGTGTTCGCAACCACGCGGGCCCATTCGCCCTGGTCATAAGCGGAGAAGGCGTCAGCCCGAAGGCGATCGAACCTGTTTGAACGGGTGATTTCCGTAAAGACGATCGTGGCGAGCAGGGCCAGGAAAAGTCCTCCCGCCGTGGCAGCAAGAATCCTCCGTTTCCGGGACACCCATTTCCGGGCGAGATGGAGGAAGCTTGGCGGCGTTGCCGCGATCGGTTCGCCGGAGAGGAACATCCGGAGGTCCCTCGCGAAATCGGTGGCACCCTGGTATCGGTCCCCCGGCTCTTTTTCGAGAGCCTTCATGCAGATCGTCTCCAGGTCGGCATGAATGGAAGGATCATTTTCCCGGAGGGAAGGCGGATCCTTGTCGACGATCGCCTTGAGAACCTCGTGGACGCTCTGTCCCGCGAAGGGAGGTTCGCCGGAAAGGGCATGGTAGAGCGTGGCTCCCAGCCTCCAGACATCGGTCCGACGATCCACAGCCTCCAGGTTCCCGGTCGCCTGTTCGGGACTCATGTACGCAGGCGTTCCCAGGACGGCCCCTTCCATCGAAAGGGTCTGCTCCTGCCCCTGGGAAAGCTTGGCAAGCCCGAAGTCCATCACGATCCCCTCCCCCCGCGGAGTGACCAGGATGTTGGCTGGTTTCACGTCGCGATGAAAGACCCCGTTCTTGTTCGCGAAGGAGACTCCCACCGCCGCCTGGCGGATCACCTCGAGTACCGCCTTCCCCGGGAGACTGTTTTCATCCAGGACCTGGGAGAGACTTTTCCCCTCGTACATTTCCATGACGAGGTAGGGACGCCCCCGGTCCTCCCCAACGTCGAAGATGTTGACGATCCGGGGATGCTTTAGCCGGGCCATCGCCCTCCCCTCGCGCTGGAAACGGGCAAGGATGTTGGGGTTCTCCGCGTGGTGGAGGATCTTGACGGCCACGACCCTGTCGAGGCGTGGATCGCGGGCGGAGTAGACGATCCCCATTCCCCCGGCCCCCAGTTTTCCGATCAATTCGTAAGGACCCACTTTTTCTCCCGGTACGGGAGCGACGGTCACCCCCGGTCCCGGATCCGCCCTCGAGAGATCATCTTCGCGGAGAAGCGCCATCGCCCCCTTCCGAAGGTCGTCCGCCTGTGCAACGGTGATGTGATTGTTTTCAAGAAGCCATTCGAGGGGGGCGGCGACGGTGTCGAGCGTGACCCGGATCTTCTCCGCCTGTTCCAAAGGGATCATTCCCTTCTTCACCGCCATGTTCAGCAGGAGGGAAGAGTCGTCGGTCATCTACTGGATTATAAAGGGCGTCGATCCATTCGTTTAACCGGTCGACGAGCCTCTTGGATTGCCAACTCGCCCGCTCCTCCACGGCGAGGGAGGGATCGTCGAAGTTCCAGTTCCGGTAGTGCCAGTCCGACTTGACCAGGACTTCCAGGACATCCAGGTGGTCCTTCCACACGCCGGTCCAATCGGCCATCCACTCCGGGTCGTAAGGTTCGGCATCGGAAAGCCAGACCCCCTTTGTCCCCTGTCCCAACCGGAGGAAAGAATTCTCCGGGGGTGCGGACTGGTCGAGGGAAAGACCATTTTTCCCGGCGTCGGGTTCATCCTGGCATCCGGTAAAAACCATTCCCGTCAGCATGAATGCGAGCAGGGAAGCCATGTACCTTGTTCTGTTCATCGTAATGTCTCCTTTTCCACGAACTCCCACCACTACGGGGCCAGGCGGGGACCGTCCCCGGAAAAGTGAAACAAGGAGAAGAAAAGTCGCGGGGCGTTATTCCCCGACCAACCGGAGGTATTCTTCCTCTGCCTGCTGGTCGTCATAGGCGTAATCACGAATCTTTTCTTTCATGATTTCGCGAAGGTCGTTTCGGCAGCGGGCCAGCTTCTTTCGGACGGAGGCCTCGGTCAGTTCCATTTGGCGGGCAATATCGGCGTAGGTCATTTTCTCTTGCGATGATTTTCCGGGCAGGCAGTAGAGGCGGAAGGCGGCGAAGGTTTCCCCGTCCTTCGTCCGGGTTTCGAGAGTTGCCAGGGCGTTTTCAAGGAGAGTGTTGTCCCATTCCCGGTCGAAAATGGTCGGGGGATCCTCGTTCTTTCCCCCTTCCTGTTCCGTGTCCCGATATTCCTCCAACTGAAGAAAGACACCTTCCCTGGGACGACGGGCCGCATTGTGGCGGTGGGCATCCACGAGGAAGTTTCGGATGGCTTCCTTTAGAAAGCCCCGGAAGGTCCCTTTCTCCGGACGAAGCTGTTCGAGGGACCCCTTTTCCAGGAGTCGGGAAAAGAACCCCTGTGCAAGATCTTTTGCGTCCTCGGACCCCATGCGCCGGATGGCTTTCATGTAACAGTAGACCGGTTTCCAGTACAGCCCCACCAGGGTTTCAAGGTCGTTCCGGTGAGCGGGGCTTTGGGCATTCCCGGCATGAAGAACCAGGCTCCACATGGTGGAGGGAAACCTCCGGTTTTCCCCGCCGATGGACGTGTCGAATTTGTTCCCCATGAACCCTCACTCGATTATAGCGGTTTGCAGGGGGGAAACCGAGGTGGAATGGCCCGATTCAATGGCAGGCCTGGTTTTCGTTTTCCAAACCATGGCGGGAGGACGCAGATGATCCCGGGTTTCCGCTCCCGGCATGGAGCGATCTCGATAATTACGGGGGGACCCCATCCAGGGAGGGATAATATTTTCACATTTTTCCAGGGACACTTCCCGGATCGATCCGTAGAGGCTCCTGACCGGGAATGAACCCGGCCGTATATTTTCCAAGGGAGTCTTATGATCAACTTCAAATTCACGGTCGTAGTGGTACTCGGAGTGGTTCTTGCCGCCGGAGTTGTTTCAGGGCAAACCCCGCAAACCGGGAAGTACATCGAGACTCTTGCGCCCCTCACCGATCTTGGATCGGACACCTACCTTGGATCCCCGGGGGGCCTTTATCCCGACGGATCGAACCAGAGACCCGTCGATCACGAGGCGGCCGGGATGCAGATCGCTCTCGACGAAATCAGGCCCCTGGACTCGGAAGGAAACCCGGATCCCCAGGATGGAAAAATCGTCATGGCCTCCCTGGGCATGTCCAACACCACGCAGGAGTTCTCCCACTTCGTACCCCTGGTCGAAAGTGACCCGGAAATCAACCCGTTCCTCACCGTCATTGACACTGCCCAGGGGGGGAAGACCGCTTTCCAGTGGGCGGATCCCGAAGACGATTGCTGGACAGAGTTTGAGGAACGCCTGGTCAACGCCGGCGTTACGGGAAAGCAACTCCAGGTGGTCTGGGTGAAACTCGCCACGCGAAAAAGCGAACTTTCTCAGCCGGCCTTTCCTGGCCGGGCCCAACAGGTCATGCAGCAGGTGTACCTCTCCATGAAAACCCTGAAGAATAAATATCCCTCCGTCCGGATCGTGTATCTCTCTTCCCGGATTTACGCCGGCTACGCGACAACGGACCTCAATCCCGAACCGTATGCCTATGAAACCGGTTTCGCGGTGAAATGGCTCATACAGAAACAGATCGAAGGGAATCCAGCCCTTTCATTCCAGGGGGAGGACCTGCGGGTGCCCTGGCTCTCTTGGGGACCTTACCTTTGGGCGAACGGTCTTGGCCCGGACGAGGTTGTCGGCGGTATCCCCGGTCGCAACGACGGACTGGAATGGCTTCCATCGGATCTCGGGCCGGATGGAACCCATCCATCGGAACAGGGACGGGACAAGGTCGCCGGGATCCTGATGGAATTCATGAAAACGGACACGACTTCCCTTCCCTGGTTTCTTGGGAATCCACAGGGCGCGCCTGCGCAACCGACCTCCTCATGCGGACTGCTGGGGCTGGATGCCCTCCTCTTCCTGGGACTCCTGCTGATCCGGGTTGGCCGCAGATAAATCCGGATATCACCCAGGAACCACCCTTCACCTTCGTTTTGAACATCATCCCTGGTTACTTTTCTCCCACCGACAACGATTTGATCGACTTCAATACCAGGTCAAGCCTGGAGCGCGAAGGGAGGCTCCCCCGGCCACTTGATTCAAAGATGTAATACCGGTCCCCCACCTTCATGCGGAACAGGAAGTCCAGGCGAGGTTTCCCCTCCGTGCCGGTATTGCAGAGCCAGAACTCCTCCGTATCTTCCAGCACCTTGACAGGGTCTTTCGATTTGAGTCGCTTCTTCCTGAATTCAGCTTTCCCCGCAACAAAGTCCGATTCATCCTTACGGTGGTAAAATTCGAAGTAGCGCTTCGTGAGAAAAACCCTGACGTACCCATGATAGGGGTCGTATTCCATCTTGGACCCATCGGGAACACGAACAACCAGGTCGAGAGGGGTAAGCTTCATGTCCGTCCATTCAGGCTCGTCGGGAAGCCTGGTAACCTGGCAACCGGGAACCGACTCCCGGAACCGTGAAACTCCCGAGTCCGTGACGCTCGTTTTCTCCAACGATAATTTCCTCAGTTTCTTCAACCCGGAAAGGTGCACCAACCCGGCATCCGAAACCCACTTGTTCCCCTGCAGGAGAAGAACAATCAGGTTCTTCAATCCCGCAAGGTGTGCCAACCCGGCATCGGAGATGTCACCGCTTCCGCGTGGAGCAAACGCCAGCCGGGCCATTACGAGGAATCGGAGGCGAACAAGCCCCTTAAGATGCTCCAAACCCTCGTCGGGTATCCGGGTATTGATCAATGACAGGTAATCAAGGTTTTCAAGGGTTCCGACGGGAACCAACGCCTTTCCGGATATTTTCGTCCCGTCCAGGTACAATTTCCTGAGATGGACGAGGCCCCGGAGATGTTCCATGCCGGCATCGGTGACCCCGGTCTGCCTAAGATTGAGAACTTCGAGATTTCGAAGGTTTCCCAGGAGAGCGAAGCCCTCACTGGTAATCTTCGAGCATCCGCCCAGGTCGAGTTCCTTCAGGTTTTCTCTTCCCGCCAGGTTTTCCTCCAGTTCCTTGTCCGTCGTTGTACGGGGTAGTTTTAAAATGGGCTTTTGCGACGGGTCCCGGAAGGAAACCGTTTCCATCGTCGCAACGAGTGCCTGTCCCTGGGCGGTTCCTTTCTTCACCGCCTTGACCATTCCTCCGGGAATCTCCAGGCTCCACCAGTAGGTCACCGCAAGGATCTCCCCTTTTCGATCATCGCTCCCTTCCAGTTTTACGCAGGAGACCTTCCGCCCCCCCACCGTGACCTCCTCTTCCAGTTTCACAGCCCGGACCTCTTCCCGCCCGGATCCATCCGGCAGGACTTTTATATATTTCAACAACCGCCCCCCGGACGGTTCGATCCAGATCGTCAGGCCGGAGCTCTCACCGCTCGTTTTCTTCGTACGGATTTTCCATACCCCGCACTCCACCTTTCCCCCCTGGACGTCGACTATTTCTTTCCGGAGAAATTCAGGGAAGGTTTCCTCGGACCGATCCGTTTCCTTTCCGCCGAAAACCCGGTCAGACTTTACCGTGAACGATTCCGCGGTAGCGATCTCGAGGCTCAAGGTCTGCTTCCCCTTGTATGTCTTGTCCCCGAACATGAAGTTCAGTTGAAACGTGACCGAGGAACCGACGGCCCATTTCAGCCACGGGTGGCGACTCTTGTCGTAGGCGGGCTTCCCCAGTTCTTCCTGGGCCCCGGCCGTGACAAGGGAGGAAAGGAAAAACGAGAAGACGAGAATCGACGAGCGTGTCATGTGGATACCCTCCCAGTTTCTTTCGGTGTTCAACCCCGCATCATCTTACCCGCCACCGACGGCCCGGGAAATAAATGAGAAGTCGGGGTCGAGAATAGGAATTATAAACGCCCATTTCTTGAGGGGGAGTTGCAGCAAGCGGGCCGGGAAGAGAGGGCGAAGGCGGAAAATGGAGATTTCAAGGGTCCCGTTCTATAATTGAGAAAGTCACGGGCGACCTGGAAGGGGCGATCGCCGACCACGCCCGCGCCACCCCCAGGCCGCCGCCTTCCGTGCCGAAATCAAAAAGATACGGAACCTCCCCTCCCATTCCGAAAGGTGATTTCTCTTCCCTGGTCCCCAGCCCGGAAGGTGGCGTGGCCGTGACGGGCCGGAAACCTCCCCCCCGCCATGAAAACGTGATATAAACGGGCACCGTGGGTTACTTCAACACGTGTGACAAGTGCGACAATTCCTACGTGGGCCCGGTCTGCCCGATCTGCGTGCAGGAGCAGGCGTCCGCCGCGGCCGACCAAGAGGAACCGCCTATCAAAACGGGTGAACTCTTCCACGGCATGGAAGTCCTGGAAATCCTTGGCCAGGGAGGGATGGGAATCGTCTACAAGGTCCGCCAACCTTCCCTCAACCGCTTCCTGGCGCTGAAGATCCTGCTGCCCGACAGGGCCATGGCCGTGGAATTCGCCTCCCGTTTCGAAAGGGAAGCGAAAATGCTTGCCGGCCTATCTCATCCGAACATCATTTCCGTCTTCGATTTCGGGAAGGAGAACAATCTCTATTTCTTCCTGATGGAGTACGTGGAAGGAAAGGACCTGCAAAAAATCATCATGGAGAAGACGCTGACACGCGAGGATTCGATCCGTATTTTCCTCCAGATCTGCGCCGCCCTGGAATATGCCCATTCCGAAAACGTGGTGCACCGGGACATCAAGCCGGCCAACGTCCTTCTGAATCCCAAGGGCCGCGTGAAGGTTCTCGATTTCGGCCTCGCGAAGCTGGGCAACATCGACCGGAAATCGCTCATGCTTACCCGGAGCGACATGTCGGTCGGCACGCTCAATTACATGGCCCCCGAACAGATGGAAAGTTCCCGCGACGTTGACCACCGGGCAGACATCTATTCGGTGGGGGTCCTTTTCTACCAGTTGCTGACGGGAGAACTTCCGCTCGGGCGCTTCGAACCTCCCACCAGCACGGGAGAGGCCGACAAGCGGCTCGACGACATCGTCTACCGCTCCCTGGAAAAGAAGCCGAAGAAGCGGTACCAATCGATCCGGGAGATGATCGACGATCTGGAAGAGGCGACCGCCACCCGCCCGCGACCGCCTTCCAGCAGCATCAGTCAAGAGACGGCCCGGAAACAACCCTCCCAGCCCGCGGCGCCGCCTGAAACCGGCAGGAAAAAGTCCCTTCTCGTTGCCGGGATGATTTTATCTGTCCTGTTCGGCGCGGCGATCGTTTATTACCTGGTCGGCCGTTCCGGGCCGCCCGTGGAAACTCCTCCGGGAAAAAGGCCGGAATCGGGGGTGGTGCCGGGGACGAAACTGACCCCGGAAGAATTATGGAGAAAGGCGTTCGAACCGGTGAAGGAGGATTTCAACTGGGACCGATATTCAAAGCGCCTTCCCGAAACCGTCAAGAAAGCCCGTGAACTGATGGATACCCTGCCCCCGAAGTTGAGCGGGGAGGTGATCAGGTGGTTCGAGGACCAGGCGAAGAACCTGCCCGAAAAGCAGTGGCCCCGGTCGACGTGGCACTCCCGGAAAAAGGACGCCGAGGAGGGCATGAACTGGTGCAACGACATGGGGGCGATCCTGGTGAACCGGAAGGGGAGGTTTAAATCCCTTCACAGGACATTTGCGAATACGGAGCTTCGATTTTCTGCGGTCTACTCCTGGCGCGGGACGTTTTCCCTCAAGATCCTTGTCTGGCCTTACGCGACGGTGAAATCGCTTTCCATAGACGGGAAACCCGTTATCGAAGATGGGAAACTCAATGATAAATCTGCCCAGACCCGGGCCTCGACGATGACCAGTCCCCTGCTTCTCCGGAAACTTCCCTTCGGGAAGGTCTCCATCGTATTGACCCACCCGGAACTCGGTACCCGGGAAGTCGAGATCTCCCCGGAAGACCTGGAAGAAGGGAAAACCTGCCTCCTGTCGGGATCGATGAAAGACATGGAGTCGATCCAGGTGCGAAAGGCGCCCGGGGGAAAGACCGCGGATTAGTGAAGCGGGCCGGAAACGAAAATGTCCGCCTTGTCGTTTCCGTCATTCTTTCCGAGATCGGGCGCCGAGGAATCGGCCGTCCCCCGAAATAAACGGACGGTTCGATCCCCTCTTACTCGGCGTACAGGGGACCCGTGACGAAAATGTCACGGACGTCGTTTCCGTCATCCTCCACGAGGTTAGATACGTTGGATTCGTAGGCGACGTAACTTCCGTTTGCGGAAAGGGAGGGGAACATCGATCCGCTGTTTGCCCCTCCAAGGATGCTCGTCCCCTGTTCCCCGTAGGTAGTGAGGGAGACCCGCCGAAGTTCGTCGTCGGGAATGGTGTAGAAAAAGATATCCACCAATTCGTTCGTATCCCCGTCGACCAGGTTGGCGGACTTGGAATGAAAAGCGATCGCGGTGGCGTTACCGCCGATGGAGGGGTTGTTGCAGTCGCGGCTTGAGGATTCGGCGCTGTTGGGCCGTTTCGAGATGCGGATGGAAGTCCCTCCATCGCTTTTGTAAAGGTAAATGTCGAAACGGTTGTTCCCGTCGAAGAGTTGCGAAAGGTTGTCCGCGGCGGAGGAAAAGGCGACGAAGGACCCGTCCCTGGAAATGGATGGGTCCTGGCTGATCCCGTTTCCCAGCGCCGTCGGGGACGACGCCTGCACGTTCTTGGTGATCAGGATGGGTGTTCCCGTCCCCGACAGGTCGGCCAGGTACAACTGTGGCACTCCCGCCTGCGGGTCCCCGACGAACCCGTGCAGGTTGATCGATTTCGATTGGAAGGCGATTTTGGTTCCGTCCGTGCTCAGTGTGCACTGTTCGCTTGGGCTGTCTCCCTCCGCCCCGCCGGAATCTTTGGAGACCAGGACGGTCGTTCCCAGGGGCAGGGTTGTTCGAAAATAGACGTGGGAGCGGGTAGCCGTTGTCGCGGTTGACGTGAGATCTGTCGCGAGCGAATCGAAGGAGATTTCCTCGCCGTTGCCAGACAACGATGGAACCGTGCTTCCGTCGTCCGCTTCCTGGTCGTTGTCGACGAATGTCGTGGAGACAAGGAGCCGTGTCGTGGTGTCTTTAACGGAAAACAGGTAGATGTTTTCGTGGGCTCCCGACGGCGTGGTGTTGGAGACCAGGTTGGTCGCGTAGGATTGAAAAGCCACGTATTTCCCGTCGGAGCTGATCACAGGGTTGGCGCTGTCTCCGTTTGCCTCCAGGTTGCCGGCCGCGTCAAGCGTAACCATGGTGATTTTTCGCTTGGGTAAGTCGGCAACGAAAATGTGCTGGTAGTCTCCGGAAGAATTGATTCCGGGGGGGGAGAGGTTCGGCGCCGAGGACTGGAAAGCCACGTACAGCCCGTTGCCGGATATGGACGGCTGGGAGGAAGGGTTGTCGGCCTCGATCAGACCGGTGCTGACCGAAACCCGTAACGTCAACATGATGTTGCCGGTCGAGTTGTTGACGTTTCCGCTGCACGCGGCCAACAATCCGGCGAGGCCGGCTATCGTCGAGGCTCTCAGGGCGGTCTTAAAATTCATGTGTATACCCCATCGCAACGTTGTAGGAATCTCCGCCGAAATCGCCGGCAAGATCTACTTGTCGGACCTTGCCTTCCTCCGTTGTCCAGGAAACGCCCGCGCCCAGGGTGAATATGTCGAATATTTCCGCGTCGGTATCCAGAACGAGCTTGAACCGGCCGGTGACAGGAAGGTCGTCCTCGTTGTCCCAAGGAGCGTCGAAACGGCGGTATCCCACGCGGGGGTATAGGAAGACGGTATCGGTCACCGCCACGCGGTATTCAGCCCCGACCGAAAAGTTGATCGCGTCTTCGAAAGCGGTGTACAAATCGAAAAGGGGGTCCTCGGCGGTGTCGCTCCAGTTGATCCATTGGAAATCGACCGTGATACGCAGGGGCGTTCCGCTCAGCATGTAGAAGGTAAGGCCCATGTTGAGTTGCTGTGGCATGTCGAATGCCGGAAGAACGTCCGGCTCGATATCGAAATCGTAGGCGATGGCGCTCTGGTAGGCGATTCCAAAATTCATCTTGAACGATTCCAGGTTGTCGTAGACCCCGGCCAGGACGCCCAGGCCGAAACCGACGGACGTGGCCGTTCCCTCCTCGTTCGCCACCGTCCCCTTGAATTCCCAGTCCACGAATCCGACGTCCAACCCAACGCCGACCGCGATATGGGGAAAGAAACCGGATTCCCCGGGTTCCCGCAACTTGAAGTCGTACGCGAACGAGGTCCGGAACCGGACGAAAGATTGCTGGACGTTGTTCTCGGGGGAGAAATCGAACTGTTGCGTGGGCAGGGTGATCCTGTCCATTGCGTAGTTGAGATGGTAAGGGCGGGCATAACAGATGCCGATCGCCATGGGGCTTTCCGCGTCACCCAGTTGGAAAACGGCCCCGGCAAAGGAAGGGATGAAGGGGGGGCTGACAAGGGAGGTTTCCGGTTCCACCGAGAAGTCGATCGACGTTCCTCCCGGCCCGGAACTCTGGTCGACCGGGTAGGTGGTGTACGTCTGGTACGCGACCGAAAACTGGTCGGCTTGGGTCGCGGTTCCCGCCGGGTTCAGCCAGATCGAAACGGGATCATCTTCGAAGGCGGTGTAACTTCCGCCCATCGCCTTGGTTCGGGCGCCCAGTTGCTGGTCCTGTGCGAACGAATGCCCGGAAGCGACGAGCAGGAATAAAATGACGCAGGTGGATTTTTCCATCGATTCGGCCCTTCCCTTTGTTGTGCCCCGCCAGTATAGGATGGCCGGGAAGAGGGTGTAAAGAAAGGGAGCGTCACCGAAGCCCGTCGAAGACCTTCTGGATGCGCGGCCCGAGATGTTTCATGTCGAAGGAGCCCTTGAGTTCTTTCAGCTTTTTTCCGGGGAGTCTCATGGCGCGGATCACTTCCTCGTCGGAACGATCCTCGAGGAACATCCGTAGCGACATGATCGCGATGCGGTACCGCGTTAATTCCGCCCTGGATTCGATGGTGAACCGCTCCTCGTTCTTTTGAATCACCGAAATCCGGGACAGGAGGGCGCCGATGGCCTTTTCGGGCGCGTTGGATTTGGAAATCGCCTCGAAATCGGAAGCGAGTTCGGCCAATTCGTCGCAGTCCACCGGGAATTTTTCAAGCAGCCTCTTCCAGTCACGACCGGAAACCTGTTCGATCAGATCGCCCAGGGCAGGCACCGCCTGTCGCAGGGTTTCTTCGAATACCTTCCATCCGGCCACCAGGTCGCGGGCCGCCCGTTCCAGTAGGAGGCGCTCATTTCGCGGCGCCGTGCGGGCTCGGTTCGAAAAATCCTCGACCTTCAAACGTGCTTCCAGGAAGGCGAGGTTCTCGATTGCATGGAACCAGCGGGGGGTGGTAAGGGGGGCCGCCGCGATCGCGCGACCATACAGTTCCTCCTGGACCCGCTTTTTCCCCCGGAGATTGACAAGCGTACCCCGAATCGATTTCGCCCAATCGTACTCGGGCGTCGTCACCACCAGTTCGGATTCATCGGGCAATTCGAATTTCCGTGAGAAGGAGGGTGCAGTCAATTTCCGGATGGCACCGGGGTCTGAATTCTGTTCGAGATTCGACAGGAAAGTGCGGAGGTATGGGCGGAGAAAATTCCGGCACTCTTCCTCCGTTTCGCGGAGGTACTTCACCTTCTTCTCCGTGGAGAGGAACCCGCCTTCTTCCTCTACATGTTTTTTTGCCGCCACGAAACGATTCTGGGAAATCCGGCGGAGCCACGCGCTTCGAAATGCGGGTTCCCGGTCAGCCATCGTATCCGGCGAATCGATGTTCCTGAGTCTGTTCTGCACCCGCTCCAGGTACGGTTTGCTGGAGGGAAGTCCCCGCCGGATCGATTCTTCCAGGTCCTGTTCCGCATCCAGGAAAAAACGCTTCGCCTTTTCTGAATCCGCTGAATTCTCGCCCCGTTTCAGGCGGGCCCTGCCCCGGTACTGGTACGGGAAAAACCTGTGCTTCTTGCTGTACGTTCCCGGCATGATTTCGATCCGAAGAAGGCATTCCCGTTTTTCCACCTTGGAGTTGTCCAGGACCTGGCTCAGAAGGGTGATCGCTTCGGCCGGGTTCTCTTCCAGGAGCGCGACCGCCTTTTCACAGTCGGCGGTAGCCTTCATGTAGACGTGCTTGTACGCCTTCTGGATGATCTCCTCCTGTTGCGCGAGGAAGGCCAGGAGAAGGAACGCTTTCATGCCCGGTATCCTAGCAAATTGGGCTTTCCACTTCTTCAACCCCTTGATGGGTGAAAGAGAAACAGGAGGCGTTTCGTTTCGTAACCTTCCCCCGCGATTTTCGCCCGGAATGGCATTGGAATCCGTTTTGCTTCTGAGAATAGGAATTATAAACGCCCTTTTCTTGTGGTGGAGTTGTAGCAAGAGGGCCGGGAAGAGAGGGCGAGGGCGGAAAATGGGGGTTTCAAGGATCCCCGGCAACATATGAA
>PVBE012518041.1_pt1 | contig 14870 bp, 11 predicted proteins | sample 1631181 | NCBI WGS metagenome assembly PVBE01 (sample SAMN08397723, study PRJNA350692) | Marine metagenome, whole genome shotgun sequencing project. | isolation source: water | place: Pacific Ocean | collected 2012-04
CGCTCCGTGCCCACGGCCTCGACGGCGAGGTGAGCGGTGAGAGCGGAGTCGATCCCTCCCGAGAGGCCGATGACGGCCCCCGGAGGCAGGTTCTGCTTCAGGAAATAATCGCGAATGCCCAGGACCAGGCCGGCTTCCAACTGCGCGATGCGATCCGGCTCCACGATTTCATCCGGGCCACAGCCCGAATCGTCGCTCGGGATCTCGACCACGGCCAGACCGCTCTCGAAGAGCGGAAGGGTGGCCTGGATGCGTCCCCTTCCGTCCACCACGAAGGAGCCTCCGTCGAAGATCAATTCGTCGTTGCCTCCAACCTGATTGACGAAGACGATGGGCAGTCCGTGTTGGGCGGCCAGCTTTGAGAAGATCGTTCGGCGCTCCAGGGGTTTGTCGGCATGCCAGGGCGAAGCCGAGGGATTCAGGATCAATGAAGCTCCAGAGCGTGCGAGTTCTTCGACGGGGTGGATTTGATATCCCAATTCCTGCGCCCAGGTATCCTCGCAGACCGTCAATCCCAGGTCGGCGTCGAGGCCGGGAATTCGGATCGGCTGGCGGCTCTGGCCGGAAGAGAAATATCTCTTTTCATCGAATACGTCGTAGGTGGGGAGTAGGGTCTTTGCCCGGCTGGCGATGCGACGCCCCTCGGCCAGGACCAGCGCGGAATTGACGAGGCCGCCATGCCCCCCCGTCGGATCCGGGAGCACGGCGCCGAGTACGATCACGATGTCCCGGGCCGCGGCTTCGAGTGCTTGCAACTCGCGCAATTGTTCGGCCACGAAGCCATCCCGCTCCAGCAGATCCATCGGCGGGTAGCCGCTGAGGACCATCTCCGGAAAGACCACGATCTCGGCCCCTGCGGCCCGCGCCTTTTCGGTGGTCGCTTCGACGAGCCCGCGATTTCCCGCCAGATCGCCGACCGTCGGATTTACTTGAGCGAGCGCCAATTTCATCGCCCAAGGATACCGTGCCGACGGCTTCGCGTCCCAGCAGCGTGCCCGCTGTGCTGCCAGGGGCCGACGGCTTTTCGGCCGGATGGCGAATTTCGGGCCAGCGGTCGGGGGACCCGGCGAGCGTCTCAGGGATAATAGACGTAGACGACTTCGGCCGTGCAGGCGGGGCGGGCCGCACCCTCCAATTCCCAGCGCAGGCCCATGCTCAGGCGTGCGGCTCCCCGGGGCACGCTGCGAACGCCCAGAATGCTCCCGGCCAACCTCAGGCGGCTTCCGGCGGGTACGGGCTCTTTCAATCGCAATTTATCGATGCCGTAGTTGACGATCCGGGAGCAGGCCCCGACTTCGAGGAGCTCCGCGAGCAGGACGGGCGCCAGGGAAAGGGTGAGGTAGCCGTGGGCGATCGTGCGTCCCAGGGGCAATTCCCGTCGGGCCCGCTCGGCATCGACGTGGATCCACTGCCGATCATCCGTGGCCGCCGCGAAGGCGCGGATTCGCTCCTCGTCGACCTCGACCCAGCGACTCGGTCCGAATTCTCTTCCCACCAGTTCCGAGAGTGCAGAAATGTCGACCGCGTGGAGTCGAGGAGGCATCTGGCGGAAGGTCTCCCGGATGGGGTGAAAATAGTGATCATATCAGAGGCCCGCTTCCGGCTCACGTTCTACGCTCTCGGGGTCCGGGTGTGGGGCCCCCGGGCGGGGCCCCACCCTTCGAGGTCTCGAAGGCGTGCATGGGGAATACGGCCGGGAAGCAGGGAAGGGAGGTTGGGGGAACGATGAAATCAGGTCCGGGGATGTGGGCTTTGCTCGGCGTGGTATTGGCTGTGGTGGTCGGATTCACGCTCGGTGCCGACTTCATGTCGCGCTCCGCGGTCGGGCTCGACCCGTCGGCCTTTCCCGCCGGCGAATGGATGCAGCGCGTGGGGGTGGTGCTCTTTCCGAGCCTGAATGTGGCCGTGGGGGGCCTGGTTCTGGCCCTGGGCTCGGTTCTCGTGGTCGCGATTGCGAGCTTTTTCGTCGTGCGCTCCAGTCGGCGAGCGGGACTCGCCAGTACCGATCCCGACCGCCGCAACTTTCTCAGCGGAAGCCTGGCCGGCGGCGGGGCCGCCCTGGCGGCCCTGGTCGCGGGGGGTGGCGCCATGGTGGGCCGGTCCTTCTTCGGCCTGGGAAGTCCGGGGGGTCGCGGCTGGAGCCGGCCCCTCGGCGAGATCTTCGGCGGCGAAGTGGTGAGGACCCATCCCGAGTGGAAGAGCGAATGGCGGGGCAGCCGAGTTCAATCCTATGGGAGATTGGGCCGTACGGAATGGCCGGTATCGGATACGGTGCTGGGAACCGGTCCGCTGCGGGGAGAATTGGGGGTGAAGATCGCGCGCCTGGCCCTCGAAAGAGGAGTCAACTACATCGATACCGCGCCCGATTATTCCGCGGAGGGAAGTGAGAAGGCCGTCGGTGAGGCGATTCGGGATCTGCCAAGGGAGTCCTTCTTCCTGGCGACGAAGTGGTGTTCAGCCGTGGGTCACCTGCCCGCCGGCACCCCCGTCGCCCGTTACCGCGAAGTGATCGAAGAGAGCCTGGATCGCCTGGGCACGCATTACGTCGACCTGGTTCACGTTCATTCCTGCGACGACGTGGAGCGGCTCCTCGATCCGAATGTCCACGAGGCCTTCGCCCAGCTCAAGCGCGAGGGCAAGGTGCGCTTCCTGGGATTCTCCAGCCACACGCCGAACCTCGAGCAGGTGGCGACCGCGGCGATCGATTCGGGGAAATTCGATGTGATGATGGTCGCCTACCACCACGGCATCTGGCCCCGGCTCTCCGAGATCATTGCCCGGGCTCGGCGCGAGCAGGATATGGGCGTGGTGGCGATGAAGACCCTCAAGGGTGCCAAGCATCGCGGTCTGGCGGGTTTCAGCGGAGAGGAGGATTCCTATGCCCAATCGGCCCTCAAATGGGTGCATGGAAATTCCGACGTATCCTGCGCGGTGATTTCATTCTTCGACCTGCAGCACGTGGATGAATATCTATACGCTTCCGGTAAGACGGCGGGGTCCGAAGATCTCGCGGTACTCGAAAAATACGATCGCCTGAGCGCCCAGACCTATTGTGCGCCCCATTGCGGAGTCTGCCTCTCCGCCTGCCCCGAAGAGGTTCCGATCCACGACGTGCTTCGCCACCGCATGTATTTCGAGGATTATCGGTCCGAGCGCCAGGGGATGGATCTCTACGCCAAGCTCGATCGAAACGCCTCGCAATGCGTCGACTGCGCGGCTCCCTGTACGGGTTCCTGCCCGTTCGGAATTTCGATCCAGGAGCGAATGGTGGGCGCCCACGAACTCCTCGCCAAGCGTTAGCCGATCCCCCCCCCCCGGATGTATTGCGGATGGGCTGCATGGGGAGGGAGAGGGAGAGAGGGAGAGGGAGGGAGAGAGGGAGCGGGAGAGCGGGGTTTCGCCCCTTCGAGGGAGATCGATCCGTAGCATCGAAGGCCAGCGGCGGGGCCAGCCATGGCGATGGCTCGGAAGGCGCATGCTCTTTCTCTCTCGAGAGGGATTGATGGCCCCGACACTTTTCTCGTCCTGGAGTCGGTCCCTCGGCCGCGACGGAACCCGGAAGTGGAGTCTCAGCCCGCCAGTGCATTCATGCGCGCGGCCAGTCTGAAATCCAATTCGCTCAGGCCCTTCGCGTCGTGGGTGGTCAGGTAGACGTCGACGCGGTTGTAGACGTTGCTCCACTCGGGATGGTGGTCGAGGGCCTCGGCCTCCCGGGCGACTTCGGTCATGAAGGCGAAGGCGCGCTCGAAATCGGCGAACTCGAAGTGTCGATGGAGCTTGCCTTCGTCGAGACGCCAGCCCGGGCAGGCTGCCAGGGCGGTCTCGATTTCCGCGGCTTCGAGTTTGCGGGGAGGTCGCGTCGCCACGTTCTTCTCAGACTTCCCCGCCGCGGATGGCCCGAATAAAAGCGTCGAAGAGCGCGCTGCGAACCTGCTCCCGAGTCGCCGTGCCGTAGACCTCGCGAAAAGCCTGCACGGGGATGATGCCCTTGGCCATGCTCCGATGGCCCCCGCCCACCCCCAGGCCCTCGACAACGGCTCGCACTACCTCTCCGGCCGCGCGTACATAGCCGACGTTTCGGACCGAAAACACCAGATCACCCCCGACCTGGCCGACGGCGACGGCCCATTCCGCCCCCTCGGCCTGGAGCGCCATATCGGCCACCTGGGGGATGACGTCCTCCCTCACCCGTCCCAGCACCAGCATGTGAATCCCGTCGCGCAACTCCGATTTCGCGAGGGCTCGCCCCAGGGCCCGCAGGCCATCGATGGGTAGCGCGGGTCTCTCGATGCGACGCAGCAGGGCGGGGCTATGGCTCGCGTGGAGGTATGAGAAGGAGAGCATGTCCTTGCGGCCGGTCTCGCGCCCCAGGTATTGGGTATCGCTCTTGATCCCGTAGAGGAGAGCCGTGGCCAGGCGGGGGCCCACGTCGATATTGCTGGCGCGCAGGTACTCGGTCACGATCGTCGAGGTGGCACCGTAATGGGGGCGGATGTCGCGAATTCCGGCCCGATAGCCCGTCCGCTCGGGGTGATGATCGATCACGGCATCGATGTCCAACAACCTCTCGGGGGGATCGTCTCCGAAGACATTGGGCTGGACATCCACGAGTACGAGGCCGTCCATCTCATCGAGTTCCTCGGGCGAGATCACGCGCACATCGATGCCGAGGGCTTCGACCAGAGCCAGGTTTTCCGGCCGCGTGACCTCCCCGAAAGAAATCAGGGGCGCTGTGGTCCGTTTGCGTCCCAGGATGGCGCGGAGTGCATACCCGCAGGCGATGCCATCGGGGTCCGGATCGGGTTGCAGGAGCAGGCCCACTTTCTCGCGACTATCGAGCAGGGTCCTCAACTGGACGACCCGTTGCAGATTCGAGAGATGATCGAATTCCTCGTCGATGTCGTCACGGATCAATGTCTTGAGCCCCGTGCGGCGCAGACAATTGTGGTGGGGCAGATCTTCATCCGCGAGCAGATCGGTGAGCACGACGATCGGGGCATCGGCGTCGACCTTGGCGATTTCACGCACCGCCGAGCGGGCCCAGGGGCCGTCATCACTGGCCAGCGCGTATTCGTCGCCGGCTCGGGGCTCGAGTTTCTGGAAGCCCTCTTCGCTCAGTCCGCCCTGGAGGATTCGAAAACCCGGGGGACGCGCCCGGGCTTCACTCTCCCGCGGCACCCAATAGAGTTCCTCGGTGGGTCCGGTCCCGATTCGGCTCCATAGCCGGGCCGTTTCGGCACCGTCACAGACAATGATTCGCCGTCCCAAGTCCTACCGCCCCGGCCCGTAGATTCGCATGCAGTGGAAGCTGGCCATCGCCTGCCCCCCGAGACCTTGCGAGAGTTCCGCAGGTCGGGATGGCGCGAGCCCCCATCGCGATGGCCGATGACGCTGGGGTCCTCCGGGTATCTCCCGGGCGTCACCAGAAGTTTAGCCCGGATTGTCCGAATGCGGCCCTCCCCGGGGATCCCGATTCCGGGCGGCCCCAGGGGCGTTCAGCAGAATCCCCAGTGCCCGCGGGAGGGATCCGGCGAAGATTGCGGATGCGAAGCGGCAGGGCCCTCGGGCGAATTGCTACATTGGCCGGGATGGGAGTCGAGATGGATGCCACTATTCGAGGGCGCGGGGATCTGGCGGCGTGGAATCGCGAGCAACCCAGCAACTTCTATACGGATGACGATGCGCTGCAGGCCCTGGTCGAACATCACGGGCTGAAGAGCTACGCGCCGAAATTTCATGCGGCGGGTGGCGTGGTTGCGGGGCCCCTGGACGAGGCGGCACGCGAGAACAACCTGCATCGGAACCTGCCCGTACTCGACGATTGGAGTGATATCGGGGAATTCACGGGGGGAGTGCATCACCATCCCTCCTGGTGGACGGCCGGACGACTGATCTACGGCACGGGAATCATGTCGCTCTACGGCGAGACGCCGACTTCGCATCGGGCCATCTTCACGCTCTTCTACTTGACCGCCCAGGTGGGGGAGGCCGGACATAATTGTCCCTTGGCGTGCGATGCGGGGGCCATCCGGAGTTTGCAGGCCCTGGGCATTCCGGAACAAAAAGCCGCCTACCTCGAGCGGCTGCTCGATCCGGATTTCGATACCAACTTCACGGGCAGCCAATTCCTCACGGAAGTGCAGGGTGGATCCGACGTGGGTGCCAATAGCGCGGTGGCCCGTTGCATCCGGGGAGGAACGGAAGCGGGTTCCGAATGGTCCATCTCCGGCGAGAAATGGTTCTGCTCCAACGCGGATGCGGACGTCTTCATCCTGACGGCTCGCCCGGAAGGGGCCGCCGAGGGAACCCGAGGTCTGGGCCTCTTTCTCGTGCCCCGGGTGAAGCCCGACGGCACGCTGAACGGGTTTCGGATCCGCCGACTCAAGGATAAGCTCGGAACCCGCTCGATGGCCTCGGCGGAGATCGATTTCGACGCCGCCTACGGGGAGGCGGTGGGCCCGGTGGATGCGGGCTTCAAATCCGTGATGGAACTCGTGATCACGACCAGCCGCCTTTATAATGCTGCGGCTTGTGCGGCCAATTCCAGGCGCTCCTGGGTGATCGCCAGCACCTACGCGCAGCATCGAAGGGCCTTTGGGGCCCCCCTCGCAGATTTTTCCGCCGTTCGTGAAACCCTCGCCTGGATGCGCGCGGATACGGCGGGAAGCGTGGCATCGACCCTCTGGTTGGCGGGTCTGCTGGAGGAAATCGATCGCGGCTCGATTGACGAGCGCGATGCCGCCTTCTTCCGCGTGGCCGTGAATCTCAACAAGCTGCAGACGGCATTGATCGCACACGAAACGGTGAACCGCGGGATCGAGATCCTGGCCGGCAATGGGGCCATCGAATCCTTTTCGATCCTGCCGCGCCTGCTGCGGGATAATGTGGTCTACGAGAATTGGGAGGGCACGCATAATGTGCTGCGCGCCCAGATCCTGCGGGATTGTGCGCGCCTGGGGGTTCATCGGGGCTTCTTCGACGTACTGGCCGATATCCTGGGGCCGCAGACCATCGCCGGGGATCGTGCGGAGATGGATGCGATCCTGGCACTCGATCTCACGGACGACCTGGCGCCTCTACGCTTTCGACGGCTGGCCAGCCGCATGGCATTGCGCATGATGCAGGCGGCGATGTCTCCCCTGTCCGCACTCGCGGATCATCGGATGCTGCTCGGGCGCGAACTCGATCCCCCGGAGTTGGACGCCGACTACCTGGCGCTCATCGATCGCCTGCAGCGCTAAGACCCGCCACCGGGGGCTGGCCCGTCCGGGTCCAGGGGGTGGGAAGGAAGCGGGGAGATCTCGGCCCGCTCTTTGCTCAGCTGACAGTCTGCTCAGCTGACGGTCTGGATCTCCAGCTCGCCTTTTTCATGGTGCATTCGCAGCACCTTCTTGTCGAATTTCCCTACGCTGGTCTTCGGCACTTCATCGATGAAGGCCCAGCGTTCCGGAAGCCACCACCTGGCAACCCGGGAGGCCAGGAATTCGCTCAGGTCCGCCGGGCTGAGCTTTGCGCCCTCGGCGCGTACCACGCATGCCAGGGGCCGCTCATCCCAGCGTTCGTCGGGTACCCCCACCACGGCGGCCTCGACGACGTCGGGATGGGCCATGATCTCGTTCTCGAGTTCCACCGAGGAGATCCATTCGCCCCCGGATTTGATGACATCCTTTGCGCGATCCGTGATCTGGACGAAGCCCCGGGCATCCACGTTGGCGACGTCGCCAGTGCGCAGCCAGCCGTCCTGGAATTTCTCCTGGGAGGGATCCTTGTAATAGGCGCCCGTGATCCAGGGCCCGCGCACCTGGATTTCGCCGACCGCCTCGCCATCCCAGGGCAATTCCTCGCCGGCGTCATCGACGATTCGCATCTCGACACCTGCGCAGAGGCGTCCCGTCTTGACCCGCCAGTCCATTTCAGTCGCCGGATCGCAGCCTTTCGGTGGGTTGGCAATGGCCGCCAGGGGACTGGTCTCGGTCATTCCCCAGGCCTGGATCATGCGGACGCCGTATTTCCGATCCAGGGTTTCCATCAGGCTACGGGGAACCGCGGAGCCGCCGCAGACCACCATTCGCAAGCTGGAGAGATCCACTGGATTTGATTCCGCGAAGCGGATGATCTCGTTCCAGACGGTGGGCACCGCGCCCGAAAAGGTGGGCTTCTCCTGGGCGATCAGCCGCGTCAGGGGTTCGGCCTGCAGAAATTTTTCGGGCAGGATGATGTCCGCGCCCGAGAGCCAGGTCGCATGGGGGAGTCCCCAGGCATTGGCGTGGAACATGGGGACGATCATGAGGGCGCGATCCGCCTCGGTAAATCCAAAGGCGGAACCCGAGGTGGCCGCCATGGCATGGAGCACACTCGAGCGGTGGCTGTACACCACCCCTTTGGGATTGCCCGTGGTGCCGCTGGTATAACACATGGCCGCAGCCTGGCGTTCGTCGATCTCCGGCCACTCGTAGCCGCTGCTCTCGGCCGCCAGCAATTCCTCGTAGGCAAGGGTTTCGCCGAGTTCGGAAGCATCGCCCTCTCCGACGAGAATGAAGGTGGGTCTCTTCTTCAGATCGTTCACGATCCGCGCCAGCAGGGGCACCAGCGAGGCATCGACGAGGATCACGTCGTCCTCGGCGTGATCGATCACGTAGCTGAGTTGCTCGGGGAAGAGTCGGATGTTGAGGGTATGGAGTACGGCGCCCAGGCATGGGACGGCAAAGTACGCCTCCATATGCTCCTGGTGATTCCATTGGAAGGTGCCGACGCGATCGCCGGGTCGCACTCCGAGGCGCGTCAGGGCCGCCGCCAATTTCTCGGCGCGTTCGGAAACCCGGGCGAAACTCGCACGCCGCGTGTGGTCACCCTCGAAGGTGATGACCTGGCTCTCGGCGTGGATGCGCTGCCCGTGTCTCAGGATCGAGGTGATGGAAAGTGGTGCATCCTGCATGGTGCTCTCGAGCATATCTTCCTCCGCATCCTCTCCGGGCTCATGGCCGGGGGTTCTTCATCATTGCGCGTACGGCGAAGGCCGCAAGGGTCGGCGCATGGGGTCGTTTCGGGGCTCCGGGGCTGCGGCATCGCGGTCGCCGACATGCCCGGCTGGAATTTGCGCATTCCGTCCCGCAAGCGCGCGGGGCGGCGGCCCCCCGCTCCCGCCCGGACGCCGGAATTCGTGCCGATGGACCGGCTACCGATAGAGCATTCCCGCCGCTTCGGACCCCGATTCCCCGGGAATCCGCTCCCACGTGGAGGATCTATACTGCGGGGCCCGGCTCCCCCGATGCGGGGGGCGGGGAAGTCTCGAGCGAGGTTTCCGGGCCGATCGATGCGTCGAGCCCAGCGCCCGGATACCCGGACACCCGGATATAGAGGAGGGAATTCGATGGATAGGGGGAAGTTCAGCGGCTTCGATCTGGAATTGAGGGGCAGGGGTATCGCCTGGTTCCAGTTTACGACGCCCGAGAGACTGAATGGTCTGACGGTCGCCATCAAGAGGGATCTGATCGAACTCCTGACCCAGGCGCAGATGGATAATGCCGTTCGGGTGATCGTTTTTACCGGCAGCGGGCGGGCCTTCTGTGCGGGCGACGATCTCAAGGGCTATCGGGATGCGGAGCCCTCGGGCAGGCGCTTGATGCCGGGGATCGAGCCGGGACACGATACCGCGATCGGGACCTACGACGGCCTGCGCAGCGTCTCCCAACGCCTCAATTCGGTGTTGCGCGGCCTCGATAAATTGACCGTCGCCGCCCTCAATGGGGTCGCGATCCAGACCGGCCTCTCCCTGGCCCTTTCCTGCGACTTTCGCCTCGCGGCTTCCTCCGCGCGCATGGGGAGTGCCACGCTTCGCTTCGGCCTGCTGCCCGATGAGGGTGGCCAATACCTGCTCGTGCGAATGCTGGGCCTCGCTCGTGCCCTCGACTTCGTCCTGCGCAAGCGGATCGTGAGCGCCGAGGAGGCCCTGGCCCTGGGGCTGGTTCACGAAGTGGTGGAGCCGGACGAACTCGAATCCGCCGCCATGGCGTTGGCCACGGAATTGGCCGCTGGCCCCCAGGTGGCCATGCGGCTGCTGAAGCGCTCCCTCTACAGCGCGGCCGAATTGGATTGGGAGCACGCTCTCGACGAGATCGCGGCCAAGACGGCGATCGCCGACCACCACGCGGATGTGCGCGAGGGGACGCGCGCATTCTTCGAAAAACGTGAGCCGCAATTCAATGCCTGGCTCGAGGATTCCGAGTCGCCGGGCTGAGGGTCGCGGAAATGACGACCCACGGGCGGGACGCGGGGACTGGCCCGCGTCCCGCCGTGGGGCTCAGAAGATTTCGAAGAGGCCCGCGGCGCCCTGGCCCCCTCCGATGCACATCGTGACGACACCCCACTTCGCCTTGCGGCGTTGGCCCTCGAGCAGGATATGGCCCACGCAGCGCGCACCCGTCATGCCAAAGGGATGGCCCACCGAAATCGAGCCACCGTTGACATTGTATTTCTCCGGATCGATTCCCAGGGTATCGCGGCAGTAGAGACATTGGCTCGCGAAGGCTTCGTTGAGTTCCCATAGGTCGATGTCGTCGACGCGAAGTCCCGCGTGATCGAGCAGGCGCGGAACGGCGTAGACCGGGCCGATGCCCATTTCGTCGGGTTCGCAACCCGCCACCGCGAATCCCCGAAAGGCGCCCAGGGGCTCGATGCCCCGTCGCTTCGCCTCCCCGGCCTCCATCATGACCACGGAAGCGGCCCCATCCGAGAGTTGTGAAGCATTGCCGGCGGTGATGAATTGATCTTCGCCGCGGATCGGCTTCAGCTTCTGCAGGCCCTCGAGAGTCGTGGTCGGGCGATTGCATTCATCCCCGCTCACCGTGTAGTCGACCTCGGACGTCTCACCGCTCTCCTTGTCGGTGACGATCATTCGGGTATCCATCGGAACGATCTCATGCTCGTAGAGACCGCCTTCCTGGGCGGCCGCAGTGCGCTTCTGGCTCTCGAGGGAGTACTCATCCTGATATTCTCGACTCACCTTGTAGCGGTCGGCAACGATGTCGGCGGTTTCGATCATCGGCATCCAGAGGCCCGGATACTGCTCCATCAGCGGTCCGTCGACCTGATGGCTGAATCCCTTGCCCGTCATGCTGAGGCTGATCGATTCGACTCCGGCACCGACGATGGTCTCCACGCCGTCCACGATGATACGGCTGGCGGCGGTCGCGATGGCCTGCAGGCCCGAAGAGCAGTGTCGGCTGATCGTCATCCCGGTGGTCGTCACCGGGCAGCCCGCCTTGATGGCGGCGAGGCGTCCGATGTTATTGCCCGTGGTGCCCTGGGGCGTTCCGCAGCCGAGGACGACTTCCTCGATTTCGGCCGGATCGGCGCCCGAGCGCTCGATCGAGTGCTGAATGGCGTGGCCCGCCATCGCGACACCCCCGGTATTGTTGAATCCGCCGCGATGGGATTTTGCGAGTCCCGTTCGAGCGGTTGAAACGATTACGGCTTCGCGCATCGGTATTTCCTCCTGGATTGGCCGCGAGCGGATCGCGGCGGAAAATCGGCGCCCGAACCGATGGGGTCGCCGTTTGCCTGGTGGTCGCCAAGCTTAGCCGCTGTGGAATCGTGGGGCACGGCCGGGATCCGCGGCGCATCGACCGCATGCGACCGGGCTTTTGGATGTGTACCCCGAGATGATATCGCCTCTGCTTCCCGGCCCGGAAGGGGAATTCGCGCCCGGGGGCCAATAGAGACGAATTCCACCATCTCGGATACTTTTCCGTGCGGGGGATGCCCGGATGCGGCGCCTTCCGGTGGGCCGATTCCAGTCTTCATTCGCGAGGTCATGTGTCGATGGATTCCGTCTCGATTCTATACATCACGGTCGGGCTTCTGATCATCGCGAGCCGAGGGCCCCTGGTTTTTGCACCCCGCGCCACGCTGCGCTTCGCCGAGCGCCTCTTCGCGCGCAATGCCCGAATTCGAGGCATGGGCCTGGCGATTGGGGGCCTGGCTCTGGCCCTCGTGGTTCTCCCCGCCGGCGATGGGCCGGCCGTCGGCATCCTTTATTGCGCGGGTTGGTTGATCGGGGGCGGGGCGCTCTGGCTGCTGGTCGCGCCCGCATCGTATCGGAGGCTCGCTCTCGGCGTGCTCTCCTTCGCCGAGAACTCGGTCGATGCCGGAGCCCTGCGAATTCTGGGTCTCGTCGCCTGTTTGCTCGGCGGCGCAATGATCTACGCCGGAATCCATCTCGTTTGAGATCCGGCTCCGGCGACCGATGCACCGGAAGGCTGCCCTCTCCTCGTGCGCCGGATCGCGATCCGCCCTTTCAATCGTGGTAGGCTTCTGGTCGCAGCCCCTCCCCCCCGGCGGGGCATGATCGCTCTTTCGGTATCCGCTATCGATCCTCGCTGGCGTCAGCGGATTCTGGATTCCATCGCCAGCCCATCAAGCATCGGAGGCGAGCATGACGTCGAGCGAAAAACGATTGAGCGGATCCGTGGCACTCGTGACCGGTGCGACTCGCGGCATTGGCAAGGGTATTGCGATCGAGTTGGCTGTGGCGGGAGCGACGGTCTACTTCACGGGCCGCTCGACTAAGGAGGATCCCGAGCGACCGGGCAGCCTCGGCGCGACGGCCGCTGAAATCGAGCAGGCCGGTGGCAAGGCGGTCCCGATTCGCTGCGATCACCACGTCGACGAGGAGGTGGCCGCGGTTTTCGAAACCATTCAGCGCGACGAAGGCCGCCTCGACCTGCTGGTCAACAATGCCACCGCCGAGATGGGATCCATGGTGGGCCAACGTTTCTGGCAACTTCCGATCGCTCTCTGGGATGATCTGATCGGCGTCGGCCTGCGCTCCCATTACGTCGCCAGCCTGCACGCCGCCCCGATGATGATCGCCCAGGGTGAGGGGCTGATCGTCAACGTATCTTCTCATGGCTCGCGGGAATACCTGATGGGCGTGATCTACGGCGTGGGGAAGGCAGGCGTCGAGAAGCTCACGAGTGATATGAGCAAGGAATTGCGGGAGCACGACGTGGCCGTGATCTCGATCTGGCCGGGACTGGTGGTGGGCGAAAATAGGCTGGTGGCTGCCGAGCGCCAGGACGACGGTCGCCTCACGCTATTCGGACTCGACCTGACCCACGCCGAGACACCGGCCTTTCCGGGCCGGGGCGTGGTGGCCCTCGCGACCGATGCGGAGCGGATGGGGCGTACGGGCCAGGCTTTCTGGGGCGTGGAATTGGCCGAGGAATACGGTTTTACGGATGTCGATGGCCGGGTTCCCGACGCCCGAAAGCTCCACGAGCAGTTGAAGCAGAATGCCCCCGACTATTGGAAGGACGTCGTGGGCAGCTGAAAGACGCCCTCTTTCGCCCCGGCTCCGCGTGCGCGGGGGGGGGGCCGAGGGATGCCGGGGGTTGACGACGTATTTCCTGCGGCACCCGTCCGGGGTGTCGAGGGCCTGGCATCCGAGCTTTATCCGGGGCCCGGGCACGTGTAGAATGACGAGGCCCCGGTGGATTCCTCCACCGTTGTTCGCGCGGGCTCTTCTCGTACGGGCCTCGGAAAAGACAGCTCGGAAAAGACAGTTCGGAAAAGACAGCTCGTAAAAAAAGGGAGAGCAGTATGAAAGAAGACTCGGGAAATTCCTCCGCATCGACGGCCGACGCCGCCGCGGTTGCCTTCGCGGAACTCGCCCGGACACTCGGCGAGATCGAGTCGGGCTATATCGGCCCGGATCGCAATATGCATTCGCTCGCGGAGCGGACGGCCGGTCGCTATCTCCTCTCCAACGCACTTCAGCATGGATTCCAATGTTGGTTCGATATCGACCCCAAGCGTCCGCTCTTTCACCGTTGGCTCAGCCCCACCAAGAAACTCCTGGGCGACAATCCCGATGCCGTCTACTACGGCGCCATCGTGGATCCGGCGGGCAGCTATCGCATCCACGGCAACGTCCACGGCGCCTCTTATACCTCCTTCAGCGTCGAGACGGGGGCCCAGGAGGGCCACCTCTCGAAGGGCGTGATCTCGACCCTGAACGATAAGGAGTTCGAGGTGGCCGCCGATGGCAGCTACGAAATCATTGCGAGCCCGGATCCCCAGCCGGGCGCCTGGCTGCGCCTCGAGCCCGGTGCCGGCAGTATCACGACCCGTCACTATTGGGAATGGGAGCGCAGCGTGGCGGCGGATCCCACATTCCACGTCCCCCTCTGGATCGAACCCATCGAAGATCCGGGTCCGGCGCCCCCGATGGACGATGCGGCGGTGGCCGCGGGGATTCGGCGGGTGATCAATTTCGCTCGCGGTGCGACGATCGATTTTCCCGATCTGCCGCCCGAGGTAATGCCCTCATGGGTCTCGAATGAAATCAATCGCTTCGACAATTCCGCCTACGAGGAGAGCAATACGGAGATCGGCTATGCGGCGGCGGATAACGCCTACCTGCAGGCCCGTTACGAACTCGGCCCCGATCAGGCCCTGATCATGCATGGCCGCTTTCCACGCTGCCGCTTCGCCAACGTGGTGATCTGGAATCATCGCCTGCAGACGCCTCCCTACCGACACCGCCGGGTCTCCCTGAATCGCAACCAGATCCACTACGAGCCCGATGGCAGTTTTCGAGTCGTCATCGCGCACCGCGATCCCGGTATGCCGAATTGGATCGATGCGGCGGGTCTGCCGACGGGAATGATCTTCTGGCGATTCCTGCTCCCCGAGGAGCCGCCGCCGCCGATCGAAGCCGAGCTGCTGGAGTTGAACTCCTAGTTTGGCTGGAGTTGAACTCCTAGTTTGGGTGGAGTTGAACTCCTAGTTTGGGTGGAGTTGAATTCCTAGTTTGGTCCTAGTTTGGAAAGAGGGCTTGGATAGTCGAGAAAGAGGGCTCGGATAGTCGA
>PVBE012063224.1_pt1 | contig 14869 bp, 12 predicted proteins | sample 1631181 | NCBI WGS metagenome assembly PVBE01 (sample SAMN08397723, study PRJNA350692) | Marine metagenome, whole genome shotgun sequencing project. | isolation source: water | place: Pacific Ocean | collected 2012-04
ATCTATTCATGGTCAGTGGTCATCACGTTGGATTTTTATTTTAGCAGCAACAGGGTCTGCTGTAGGCCTTGGCAATATTTGGCGTTTTCCTTATTTAACAGGTGAAAATGGCGGCGGCGCTTTCGTTCTCGTTTATTTGTTTTGTGTTGTTATGATGGGGATTCCGATAATGATGGCGGAAATATTATTAGGCAGTCGTGGTAGAAAAAGCCCTGTCAACACTATGCACACCTTGGCTGCCGAAGAAGGACTAAATTCTAATTGGTATTTACTTGGATGGCTTGGTGTTGTAGCCGGTTTCATAATCTTATCTTATTACAGTGTCATTGCAGGTTGGACGATAGCATTTATTTTTAAGACTGGTATGGGTGATTTTATTGGCTCAAATGCCGATCAAACAACAGCGATTTTTAGCGAACTAATTTCTAATCCAGTAATATTATTATTCTGGCACACCATTTTTATGTTTCTAACGATATATGTTGTATCTCGAGGTGTTAAAAGTGGTTTAGAACAGGCTGTCAAATTTTTGATGCCCGCATTATTTATCCTTCTATTAATTATGGTTGCTTATGCAATGAGCACTGAAAAATTTTTTGACGGACTTAGCTATCTCTTTATTCCTGATTTTGATTCTTTGGTAGACAAGAATCTTTTTTCAGATCTTTTCTTACCAGCATTAGGCCAGGCTTTTTTTAGTCTGAGTATTGGTATGGGGGCAATAATGATTTATGGTTCTTATCTATCAAAAGAATCATCAATTACTTTTAATTGTTTTGTGATTGCGTTAGCCGATACCTCTGTTGCAATTCTTGCGGGCGTCGCGATTTTCCCAATTGTATTTACATATGGTCTTGAACCATCTGGCGGTCCCGGACTAATTTTTATTTCATTGCCAATTGCATTTGGACAAATGCCTTTTGGCACATTTTTTGGTAGTTTATTTTTTATATTATTAATGTTTGCTGCCTGGACTTCATCAATTTCATTGCTTGAACCAGCAGTGAGCTGGCTAGTTGAGAATAGAAATATGACACGAATAAAAGCTGCTTATATGGCTGGTTTTATTGCCTGGTTTCTTGGACTGTTGACAGTATTATCGTTTAACCATTGGGCATTTGAATTTACTTTTGCGGGTACTATTAAAGAAAATGGTTTATTCGATATCTTTGATATTCTGACATCTAATATTATGTTGCCTTTAGGCGGAGTATTAATTGTTATATTTACATCTTGGCTGATGTCACGCTCGTCAACAATTGATGAATTAGGGGTCGGGGATAATAATATATACAAAATTTGGTATTTTATTGCACGTTATATAGCTCCACTAGGCGTAATTATAATCTTTCTTAATACAATGGGATTTTTTAAACTATTTTCTCTAAATAATTAAATTTATTATAGTGACCAGAGTAAACAAAAAAACTAATGTTAAATTTAGCGCTAACCAAATGTATTCATTAGTTAACGATATTGAAGCCTATCCTGATTTTCTGCCATGGTGTACGGATGCAAATATAATTAGTAGCGATGAAGCTACCCTAACAGCATCTATTTCAATATCTGCTGGTAAAATAAAAAAAATATTTACAACATTGAATACAATGAAAGAAGGAATATCAATTAATATGACATTAATAAAAGGCCCTTTTAAGGAACTAAATGGGCAATGGATATTTCAAGATAATTCTGAAGGCGGATCCACAGTTTCTTTAGAGATGCAGTTCGAATTTAAGAATAAATTATTAAAATATACATTTGGCATAGCTTTCGAAAAGATAATAGATTCACTGGTTGATGTTTTTATAGAGAGGGCGAATGTTATTTATGGCGAATAAAATTATTATTCATCATCTAGCGGATTGATTTTATCGAATAAACGACCAAAAAATCCTTGTTCTTCTTTATCAGATATTGGGACGATTATTGCGTCTTCTTCAGTTATTATTTTGTATTCTTGTCTCGGAATATTAGAAATTTCAATATCTCCAGAGATGTATGCAAGTTTATCATTTTCAAAATGAAGCGTTATATGGCGTTGTTCCCGAACTGTACCACCTTCCTGGAAGCTATAAATATATTCCCAACGTTCACTGTGAAATGGGTCAATTAATACTGGCGTACCCATTATGAATTTCACTTGTTTTTTATCCATTCCAGGTTTGAGTTGATCGAGCATTTCTTGATCGACTACATTTCCTTGCTGTATATCAATTTTATGGAGTAGTGGCGCATTAAAGCCGCCATCATAGCTACGACTGCAAGCACATAGAAGGCACAGGGAAATAAATATAAGAATAAATCTCACCATGTCATAAATTTAATACTAAAATGATAATTTGATTCATTTGTTGTGGAGAATAACGGTTACTATCTAATTCCTCAACGACATTTACTATAATTTACAGTATATTATTATTTGATTTTTATTACTTAATTAACTACGAGTTTTTTTCGACTTCTTAATTGGGAGATAAAGGTGGAAGCTACAGATTTGAAAAAAGCTGGCCTGAAAGCAACCTTGCCCAGAATTAGAATTCTTCATATTCTTGAGGAATCGGCGGGCAGGCACTTAAGTGCAGAGGATGTTTATAAGGTTTTACTAGGCCATGGCGAAGAAGTTGGACTTGCTACTGTCTACAGAGTGTTAACTCAATTTGAGGCTGCGGGATTAGTTATTCGCCACAATTTTGATTCTGGCCATTCCGTTTTTGAACTAGATAGTGGTACCCATCATGATCATATGGTTCATTTGGATACTGGTGAAATTATCGAATTTCAAAATGAAGAAATTGAAGATCTGCAAAAAAAGATAGCGAAAAAACATGGTTATGAACTGGTTGAACATAGCCTGGTTCTCTATGTTAAATCAAAAAAATAATTTTTTTGATCTCGCATTATTTAAGCACAAGCATTCTTTCTGCATTAGCACGACTTTCACTAGTTACCTCCATACCTGCTAGCATTCTTGCTATTTCATTAATTCGTTCTTTTTCGTCAAGACTGAATACTTCTGTATATGTTTCACCTTCCTTTGTATTTTTACTGACCTGAAAATGCTGATGACCATAAGACGCAACCTGTGGAAGGTGTGTTACACAAAGTATTTGACTATGTATTGCCAGAGAATTTAATAATTTGCCGACAATTTCAGCAACGCTACCACCAATACCTGCATCAACTTCATCAAAAATCATTGTCGGCACATTGTTATCTTTTGAGCTTATAATTTGAATAGCCAGACTTAAACGAGATAACTCACCTCCTGATGCGACTTTAGTGATTGGTCTTAGTGGTTGTCCTGGATTCGTAGAAACCATAAATATGATGTTATCCATTCCAAATGAGTGTGGATTTTCATTATTGATTGCTTCAATTTTTATTTCTAATTCCCCTCCCATTCCAAGCTCATGTATTTTATTAGTTATTTTTTTTGAAAAAACTTTGGCCGTCAGTACCCTTTCTTTTCTTAGTTCATTGGCAAATTTGTAATATTTAGTAGTTAGTTCTTCTCTTTTTTGTTTGAGTTCTTCTTGTTGCTCAAAGCTACCTTCAAGTTTATCTAATTGTGTAATTAATAAATTTAAGTGGTCAGGTAATTGTTCAGGTCTTGTTTTATATTTTCGCGCTAGTTCGTTGAGTTTATCTAGGCGACTTTCTAATGTGTTAAGTTTACTTGTATCTGGATGAAATCCATTGATATAGTTTTTTAATTCTTCAGTTGTTTCATTAACTTGGATTAATGCTGTATCGAGTAAATTCGGTATATTATTGAGTGAATTATCAATTAAACAAAGCTCGTTGATTTTATTTTGGCACTTTGCAAGTTTTGTGTTGATAGCAGAATCCGATTCAGATAGTTCATTTAATATTTCTTGGGATGCTTCTAAAATGTATTGTGAATGTGATTGTCTTTTATATTCTTCTGATAATTTAGAGTATTCCGATTCTTCTATTGCCGATTTATTTAATTCGTCTATTTGATATTTAAGCAAGGTTAGTGTTGACTCGTAATTTTCTTCATTAACCTCTAAATTATTAATTTGATTATTAATGTTTATCAATTCATGGTAGGTCTTCGTCGTGCTAGTTAAAATTGAGTTATATTGGCCGAATTGATCAAGTAGTTCTCGTTGTGTTTTGGGTTGTGATAGTGATTGGTGGGCATGTTGTCCGTGTATTTCAATAAGGTGTTCGCCAATATCGCGAAGAGCTTGAATAGGTACTGGAGTATTATTTATGTATGCACGAGAACGCCCATCTTTTCTAATTGTTCTTCTTATGAATAATTCATCATTATTAGATTCGATTTCTATACTCTTTAGTTTTTCAATTACAGCAGCGTTATTTTTTATAAAGAAGATTGCGGTAATATCCGTTTTTTCGGAATTTCCTCTAATTATATTTGTGTCAGCACGATCGCCAAGTATTAACCCTAAAGCATCAAGTAGTATCGATTTTCCTGCGCCAGTTTCGCCTGTTAAAACAGTCATGCCAGACTCAAAGTCAAGACTAAGCTTACTAATGATAGCCAGATCATTAATGATGAGTTGAGCTAACAATTTTATGTGCTCCAGTTTAATTTTTCACGAAGGATATGAAATTGATCATGTTTGGGTGGATGGATTAATTTTATACTCTTGTCTTTTTTGTGAACTTTAATGCTGTCATCGGAGGCTAGTTCTAATCTAACTTCTCCATCAATTGCAAGTCGTGCATTGTCTATTTCTCTTGTAGTGACAACTACTTCGATGGAGCTTTTACCATCAACCACAATCGGCCTGTTTGTTAGAGAGTGCGGACAAATAGGAACCAGTAACAATGCATCGAGTGAAGGCTGCACTACTGGCCCTCCTCCAGCAAGCGCATAGGCAGTAGAGCCTGTTGGCGATGATACGATTATTCCATCGGAACGATTTTTATGTACGAAACTACCATTAATATATGTTTCTAGTTCAAGTAAATGAGCGATATTCCATTTTTGGATAACGATGTCGTTTAACGCGTAATCCTCATAGATGCACTTGTTATTTCTAAACACCTGAGCATTCAGTAGAAAACGAATATCCTCAACGTAATTATTATTCAAAATTTCATCCATATTTTTGGAAATATTATCAGCGGGGATGTCTGCTAGAAAACCGACATGCCCAAGGTTCACTCCCAGCAATGGCACATTAAAATTACAAAGAGCATGCGTTGCTTTTAGCATTGTCCCGTCTCCACCAACAGCTATAACAAGGTCACAGTGATTACCTAACTCATTAGCATCAAAAATTTTGTAACCATCACTATTTATTAGTTTGGCAGAGCATTTATCTAAGATGATTTGTCGCTCACATGAGTACAGGTAATCAACCAGTTCATTCAAAGTGGTTTTAATGGCCTCAACACCAGCAGTAGTAATAAGTCCAATTTTTTTAAACATAATTTATTTATCTTCTTTATTAGATTCTATGTTAAACATAGCATGTTGAGCTATCTTGACCAACTCTCTCTAAATTTGGTATTTAATTTTTTCATATTTTACAATTAGTTATGATATTTCGCACTCTCAACGAGAGAGTGCTGGATTTTGAAGCATAATCTGGCATAGTGCTCAAGTATCATGAGCTCAGAAACAAATTCTTCTCAATTATCGGAACGAAGTCTCCATTTATTCAAGTCATTAGTAGAGCACTTTATTCAGGATGGGGCGCCTGTCGGTTCACGGACGCTTTCTAAAGATACATCACTAAACTTAAGTCCTGCCACAATTCGAAATGTTATGGCAGATCTTGAAGATTTTGGTCTTTTAGATTCACCCCATACATCGGCTGGTCGTGTCCCCACCGCAAAAGGATACCGATTATTTGTTGACAGTTTGCTTAGAGTTAATGACCTAAATTCAATTGAAGTAGAAAAAATAGCGAAAGAATTAGATCCTGGCAATGATTTCAAATCACTAATGCAGCGTACCTCATCAATGTTATCAGATATTACTCAATTAGCAGGCGTTGTGATGTTACCAGGAACTCAACAATCCAAGCTTCAGCATATCGAGTTTGTTGTGTTGTCGGGGAATCGAGTATTAGTAATTCTGGTTGTTAATGATCGTGAGGTACAGAATAGAATTATCAATACAAACAGAACATATTCGGCTTCTGAATTACAAGAAGCATCTAATTATTTAAATGATATTTTCGCAGGTAAAGATCTTACTTATGTTCGAACTAATATTTTAGATGAATTAGAAAAAACAAAAGAACAGCTTAGTCAATCAATGCAGACAGCAATGGAGATGGCTCAATTAGCATTTGATTATGAAAAATCTAAAGTTAATAGCGATGAATTATTTTTCTCTGGCGAGACTAATTTAATGGATATCGCTGAACTTTGCGAAGTAAATAAATTAAAGAAACTATTCAATACATTTAATCAAAAAAGAGATATTTTGCATTTACTTGAGCAGGCGATTAGCGCTGAGGGTATTCAGATCTTCATTGGTGAAGAATCTGGCCATGATGTTCTTGATAATTGCAGTGTTGTCACATCTCCATACGAAGTAGACGGGAGAATACTTGGTGTATTAGGGGTTATTGGACCGACACGAATGCATTATGAACGCGTCATACCTATTGTTGATATTACAGCAAAAATGCTCGGTTCAGCCTTGAATCTAAATAATTAATCTCCATATTACTAAAATACTCAATGATGCATCTAACAAGATGCGTGATTTCTATTGCTTAAAAAGAGGCTAGGTATGTCAGACCAAAAAAAAGATATTGTCAAAGATGACGCTAATAATAATCAGGATCAGGAGTTAAAACAGCCTGGAAAAATAGATGACGAATTCGAAACAGAAGTAGTAGTAGAAAATAGTGAAAATGTAGAATCTAAGGAAGTTGATGTTGAGTTTCTTCAAGGACAGCTAGAAAAATTACAAGAGCAATCTAAAGTAAGTTTAGAAAAAATTGTTAGGGCTCAGGCTGAAATGGAAAATTTAAGAAAACGAGCAGCTCGTGATGTTGAAAATGCACATAAATACGCATTGGAAAAATTCACCAATGAATTATTACCTATCATGGATAGTTTGGAGTTAGGTTTATCTGCTTCTGTAAAAGCTAAAAATTTAGATGACCTTTGTAAGGGTATGGAATTGACTTTAGAAATGTTTAATACAGTGATGGAGAAATTTGGCATAACAATGATAGAACCAAAAGGCGAAAAATTTAATCCGGAATTACATGATGCTGTTTCTATGCAAGAGACTAATGATTCAAATTCTGGAATTATTATTGAGGTTATGCAAAAAGGTTATACATTGAATGGGCGATTAATTAGGCCGGCAATGGTAGTTGTCGCTAAATAGTTTGTCTTGGAGGCTTGAAAAATCAGGGTAGAACCCATACTTATCAGTATTAGGGCAATAAAATTTTAATATAGACATAATAATCACCTAGTTAAGTATTTTTTGGAGAAAGCGAATGGCGAAAATGATTGGAATTGACCTCGGAACAACTAATTCTTGTGTGGCAGTACTCGAGGGCGGCAAGGCAAAAGTGATAGAGAATAGCGAGGGCGGGAGAACAACCCCATCGATAGTAGCGTATGCAAATGACGAAGAAATTCTTGTTGGCCAGTCAGCCAAGCGACAATCAGTTACAAACCCAGATAATACACTATATGCCGTTAAGAGATTAATTGGACGCCGTTTCGAAGAAGATGAAGTTCAGAAAGACATTAAATTTGTTCCTTATAAGATTGTAAAAGCAGATAACGGTGATGCCTGGGTTGAGGTTAATGGTAAAAAAATGGCCGCACCCGAAGTTTCAGCAAGAGTGCTGATGAAAATGAAAAAGACAGCGGAAGATTATTTGGGTGAAGAAATTAATGAAGCGGTAATTACGGTTCCTGCATATTTTAACGATTCACAACGACAAGCGACAAAAGATGCTGGTCGAATTGCTGGTCTTGAAGTTAAGCGTATTATTAATGAGCCTACAGCTGCGGCATTAGCATACGGAATGGATAAACAACGCGGCGATGCTAAGATCGCTGTTTATGACTTGGGCGGCGGTACCTTCGATGTTTCAATAATTGAGATTGCTGAAGTTGATGGCGAACATCAATTCGAGGTTCTATCGACAAACGGAGATACCTTCCTTGGCGGAGAGGATTTTGATCTTCGTATTATTGATTTTCTATGCGATGAATTTAAAAAGGAGCAGGGCGTTGATTTACACAATGATCCTTTGGCGTTACAACGTTTAAAAGAAGCTGCTGAAAAGGCAAAAATTGAATTATCGTCAAGCCAGCAAACGGATGTTAATTTACCTTACATTACTGCCGATTCAGGCGGACCAAAACATCTTAATTTAAAACTAACCCGAGCAAAGCTTGAGTCATTAGTTGAAGAGCTTGTTGAACGTACTATTGAGCCTTGCAAAGTTGCATTAAAAGATGCTGGACTTGAAAATTCAGACATCACTGACGTTATTCTAGTTGGTGGTCAAACACGTATGCCTATGGTCCAAGAAAAAGTACAGTCTCTTTTTAACAAAGAGCCTAGAAAAGACGTGAACCCTGATGAAGCTGTTGCGGTTGGTGCAGCACTCCAGGCGGGTGTTTTAGGTGGTGATGTTAAAGACATACTTCTACTGGATGTTACGCCTCTTTCCTTAGGTATTGAAACCTTAGGCGGCGTTATGACTAAGTTGATTGATAAAAATACAACGATACCAACTAAAGCGAATCAAACATTTTCAACTGCCGAAGATAATCAGACAGCGGTAACTGTGCATGTAATGCAAGGCGAACGTGAAATGGCTGCAGGAAATAAATCATTAGGCCGCTTTGATCTGACCGATATCCCTACAGCACCTCGTGGTGTACCACAGATTGAAGTCAATTTTGATATTGATGCAAATGGCATCCTTAACGTTTCAGCAAAAGATAAAGCGACTGGAAAAGAACAATCTATCGTGATTAAGGCCTCTAGCGGTCTTTCAGATGAAGAAATTGAAAATATGGTTAAAGATGCTGAAGCTCATGCTGAGGAAGATCGCAAGGCTAAGGAATTAATTGAAACAAGAAACATGGCTGAAAATATGATTCATGCAACCAAAAAATCTTTAAATGATTTGGGCGACAAAGTTGAAGACAAAGAGAAGTCTGATATAGAAACTGCGATTAGTGAATTAGAAGAAGTGCTCAAAGGTGATAATAAAGATGCCATTTCTGAGAAAACAACTCAATTGACGGAAGTAGCCGGTAAACTTGCTGAACGTGCCTACGCCGAACAACAGGGGTCTCCTGATGCATCAACTGCTAATTCTGATGCTGGTGATGATAAGAATTCTACAGATAACGATGCTGTAGATGCTGAATTTGAAGAAGTTAAAGACGAAAAGAATTAATCGTAGCGCTATTTTTCAGTAATCAATATCAGTTTTTAATATACACGGTTAAGATATGAGATGTTTTAGCATCTCTAGGCTCGTTCGTGAATTTTAGTAATTGTCAGATCAATTTTTTTCAAGAGTATCAGGATGGCAAACAAAAAAGATTATTATGATGTGTTAGGTGTTTCTAGAAACGTTGATGAAGCCGAATTAAAAAAAGCTTATCGTCGTTATGCGATGAAATACCATCCTGATCGCAATCAAGGCAATGTTAAGGCTGAAGATAAATTTAAAGAAGCAAAAGAAGCCTACGATGTTTTGTCAAACAGTCAAAAACGTGCAGCTTATGACCAATTTGGCCATGCAGGCGTAGATAACAGCGCTGCTGGTCACGGCGGATTTTCAGGCGCAGGCGCAGGTTTTGGCGATATTTTTGGTGATGTTTTTGGCGATATTTTTGGTGGCGGCCAAGGTGGTACTCGCGCCAACCAAGGTGTTGATTTACGCTACAACTTAGAATTACCCCTTGAACAAGCTATTGCTGGAACAACCGTTAAAATTCGTATACCAAAGATGGTGGCATGTGAAACTTGTAAAGGTTCTGGGGCAAAGAAAGGGAGTATGCCAGTTGATTGCTCAACTTGTGGAGGCGTAGGACAAGTTAGAATGCAACAAGGTTTTTTTTCTGTTCAACAGACATGTCCTCAATGTAGGGGAGCAGGGAAAATAATTACGGATCCTTGTTCAACATGCCGTGGTCAAGGACGCGTTCAAGACACAAAAACAATATCTGTTAAAGTGCCCGAAGGCGTTGATAATGGTGATCGTATACGATTAACAGGTGAAGGTGAGGTTGCTGAGAATAATAGTCCATCAGGAGATTTGTATGTTCATATTTCTGTTAAAGAACATCCGATCTTCGCTCGTGATGATACTGATCTATATTGTGAAGTCCCGATTAGTTTCACTACAGCAGCATTAGGTGGTGAACTTGAAGTTCCTACCTTAGATGGAAAAGTTAAATTAAAAATTCCCCTAGAAACTCAAAGCGGAAAACTTTTCCGTCTTAGATCAAAAGGAGTTCGTTCGGTGAGGAGCTCAACAAAAGGCGATTTACTTTGCCGTGTTATTATTGAAACACCAGTTAAACTTGATAGGAACCAAAAAGAACTTTTACATCAATTCGAACAATCAATACTTAATCAAGGAACCAAAAATAGCCCACAGGCGAACTCCTGGATGGACGGAGTTAAAAGATTTTTTGATTCAATGGCAGGTTAAGATTAACCTCGTTTTCATCTCATTAGCTCGTTTTCATCTCATTAGAATGTATAATTCTAACTTCAATATAATTTAATAGAGTATATTTATCATGACGGTCAGAGTTGGTGTATGTGGTGCCGCTGGGAGGATGGGTAGGGTTATCCTTGAGGTTTGCAAAGAAACTGATGGCGTTGAAATTGGAGCTGCTATCGAACACATAGAGTCCCCTCATATTGGAATCGATGCTGGCGAACTTGCCGGTATTGGTAAATTAGGTATTGAAATAACAGGCGATATATTGAGTATTATGAATAAGGTTGATGTCATGATTGATTTTACATTGGCAACATCAGCCATTCAAAATATTGATAAGTGTCTATTATCTAATTGCAAGATGGTTATTGGAACAACAGGCTTAAATGATAAAGACCAAGCTAAATTAAAATCAGCCGCGAATGAAATTGCGATTGTTTTTGCTCCTAATATGAGTATAGGAGTTAATCTATGTTTTAAATTACTTGAAACAGCTTCAAACGTAATTGGAGAAGATGCAGATGTAGAAATTATTGAAGCACATCATCGAGACAAAAAAGATGCCCCATCTGGAACTGCAATACGTATGGGTGAAATTGTTGCAGAGATGACTGATCGAAATCTTAAAGATTGTGCGGTTTATGGTAGAGAAGGAACTACAGATTCAAGAGATAAAAATAGTATTGGTTTTGAAACAATTCGTGCCGGGGATATTGTTGGCGATCATACTGTTATATTTGCAACAGCGGGCGAAAGAGTTGAAATCACACATAAAGCAACTTCAAGAAAAACCTTTGCAAGCGGCGCAGTAAGAGCTGCAAAATGGTTGGTTGATAAAGAAAAAGGCTTATTTGATATGCAGGATGTATTGAATTTGAAATAATGTTTTAGATCTGCATTAGAGTTTCTTTCAAAATGCTTTTCGTTGCGATAAGTGCGACGTATAAGGTATTACTAATGATACTTGGCCTTTTAGGTGCTGATTTTTTACCTTCTGCCAATATTTAGAGGTAAGCAAATCTTGATGGTATTTCATGAATTCAGTTTTTAATTGATCGTTCATTGACAGAAATCGAATAAATTCTTCCGGAAATATATCGTGCTCACCAACGTAGTACCAAGTGTCTGCCTGCATTTCATCTTCAATAGAATTTGATTGAGGAATGTCACGAAAAGCACAATCAGTGACCAGAGATACTTCATCATAGTCATAAAAAATAACTCGATTGTGTTGCGTTACACCAAAATTCTTTAGTAGTAAGTCTCCCGGGAATATATTTGTTTTCGCTAAATCTTTTATGGCTTCTCCATAATCAATAATAGCACGTGCAGCTTCTTCAAAAGAGTATTCATTGATATATAAATTTAATGGTCTTACACGTCTTTCGATATAAACATGTTTTAAGATTAGATTGTTTCCCTCTCTTCGTGCACTGATAGAAGCATTTTCCAATAGTTCTTTAATTAGTTCTTTTGAAAAACGATCAATAGGAAATTTTAGATTAAGGAATTCTTGCGTATCTATTAACCTACCCGCACGGTCATGCTTCGATACAAGTTTGTATTTAGAAACAACATCTTCACGCGATATTGTTTTCGGGGGGCCAAATGTATCTCTAATTACTTTAAATACGAGATTGTAAGACGGCAAGGTGAATACAATCATAACTAATCCTGTTTCTCCTTCAGCATGCACAAACTTATCTTTAGTTTTTCTCAAATGTTCTGTGAATATTCTATGTCGTTCGGTTTTTCCTTGACGTAATCTTCCGAGCACCGTGTATAACTCATCTATTGGTTTTTTAGGGAGCATTGATTTTAGGAAATGAACAGTACCAATCACTGAATTTGGATCAGCAAAATAATATGAGCGTGTATAACCAAATATTAAACTTATTTCTTTTTCTTCTAGAAAAATAGCATCAACAGATATACCTCGATTTTCATTTTTAAAAGCAATAATTATCGGGGCCTCACCCTCACTAAGTATAAGTTTTCCTACTAAATAAGCACGTGCTGCTTGATAGAAAAATGAGTCAATGAACTCAAATCTTAGATATTCGACATTTTCGGTGAAGTTTTCTTTTGTATATATTTTTATCTTTTTAGAAATTCGTGTCGCATTAAGATTAATATCATCGTATGGAACTCTAAAAGAGAAATCATCCAGTATTGTTTCAAATATACGTTGTAACGATACCCAATACGGGTAACGTCTAATATTGAGGGACATTATGAGATGGAGATCATCTGATGGTCCTGAAGATACGAACTCTAATTCCGGATCGAGACCTTCAGTTCCAAAAATTCGTCGTGTTGTAGAATTAAAAAATGTTTTTATAAAATCATTATCTGGGACTTGATTTAATCGGTCTGCAAAATAATGTCTTATTTCGCGCCATAGCGCCTTATTAGTTAAATGAGAGCCTAAAGTTCTACGTAGCGCTAAAGCAATACGTCTGACTGATTTTTCATAGAGGTCTACACGATCAACAATATCATTCTGATGGCCTTTCCAGTCTTTCTGTTCAAAACGGGTCCTAGCTCGTCGAGTTATGCGGTGGAAATAATTATTGTAACGAATAAAGCCGTCATAGATAATTTGCGAACATTCTGCAATCAGTTCTTTTTCAGACATTGTCTATATGTATAAACCAAGGTTTAAAGATTTAAAATTAATTCATCCGCAAATTCACTGCATTTAATTTCCTTTGCGCCATCCATTAAGCGTGCAAAATCATAGGTTACGGTTTTATTTGTAATAGTTTTATTCATTGAATTAATAATACGTTCCGCAGCCTCAGTCCAGCCTAGATATCTAAGCATCATTTCCCCAGACAATAATAACGAACCTGGATTTACTTTATCCTGATTTGCATATTTTGGCGCTGTTCCGTGTGTTGCTTCAAATATCGCATGCCCAGTATCAAAATTAATATTACCGCCTGGCGCGATTCCAATCCCTCCTACCTGAGCAGCTAGCGCATCAGAAAGATAATCACCATTCAAATTCATTGTTGCAATAACATCAAATTCTTCAGGACGGGTTAATACCTGCTGTAATGTTATATCAGCTATAGAATCTTTAATTAAAATTTTACCTTCTTTTTTTGCTTGAGCCATCTCATCTTCAGCTGCCTCTAATCCTTTTTGCGCACGAGTTCTTTCCCATATATCCCAACTGTATGTTTTATCTTTAAACTCGGTTTCAGCTAGTTCATAACCCCAGTTACGAAACGCTCCTTCTGTAAATTTCATTATGTTACCTTTATGGACGAAGGTAACACTTCTTTGATTATTTTGGATGGCGTAAGAAATGGCTGCACGTACTAATCTATGTGTACCTTCGGAAGATACCGGTTTGATACCAATTCCTGAGGTTTCTGGAAATCTAATTTTTTTGTAATAATTAGGAAAGGCGTCTTTAAAAAAAGCTAGAAACTTTTTATTATTTTCACTTCCTTGTTCAAATTCGATACCAGCGTATATGTCTTCAGTATTTTCTCTGAAGATAATCATATTAATTAATTCTGGTCGTTTAACTGGTGATGGGACACCTTCAAACCAGCGTACGGGCCTAAGACATACATATAAATCTAAAATTTGTCTAAGCGCTACATTTAAAGATCGAATACCCCCTCCGATTGGTGTTGTTAATGGACCTTTGATAGCTACTAGAAATTCATTACATGTATCAATCGTTTCATCTGGTAGCCAACTACCAGTTAACTGATTTGCTTTCTCTCCCGCATAAACTTCCAACCATTTTATTTCTTTTTGACCTTGATAAGTTTTCTCTATAGCCGCATCAATAACTCGTTTAGATGCACGCCATACATCTGGTCCTATTCCGTCACCTTCAATGAAAGGAATAATTGGCCTATCGGGGACAACTAACATTCCATTTTTCATGGAAATACTGTCACCATCCATATTTTTCCTGTCTATTGCGATCATTTGTAATGTCCTTAATTAATTGTAATATTATAGTGTATTTAGGCCCTGCAACGCTGATTATTCCCTTAAATTAATGAGGTAAAAAGCCTCCAAATAATTGACATTGGGCAAGATATTGACTATTTTTAACAAATGCGCCGATTTGAAATCAGCTTGCGGGCGCAATAAAAATACCGCTAAAGAGACAACCTGCTTTAGCTCAAGCTGAATGCGGGTTTTTTTTGTGA
>PVBE012382846.1_pt1 | contig 14869 bp, 14 predicted proteins | sample 1631181 | NCBI WGS metagenome assembly PVBE01 (sample SAMN08397723, study PRJNA350692) | Marine metagenome, whole genome shotgun sequencing project. | isolation source: water | place: Pacific Ocean | collected 2012-04
CTTCGGAGAAATGAAGTCCGCCGTCTCGAAAGAGCTGAAGCCCGCAGCGGGAGCGGAGGGTCTCGAGATGGGCGCCGGGATGGGCCGCTCGATCTTCCAGCGCTTCACCACGCGCGACCGCCGTGACTAATCGCACCGAGGGGTGGGCCAGTTGATGCCCAACCGGGCCACGGATATAATCGCCTGCGGCGGACGACGAACACGCCGCAGACAGCCCGCAATCACCAGGAGGACACCCTTGGAGACCGCATCGCAGGAACTGCTGGACGCCATTGCAGACTTCGACTCGGCGACGATATTCAACGCGGTCGTAAAGGCCATGGGAGGCTCCCAGGGAGGCAAAGAGCTCGAGGGCAAGGGCGGCATCCCGGTGAACTATACCGGCCCCGAGCTCAGTAGCCATATGCCTGACATGGGCGTTGTCGTCGGCTACGCTGTGACCGCTGAGGTGACGTGCATGGATCCCGACTCCGAGCCGCTCGATTGGGACGCTTACTACGATATGCTAGACGCGGTGGACGGACCGACGATAGCGGTTCTCAATGACGTGGACTCGCAGCCTGGCCGCGGTGCCGCGTTTGGCGACGGCATGGCTGCGGTGCACAATGCACTGGGGGCCAAGGGCGCTGTCGTAGGCGGCTCTATCCGAGACGTGGCGGGGATCAGGGAAATCGGACTGCCAATGTGGAGCACCGGTGTCGTACCGGGCCACGGTGTGTTCAACCTGGTGCGACTCGGATCGTCGGTGACCGTTGCCGGACTGCGTATCGCTCCCGGCGACCTGCTCGTAGCCGACGGTGATGGCTGCACCAAAATATCCGCCGACCAGGACCTAAACGCCGTGCTCCAGGCGGCTCGTGACACGCGGTCCATGGAGTCGACCTTAAAGGACGTGATCGCAGAGCCCGGGTTCTCACTGCAAAAGTACCGCGACTGGAGAGCGGACTACCTGCGGCGGCAGTCGTCCAAGTCTTACGTCTGATCAACTCACGGAGTAACAGAATGCAAGGAGTCGACGTGATCGCCGAAGTGCTCAGGCGGGAGGGCATCGAGTACCTGTCCGTCTACCCTGCACAGCCACTCATCGACGCCTGCGCCAAGATCGGCGTGCGGCCGGTAATATGCCGGCAGGAACGTGTTGGCGTGGCCATTGCGGACGGTTTCAGCCGCACCACCAACGGCAACCGCATCGGGGTCTTTGCGTCGCAGGCGGGTCCAGGGACCGAGAACTCGTTCCCTGGCGCCGCTCAGGCGTTCGGCGACAACGTGCCCATCCTCCACATCGCCGGCGGCGACATGAACGACCGGACATTCACCGAGCCGGTCTTCAACGCGGTCGAGAACTACCGGCACGTCACCAGGTCCGCCGCGCGGATCGGATCGACGGAGCGGATCTCGGAGCTGATGAGGCGCGCTTTCTACCAGCTACGGACGGGCAAGACCGGACCGGTGCTTCTGGAGATAGCCGGTGACGTCTGGGGCTCCGATATCGAAGGAGAGCTTGACTACACGCCGGTGAGGCCGAGCAGGGCGGCGGCGGACCCCGCGGACGTCGCCGAGGCGGCGGCGGCGCTCCTTGCGGCCAAGCGACCGGTGATACACGCCGGCCAGGGCTGCCTGTACGCAGAGGCGTGGGACGAGCTCAAGGAAGTCGCCGAGCTGCTTAGAGCGCCGGTCATGACCACGATGCAGGGGAAGAGCGTCTTCCCGGAGGACCACCCCCTGGCGCTGGGCGCGGCCGTAGTCTCCACGACGAAACAGGCCGCCCACTTCATCGCTCAGTCAGACGTGATCTTCGGCGTCGGATGCAGCTTCACCGCGACCCGATACGGCATGGTTATCCCGCCCGGGAAGATCATCGTCCACAACAGCGCCAACGCGGGCGACATAAACAAGGACGTCAGTGTCGACTTCCCGTTGCTTGGCGATGCGAAGCTAGTATTGCAGGCACTGATCGCGGAGATCAAGGCGAAGACCGGCGGAGCCGGCAGGTCTGGAGGAGATGACGTTGAGACCGAGGTCGCAAAGGTCAAGCACGAGTGGCTGGACGAATGGATGCCCCAGCTTACCTCGGACGAAGTGCCGATCAACCAGTACAGGATCATCTGGGACCTGCTTCACCATGTCGACCGTGCCAACACTATAGTCACCCACGACTCCGGCAGCCCCCGGGAACAGCTCGTCCCGTTCTGGCAGTGCGTTGCACCGAGGACGTACATGGGTTGGGGGAAGTCGACGCAGCTGGGCTATGGTCTCGGGCTGATCATGGGCGCCAAGCTTGCCAAGCCTGACAAGCTGTGCATCAACATCATGGGAGACGCGGCCATCGGCATGGTGGGGATGGACATCGAGACGGCGGTGCGCAACAAGCTGGGCATCCTTACGATCGTATTCGACAACGACGTCATGGCGATTGAGCGCAGCAATCAGCCCTACACGGCCAACACGATGGACTCGCTGGCTCTGGGGGGTGATTACAAGACCATCGCCGAGGCCCTTGGCGCGTGGAGCAGGGTGGTCGACAAGCCCGATGACTTCCTACCGGCCCTCGACGAGGCCATCTCCATAACGGAGACCGGCCGACCGGCCCTCTTGGACTGCATGGTCAAAGAGGGCTACGACTTCTCCCGGTACTAGTAGCCCCTCCCCGCGCTGCAAGTCCTTCGACAAGCTCAGGACGAACGGGAAGGGTCCCTACGCCGGTCCGCCTCGGGACACCGAGGGGCCTGAAGCCGTCGGCAGAGGAGAAAGAACATGATCACCGGGATAAACCACGCCGGGCTCGTCGTCAAGGACCTTGAGAAGGCCCTGGAGTTCTACCACGGCCTGCTCGGGCTGAAGGTGCTGGCCCGAAGGGAGCGCGACGGCGGTCCCATCGACAAGGTCGTCGGCTACGATAGCGCCCATCTGATCATCGCCAACGTCGGCTTCGACCAGCATACGAGCATTGAGCTGATCCAGTACGCGAATCCGTCCCCCGACGATCGGCCTACGGAAGAGCGCGCCGTGCTGGGAGGCAGCCACATCTGCTTCGACGTAGACGACATTGAGGAGGCGCACCTGGCCATAGTCGCCGGAGGCGCCGTGGGGCTGAACCCCCCGGTCGAGGTCGCCCCGGGACGCAAGGTCTGCTACATGCAGGACCCGGATGGCAACTGGATTGAGCTTATCGAGAGCTCCTAGCCTACTGTCCCGCAAGCGGCCTTACGCGATGTGAAACTGAACGGAGCATGTCTGTGCTGAGGCTCTGCGAAGCATCTGGGTAGGGGTCCCTCCCGGTCCCAGGCCCCGATTCGGCATCGGGCTCGGGGTGATAATCGGCCGATTCTCTGCGCGCTCTACGGTTGGACTACGCGTCGCCGCGGTAGACCTTGGCGTCCGGCTTGAAGGCGGCCCACGAGAACCAGAAGTGGTTGCCGTTGACGATGGGCCGTAGCCGAGAGCCTGCCAGCGGGCCCTCTATCGTACGCCCCAGGATGTTTCACACGGTGCCGGTCTCATTGTCCACGAAGCCGTCACCCTCCGGGCGGAAGGTCAATACCCGGCCGTCTACGTTCGGGTCGAACACCCCCGTCGCGCCCACGTCCCTGGAGTCCTTGATCGAGTCCCTGTCGAGGGGCGAAGTCGTGCCCGGCTTGAAGAACACGACCAGCTCCTGGCCGTTGACCGGGTAGCTTATCATCCGCTTCTTCTCCAGCATGGTGAAAGGGAAGGTGGCGTCCACGTCGCCCACGGTGACGGCGACGACCCGCTCCTTGGACAGTAGCCTGTCGTCCGACTCGCCGCGGTACGCGGTACAGGAACGGGTTGTTGTACGCTCGGTTGTAGCCGGCGTAGGGGTTTCTACCGTACGCCTTGGCGAACCCAGTCTCGCGGGACAGCAACTGGCCGTCCAGGTGGGCCTCTCTGAAATCGGCAAACGCGATGATGGTCGCCGGCAGGAAGTCCAGCCGCTGCCCGGTGAGCTCGCCGACGATGGCGTCGCCGCTATTCGGTGCGCGGCTGCCGGTCGGACGCGACCCGTTTGATATATAATCGCGGCCCAGCGATACCATGCGTTATGGAGGCCGCCCGTGGTCAAGCTGAGCGACGTCAATACCAGGGACATCCGCGACGCCGTCGCCTTGGGCTGCCATACCATGTCCAGCATCTTCGACCCCGGCGACCGCGACGTCCCCTACTTCGGCGCCCGCGCGCGGCCCGTCGCGATGCTGGGTGGCACCTCGGAGAGCCATGTTCCGGGCCGCCACCTGAACGCGCTGCTCAACGCCGAGGACGCGGCCGGCATGGCGCTGGAAGAGGACGCGGTCGACAAGCACGCCCGGGCCTGCTTTTTCTCCTACGGCGCCTCTCTGCCGCTGCCTCTGCAACGCGTCGACCCTGCCGGGCAGCCGTCGAAGCTGCTGGCACACGACATACGAGAGGGGTTCCACGCGCTCTACTCGCTGGTGAAGTATCGCCACTCGGAGAGGGCCAGAGAGTTGGCCGAGGCCAGCATCGCGACCATCTTCGATCTATGGGACCCTGACTCAGGCTGGGACGTGGCCCGAATGCGGCGAGACCATGGAGTCGAGCTCTGGGACCACCCGCTTAAGTCGCTTGTCTACAACCTGGGCCGCTCGGTCGGCCCGCTGGTGAAGTACTACCGGGCGACGGGCTACGGGCCTGCGCTCGAACTGGCCGCCGTGCTCAAGGAGAAGCTGATTGGTGAGATATACCTAGAGGACGGCTCCCACGACAACGATCTGTTTGGCACCCACAGCCACTCCACGACGTGCGTCATGTCGTCACTGGCGCAGCTCGCCGACCTGACACGGGACTCCACGCTCATGGACCGCGTCAGGGCGTTCTACGACAACGGCCTATGGGCCATCCGTGACGAGATTGGCTGGTCCATAGAGGGCAGCGGCCCGCCCGACAAGGACTACCCCCAGGGGCGCAACCCGGACCGGGGCGAGTCCAACAACACCGGAGATATCGTCGAGACCGCGCTAATACTGGGCCGCTGGGGGTACACCCAGTACTACCACGACGCCGAGCGCATCCTGCGCGGCCACCTGCTGCCCGCCCAGCTACGCGACGTGTCCTGGATGGAGGAGCCGGCCAACCCCGACGGCGCCGACGGCAGGCGCGACGTCGTCGAGCGCATGCGGGGCGCGTTTGGCACGCCCGCCCCGTACGGCCACGAGCCCATCGGTCTGCCGTCCGTGGGATTCGCCATGGACATCGTCGGCGGCTCGGTGGGCTCGCTGTGTGAGGCCTACCGCGAAGCGACGCGGCTCGACGAGGCCGGTCAATGGGTGAACCTCCTCTTTGACCACGAGACGCCCGACGTCCAGGTGGAGTCGCCGTACACGCACTCGGCGCTACGGGTTCGGGTGAAGCGGCCGGGGCCGTTGTTCGTGAGGGTGCCGCCGTGGGTGGACCGCGGCAAGGTCAGGGTCGAGGGCGTGGCCGGCCGGCCTCGGTTCAGCAACGGCTATTTCTTCATAGCGGAGCCGCCGGTCAACCGCACCATCTCGTTCGACTTTCCGCTTGCCGGCGAAGAGATCACGATGAAGCACAGGACACGGGACATCCGGGTCCGGTTCCGCGGCGACGAGGTCGTCGCGATGGACAACCACGGCGCCGACCTCACCTACTTCGACCACTTAGAGTGAGGCCGTAGTCCAGAGTTTCCCTCAGTGGGAAGAGACGAATTGCGAGAGGACATCCACCCGGACGAGTTTCATCGGCCGTTCGTCCTGAGCCTGTCGAAGGACACACCACGAAGCCGTTTCATTGACACAGACAGAGAGACTGCCAGATCCCTCCTCGCCCTAGAGTTGAACGAGAGAATGAGGTGAAGGTGTGATGGCCAAGGACTCCAAGACCGCCGACGTGCTCGTGGTCGGCGCAGGCCCATCGGGCGCCGCGTTCACCTGGAGCCTGAGCGAGGCGGGCATTGACGTCCTGTGCCTCGAGCAGGGTGACTTCAACCCCGACCCCATCTACCGCGAGGTGAAGACATGATCGGTGTGCTGACACATCACTGGGCGAAGGAGGACAAGGTCTCGGAGGCGCGCGCGCTGCTGGACGGCAACGGCGAGGCCCAGAGCAGGGCGCCGGGGTTCGTCCGCCGCATCACCCTGTACTCGCTCGGCGACCCCACGAAGATTACCTCGTTGGTGACCTGGGACAGCGGCGAGATCTACGAGCAGTGGCGGGCCAGCCCGGAGCGTGACGCCACGATGTCCGGTGCCGAGGAGCTGTGGTCTAGGCCGCCAGATTCGGAGCGCTTCGAGGCCGCCGGCGACCTGCTTCCCTTATAGCCGTCCCGCCTTCGATCCGGCAACCGCTGAGACGATATCCGGCACGCAGATAGATGACCGGCTACGCTTCACGCTGTTGGGTCCGTGGACTCGGTCATCGGCGGCTGTGGCGGCCGCGGTGATAGGGACCAGGTCGTCCCAGGGGCTGCAGGGCAACGTCGAGGGGCCGCCGACGATAGGCTTGTTCGAGGTGATCAAGAGCTAGTCGGTAGTTCCACGTCATATGACGACAAGTGTCATTCTGAGCAGAGTGAAGAATCTGGGGTTGCGGGGGCCATGCAGCCTGGACGTAAAGGGCTAGCCCCTCCCCAGATTCTTCGTCGACTCCGCGCCCTGTTATGAGCTCTGTGATCATCTCCCCCTAGCTGATCTCGGTGGGGAGGTTGGCGGTATCCTTGGCCAGCCGCTGGGCCAGAAGGGCGTTCTCCTCGGTCGCAAGCTCCGGGTCCGAGCCCAGAATCCTGATCGCCTCGACCTGTGCGACGGCGAGGATGTCCTGGTCGGAGACCCGTGCCACCTTGAGGTTGGGCAGTCCGCTCTGTCGGGTGCCAAGATAGTCGCCCGGCCCTCGCAGGCGCAGGTCCTCCTCGGCCAGCTCGAAGCCGTCGCTGTTGCGCTCGACCAGCTTCAGCCGCTCCCGTGCATCTTGGCCCGGCGAGTCGGCCAGCAGGATGCAGTAACTCTCGTGCCGGCCTCGGCCGACGCGGCCGCGGAGCTGGTGGAGTTGGGCGAGCCCGAAACGATCGGCGCCGTCGATCAGCATGACGCTGGCGTTTGGGATGTCGATGCCGACTTCTACCACCGTCGTGGACACCAGCACCTGGACATCGCCCGCCTTGAACAGCGCCATCACCTCCTCTTTTTCCCCGAGAGCCATCCGGCCGTGGAGCAGCCCCAGGCGGAGCTCGGGGAAGACGTCGGACGACAGGCGCTCGTACTCCTCGGTCGCGGCGCGAGCCTGGATGGCCTCGGAGCCCTCGATCAGCGGGCATACTATGAAGGCCTGCCGGCCCTGCTCGACTTGCTTGCCGATGAAGGCGTAGGCGGTGGCGCGGCCCTCGGGCTCCAGCCACCGCGTGCGGACCCTCTGTCGTCCCTGAGGCATCTCGTCGATGGTGGAGATGTCCAGCTCACCGTACAGCGTCAGCGCCAGCGAACGGGGTATCGGTGTTGCCGACATCGCCAGCAGGTGGGGCCGGCGGCCCTTCTCACGCATCGACGCGCGCTGCATTACGCCGAAGCGGTGCTGCTCGTCGACCACAGCGACGGCCAGATCCGGAATGTCGACGTCGCCCTGAATGAGCGCGTGGGTGCCGACGGCTATGTCCACGTCCCGGTCCCGGATCCGGTCGCGCATCTCGTCCTTGGCCCTCTTGGACATGCTGCCAACCAGAAGGCCGACAGTCACCGGCCTGGGCAGCCCGCCGATTCTGACCGTTATCGAGTTGGCCTCCTCGTGGCCGCCTTCGCCACTGGACAGAAGGTCTCTGAGCGTGATGAGGTGCTGCTCGGCGAGGATCTCGGTGGGCGCTATCATCGCGCCTTGGCGGTCGTTCAGGGCGGCCAGCAGCAGGGCGGCGGCCGCGACGACGGTCTTCCCGCTGCCGACGTCGCCCTGAAGCAGGCGGCTCATGGGCCGGCTCTGCGCCAGGTCGTCGAGTACCTCGCTCAGGACCCGCGATTGAGCGCCGGTCAGGCTGAATGGCAGCGAGTCCAGGAAGGCCCCGACCAAAGCGGCGTCAGTGTTTAGCGGTATGCCCAGGTCCTCCTGCTGCCACTCCCTCTTGCGCCGGACGACGGCAAGCTGCAGCAGGAGCAGCTCGTCGAAGGCCAGCCTACGGCGGGCGCTTGCCCAGTCGGACACGGTGTCCGGGTAGTGCGCCTGGGCGATGGCGTTGGGGAGCCGCATCAGCCCGGCGCGATGCCTGGTGTCCTCGGGCAGGAAGTCGACGACCTGCGACAGACTCGAGTCCAGGACGCGCTTCACCGCGTTGCGGAGCGTCCGCTGGGGCAGTGCCGCGACGGTCGGGTACACGGGCACCAGCCGGCCTGTGTGGACCAGCTCCTCCTGACCTCGCAGGATCTCGTACTCGGGCGACTCGAACACGAAGTTGCCGCGAAAGACGTTGACCTTGCCGCTGACGACCAGGTTGGTGCCCGCCTTGAAGGTCGACGCCAGGTACGGCTGGTTGAACCAGATGGCGCGGACGTTGCCAGTCTCGTCGCAGAGGATGGCCTGGGTCGAGCGGCGTCTGGGCCCCTGACGCGTCTCGACCCAGGCCTCCCAGACCGAGACGAGCACGGTCTGCTCCTGCCCCAGCTCCAGCTCGGAGACTTTCCGAATGTTGGCGAAGTCGTTGTGCCTGTTGGGGAAGTGGTAGGCGAGGTCTTCGACCTTCTCTACGCCTAGACGCTTCAGCTTCGCGAGAGTCTGCCTGGCGAGGCCCTTGACGGCTGAGACGTCGGCGTCCAGGCGAATCGGCGCAACCGGCTTCTTGGCCCGCGGCCTGTCGGCCGCGCCGTCAGGCCGCGCCGCCGACGCTGCGTCCGAAGTGGCCAGTCTGGCTTCGACCGCCCGGACCCATTCCTCTCTCTGAAGCGGCGTGAGAATGGAGTACGACCCGGTGTCGCCGATCACCGGTCTCAGCTCGCCCGGCCGGTGCTGGAGGAAGCGGTCCATTCCGCCGATGACAGTCGAGTCCTGGTAGCCGCTGGACCTCTCCTGGTCCAGTATCTTCCTCAGGGAGTCGAGTCTGGGGTTCGCGACCGTCATGCCTTGGTCATCATTCAAGCAAGTCCGAGCGACCGGTGGCTTCCGTCACTCATTCTACCGCCGTCTTCCACTTGCGGATGCCGTCCTTATCGAGAAACTTCTCGACGACCGCCGTTTCGAGGTCGATGTCGAAACGGGTTGCCGGCGCCGCGAGCAACACAAACACATCGGCGATCTCGTCTTTGAGCGCGTGGCGATCGAATTCGCCGTAGTTGGCGGACCAGGACCGCTTGATCTCAGAAGCGATCTCGCCGATCTCCTCCGTGAGCAAGACCAGAATCTTGACAGGGTTCGTCACGAAGCCGCGCCTGGCTCTCGTCTCTGTTATCAGGGCCTGCAGATGGGCGAGGGAAGACATCGTATGAGACCTCGGTTTCGTGTGCTCGGCCAGACGCACGAAGTTGGCGGAAACCCGGCCGTCACCCTGAGCTATGCGAAGGGTCTGGGGTGGGGTGGTGTCCGCGTCATCGCGGTCTGCCAACTTCGGTCGTTGGGACCACCCAACTGGCCCCGACCCTTCACTTCGTTCAGGGAAACGACATAGCCCGTTCCCGGCCTATGAGGTATCCAAGAGATCGCGGACGGTCGGGAAAATGAGCCTGAGTTTGTCTCCTCCCCGCGCTCCAGCCCCTAGCCTCCAGCCCCTTCCCCGGATTCCTCGGCCAGCAATATGCCGATCCCCACCGCGCCGGGTCCAGCGTAGGCGCCGACCACCGGGCCGAAACGCGACATGAACGGCTTTGCCCCGTCGGGCAGCATGTCGCGCAGATCGTCGGCGACCTCCTGGGCCAGCTCCGGGGTCGTGCTGTACAGCACGCACAACGATTCCACCGGCGCGAATCCCCGCGCGACCTGCTTGAGCTTGGTTACCGCCTTCGAAGTGGTGCGGGCCTTGGCCAACTCGTGCACCTGCCCGTCGCGGATGGTGATCATGGGCTTGATCTTGAGCACCGACCCCAGCATCGCCCTCGCCTTCCCGATCCTTCCGCCCTTCTCGAGGTACTCGAGGGTGTCGAACATCGCGATGCACCTGGCGCGCTTGATGGCGCCCGTCGTGATCTCCCTAGCCTCCTCCAGCGTCGCCCCCTCTTTGGCCGCCCTGGCCGCGGTGATCACCACCATGCCCAGGGCCATCGAGAACTGGGTGCTGTCGACCACTTCTATGGGGCACTCGGCGCTGGTCTCGCCGGTCGCCTGCATCGCCGCGTTGTACGTGCCGCTCTCCCTGGCCGACACGTGTATCGACAGGATTCCGTCGGCGTCTTTCCCGATCTCGTCATAGACCTGGACGAATTCACCGGGCGACGGCTGCGACGTCTTCGGAAAGGCGCCCTCGGTCGTGAGCCGGTCGTAGAACTCGTCGGCGTTGATGTCGATGTTGTCGCGATATGTCTCGGTCCCGAAGAGCACGTAAAGCGGGACGATCGCGATGTCGAGCTCTTCGGCCAGCTCCCGCGGCAGATCGGACGTGCTGTCGGTGACTACCTTTATCGCCATTTTGTAAGCTCTCTATTTTACAGTCGGTCAGACCCCGGTCCCGTGAGGAGCGTCACCCTCACCTGGTTCCTCTCCCTCGAGTGAGGCAGGTATGGACGCGGTCACTCGATGGAGACCATGAAATGATAGTGTGGCTGGCCGCCCGCGACCAGCTCCAGCTCGACGCCGGGAAACGCGTCGGTCAGCGCTTCGATCACCGACGAGCAGTCTTCGGGTGTGACAGGCTCTCCTGAGTACAGGGTCACAAGATCGCCTTTGGAGACTTGGGCATCACGGAGTATCGCCTCCAACACGTCCGAGAGCCCGCCGCCAGCGCGGACGACCCTGTGCTCCAGCAGGCCCATGAGCTGCCCGGCATCGACTTTGATGCCGTTCACCGACGCAGACCTCACTGCGGTGGTCACCTCGCCGGTCTGGAGGGCCTCGGCGGCCTCCTGCATCTCTCGGGCGTTATCCTCCGCGCCCAACTCTCCGCTAAAGACCAGCGCGGCGGCGATGCCCTGGGGCACCGACGTGGTCGGGACAACGTGTATCGTCTTGCTCGAGCTCTCGGCGGCCTGTCTGGCCGCCGGCACGATGTTGCGATTGTTGGGCAGGAGGATGACGCCATCTGCGTTAGCACGCTCGACGGCGATCTTGAGATCTTGGACGCTTGGGTTCATGGTGTCGCCGCCGGACACGAGCTCGCTGACTCCCAGGTTGCGGAAGACAGCCTCCATACCCGCTCCCAGGGCCACAGCGACCATGGCGGTAGCCGCCGCATGGTGAGTCATGTCGAGCAGCTCGGCGGAGAACTCTGCGTGCTGCGTGTCCATGTTTCGGATGTTGACGTCGGTCAGCGTGCCTTTGGATACGGCGAGGCTCACGACGGGTCCCGGATCGTCGGAGTGCACGTGGACCTTGACCATGGCGTGGTCGCCGACCACGACCGGAGAGACGGCTATCGCGGCCATCTGGCCGCGGATCTCGTCGACGTCTAGGCTGGTCCCCTCCAGCAGTAGCTGGATGCAGTAGCCGTACTCGTTCTCCTCCACCGATTCCAGAAAGCCGGTGGATATGGCGCCGGTCGCTCCTTGGACCCCCACGGGCTCGGGCGGGGCGATCTCCTCTAGGTCAGCATCGCCTGTAATGAACCCCCTCACGCCGGCCAGCATGACCGCCAGGCCCTGGCCTCCGGCATCCACGACGCCGGCGTCGCGGAGCACCTGGAGCATCGTCGGTGTTCTCGCCACCGAGTCGACCGCGGCCTCGTGGGCGGCCCGCCCGAGGTCGTGGACGCCGCCTCCGGCGTCCACCACGCTCCGCGCGGCGTCGGCTACACTGGACATGACAGTCAGGATCGTGCCCTCGACAGGCTCTCCTACCGCCCGGTAGGCGAGGTCTCGGGCGCTGGCATAGGCCGCGGCCATCTCCTGGGCGCCGAAATCCGTGGCGCCGTCGAGTCCGACCGCGATGCCTTTGAAAAACTGAGAGAGGATGACGCCGCTGTTCCCCCTGGCGCCCATCAGCGCGCCGCGGGCCATCTCCCGGGCGACGTCGGATGCAGGGGCGCCGCTGAGTGGCTCGACGCTGTCGATCACGGCGCGAAGGGTGAGGAACATGTTGGTCCCAGTGTCGCCGTCGGGCACGGGAAACACGTTGAGGGCGTTGACAGCCTCAACGTTGCGCTCGAGCAGCGCGGTTGCCGCGACGAACATCTCCCGAAGGTCGTCGCCGCTAAGACGGCTCTTGTGGTCTTCGGCCATCGGTTCACGTGTATGGGATAGAGTCGCCAACTGGCCCCTTCACGTTGCCGTCGGTGCTATCGTATGGTATATTCGTACCTGCTTCACATACCCAGAAACGTCCACGCCTTGCGGTCGCGGGCCTGTCGCGCGGACGGACCGTAAAGGCTCATCGATTCTACTCAAAGGTCTAACCCCAGTCAAAGGTAAGTCATGGCGAGATGCGAGATATGCCTGAAGTCCGGGCAGTCGGGCAACAACGTTAGCCACTCCAAACGGCACACGAAGCGCCGGTGGTCGGCCAACGTCCAGCGGGCGACGATTTACACTGACGGCATCCTCAAGCGTGTCAAGATCTGCACCCGATGCCTGAGGAGCCAGTACAAGACACTGGCCGGGGTGTAGCTGCCGTCCGCTCTCTTCTATCTCGACCCGTTGAGCCGGCCGGGACGCCACCGACACACCATCGACCGCGTCGCTCGTCGCCCCCGGCGGCCTGGACGTGCCAGGGAAGCGCCCGTGCACATCCTCTTAACAGGGCTCAACCATAAGACCGCATCCCTCGACCTGAGGGAGCGCATCGCTTTTACCGCGGAGCAACTCTCCGAGGCGTTGCCCATCCTCCGCGGCGATGTGGGCGAGGCGGTTATCCTCTCGACCTGCAACCGCACCGAGGTCTACATCGTCTCCAACAAGCCGTCCCTGGCGGCGTCCGGGATCCGCACCTTCCTGGCCGGATACCATGGACTCGACGGCACGCTACCGCCTGACAGCCTTCAGGACCTCGTCGACGCCGATGCCGTACGGCACCTGTTCAGGGTGGCCGGCGGGCTCGACTCGATGATCATCGGCGAGTCTCAGATACTGGGCCAGGTGCGGGGAGCGCTGGCCGCAGCGGCCGCGGCGGAGACGTTGTCGGCGCCGGTCTCGCGGCTCTTCCACAGGGCCATCAGGGCCGGCCGCCGGGTCCGCGACGAGACCGACGTGGGGCGCAATGCCCTTTCTGTCAGCTTCGCCGCGGTAAGGCTCGCGGAGAAGGTGCTGGGCGGTCTGACCGATCTCCGCGTGCTGCTGATCGGCGTAGGGGACGCGGGCGAGCTGGTGGCCAGGGCGCTCCAGACAACCGGCATAGGCGAGCTGGTGATCACCAACCGGACGTCGCAGCGCGCCCAGGAGCTGGCCGAAGAGATCGGCGGCAGCACTGTCCCGTTCGAGCGGTTGGACACCGCCGTGGCGGATGCCGATATCGTCATCGCGGCCACCGAGGCGCTGGACTATATCCTGACGGCGGAAACGATATCCCGGACCAACGGACGCCGCGGGCAGGGGACGTTCATGTTCGACCTAGGCCTGCCGAGGAACATCGACCCAGAGGTGGCCTCCATCGATGGCGTGAGCCTATTCAACATCGACGACCTCGCGGCCGTCGCCGAGGAGAACCTGCGGGAGCGATGGAGGTCGGCGGCGGCCGCCGAGGCCGTCGTCGAGGACGAGGTGACGCGGTTCGTCGACTGGTGGGAGACGCGGGACGCGCTGCCCCTCATCACGGAACTGCGAGAGCGTTCTGAGGAGATGCGGCAGCGTGAGATGTCCCGTGCCCTCGAGAAGATGAACGGCATCTCCGAGACGGACTCCGGCGTGATCGACGACATGACAAGGGCCATCGTTAACAAGCTGCTACACTCGCCGACGGTATCGCTCAAGCAGCGCTCGGACGAAGAGACGCTGAGGGCGGCCCGAGAGCTATTCGGCCTCCACGGCGGCCCGGACTAGCCACACGAGAAGCAAATGGCCTTACGTTGGGTGAAACTGAACGGAGCAATCGGCCGATTCCTGGTGCGCCCTATGCTGCACCAGACGGGCCTCGTCTGCGCTTCGCTGGAGGTAAATGCCGCATGAAGTCAGCTATTGTCATCATGATCGCCGTCGCCCTCGGTCTCGCCGCCTGCTCCTCGGATGACGAAGCTCCCGCCGCCGGCTCCGATGCACCGTCAGGCGGCTCCAGCGCCCCCGCCGCCGCTTCGACGGACCCAACCCCTACGCCGCGCAAGCAGACGCAGCAGCTCGTAACGAACCAGCAGGCCAGGACGACCTGCGAGTGGTTCACCGAGCTGATCGACGATGTCAACGTGGGGCTGATAAGCGGGGTCCAGGGGGACGTCGTCTCGGTCGGAGAGACCAGGTACAGGATCAAGAACATGTACGCGATGTCGATCGGCTCCTCAGAGCCGATACACCCGGCGGTCAAACGACTGATGGCGAAGACGGAGCTCAAGTTCGAGTTCGAAGGCGTCAGGCCGGAGATCGATGCCCTGCGAGATGCCTGCGAACTAAACGGGTACCCAGTCCCCGAGCTGGACGCCCAGGAAGAGATGTAGCTTCGGCAGGAGCTTCGAGGCCGCGAGGTATCAATGAGCACCCTCGGCACGTGGATCATGAAGGGGCTCATGGTCCTGGTCACGACCGTTCTTACGGCACGACCCCGACAGACCACTACAACGTGACGTCCTCTCCGACTCCTGATGAGGTATGATTCGTCGCCATGAGTACATCCGCCGCTGACA
>PVBE012775365.1_pt1 | contig 14868 bp, 11 predicted proteins | sample 1631181 | NCBI WGS metagenome assembly PVBE01 (sample SAMN08397723, study PRJNA350692) | Marine metagenome, whole genome shotgun sequencing project. | isolation source: water | place: Pacific Ocean | collected 2012-04
CGCTAAACCCTTCAACGCCATAAACTTCGTTATCACCGCCGTCAACGTCGTCTTACCATGATCAATATGACCAATCGTACCTACATTCACATGCGGCTTCGTCCGCTTAAACTTCTGCTTCGCCATACCAAATCCTCCTATTCAGTGGGAGCATAAAGGAACATTGTTCATACCCGTTTGTCTTCGAATCTTGCATTGCCTTTTATTGTCTGTTTTTATTCATTTGTACACCATCTACCAACGGTAGTGGGCAAATGCCTTGTTTGCATCGGCCATCTTATGCGTATCTTCCTTTTTCTTCACCGATGCGCTTTTCTGATTGGCTGCATCTAAAAGCTCCCCCGCCAGTTTGCGAGACATTCCTTTTTCAGAGCGATTCTTCGCAAAACCGATAATCCATCGCATTCCTAGCGCCGTTCGTCGTGAAAATCGTATTTCTGTTGGAACCTGATAGGTAGATCCACCCACCCGTCGCGATTTCACCTCAATGAACGGTTTTACATTCTCAACCGCTCGTTCAAAAATTTTGAGGGCAGATTCATTTGTATTTTTCTCTATGATGTCAAATGCCTCATACATGATCGATTCAGCAACACTCTTTTTACCATCCCGCATTAAGGATTTGATAAACTGTGATACCAGCTTACTCTCGTATTTGGCATCGGGTATATTTATCCGTTCAGGGACTTCCCTTCTTCTCGGCATGAGTTACTCCATTTCTCATTTCGTTTCGAAAGAGTGATATTCACTTTATTGTTTCATACATTTATTTTCCAAGTTGATCGGCAACTTGCTACTTGGGTTTCTTCGCACCATATTTTGACCTGCCTTGTTTTCGATCCTCCACACCAAGTGTATCCAAAGTTCCCCTTACGATATGGTATCTGACACCGGGTAAATCCTTTACCCGGCCCCCCCGAACCAAAACAATTGAATGTTCTTGTAGGTTGTGCCCTATACCCGGGATATATGCCGTAACTTCAATTCCGCTGGTCAGTCTGACCCGTGCGACCTTCCGCAGTGCAGAGTTGGGTTTCTTGGGTGTAGAGGTATAAACACGGGTACACACTCCTCTTTTTTGGGGCGCCCCTTTTAATGCCGGCGTGGTGGTCTTCTTTTTAATCCGCTTCCTGCCGCTCCTCACCAATTGATTAATGGTAGGCATCTGATCACCTTAATATCATTTTGAAAAACATATGAAAAAATAATCTCAGTCAGAATAAAACGATTAGAATATCTTTATAGCAACTTTTTGTCAAGCATTTATTACAACAATAATCGATTTCCAAACACAATTATGGTGGAATTTTCCCATTAACAGTATCCTTCGTCCATCGACTCTATCTCAGACTTACGGAAACATCTTTGTAAACCGGAATGCCGGTACCCGCCGGTATGATTCTTCCCATAATAACATTTTCTTTCAAACCTCTCAAATAATCTTCCGTTCCGGCAATGCTTGCATCTGTGAGGACTTTTGTCGTTTCCTGGAAGGAGGCAGCTGAAATAAAGCTTTCCGTGCTGAGAGATGCTTTGGTAACTCCCAGTATAAGTGGTTCGGCAATAGCGGGCTCTCCACCTTTTGCTATCACTTCTTTGTTCACTCCTTCAAAACGGTTTCTGTCCACCTGCTCTTCAACAATCAAATCTGTACTGCCCGCATCAATCACCTTGACACGTTTCATCATTTGTCGGACAATGATTTCGATGTGTTTGTCATTTATTCGAACCCCCTGCAACCGATAGACCTCCTGGACTTCATCAACAAGGTATCGGGCTAGGGCTGCTTCGCCCTTAATATTCAAAATATCCTGCGGAATAGCTGATCCACCGATGAGCGGTTCGCCTGCCCGTATATAATCACCCTCGTAAACATTGATGTGTTTTCCCCGTGGAATCAAATATTCCTTTTTCTCTCCAGCATCGACCGGAACAACGGTGATCTTCTGTTTTCCCTTTTTTAGATCTTTGGAAATCGAAACGTATCCATCGATTTGACTCAACACCGCTGTCTCTTTCGGTCTTCTCACTTCAAAAAGTTCAGCGACCCTTGGGAGCCCTCCGGTAATATCTTTTGTTTTTGTCGTAGCTCTCGGCAGTTTGGCAATTACATCGCCTGGCTTAACATTGTCCCCTTCTTCCACCAATAAAATGGCACTTATGGGCAAAATATAACGTGCCATTGCGGACCCACCGGGCAGTTTTGACGTTTTACCCGTCTTATTCTTGATCGAAATTCTGGGGCGTACCTCGGTACTTGTGGATTCTATGATTGTTCGGCTTGATTTACCGGTTACAGGGTCCACCTTTTCTTGAAAAGTCTTCCCCAAAACGATATCCCCGAACTTCACGGTTCCACCAACCCCTGTAATAATCGGTGTGGTAAAGGGGTCCCAGGTCGCAAGAAGGTCTCCGACTTTCACTTTTTGTCCGTCTGTAACCAAAATTTCGGCACCGTAAATAATCGGGAATCGTTCTCTTTCTCGTCCGGTGCCACTTACAATAGCAAACTCACCGCCGCGTCGATTCATGACCACAAATTTATTTTCGGCATTCCTCACCCCATGGATATCAATAAATTTAATAACCCCATCAACCCGTGTTTTAATATCCGCCTGTTCCACCCTGCGGCTTGCCGTCCCACCGATATGAAAGGTACGCATGGTTAATTGGGTCCCGGGCTCGCCAATGGATTGGGCAGCCAAAATACCGACTGCCTGACCGATTTCAACCACTCCACCATGGGAAAGATCCCGGCCGTAGCACTTTGCACAAACCCCGTAGTTGGTTTTGCAAGTAAGGCCGGATCTTATCTTTATCTTTGTCAAACCAGCATCTTCGACTTTTTTAACCGCCGCCTCATCGAGCATCTCCCCTGATTTGATAAGCACTTCATCTGTGAAAGGGTCAAGAATGTTTTCAATTGTCACCCGTCCAAGAATTCGTTCGCTCAATCGCTGGATGATTTCTCCGCCCTCCAAAAGGGGTTCAACTTCTATCCCCATCATGGTTCCGCAGTCTTCTTCGATTATAGCACAGTCTTGTGCAACATCCGCCAGTCTTCTGGTCAGATATCCTGAGTTTGCTGTTTTTAAAGCGGTGTCTGCTAGACCTTTTCTGGCACCATGGGTAGAGATGAAATATTGAAGTACGGATAGCCCCTCCCTGAAATTTGCCGTAATCGGGGTTTCAATGATCTCGCCGGATGGCTTTGCCATTAGACCCCGCATGCCTGCCAGTTGCCGCATCTGATCTTTACTACCCCTTGCACCCGAATCAGCCATCATGTAAATAGGATTAAAACTCTCCACGAAAACCGTCTTTCCCTCCTTATCCAACTTGGGAGCCATCTTCATGGATTCCATCATCTCTTTGGCCACATCATCTGTTGCCTTTGCCCATATATCGACAACCTTATTATATTTTTCACCCTGCGTAATCAGCCCTTCGGTATACTGTCTGTCGATCCCCCCAACCTGGTTTTCCGCCTCTTTGAGAAGGTCCTTCTTCCGGGAAGGGATAATCATGGCGTCAATCGAGATGGAAAGCCCGGCTGCCGTGGCGTATCGATATCCAATATCTTTCAGCCTATCCGACAGGATAACGGTAGCCTTCAAGCCTAGATTCCGGTATGCATAATCTACTAGCTCCCGGAGCCTCTTTTTGTCCATGACATGGTTTACCGCATCAAACGGTATTTCTGGCCACTTCTCAACGATTCCAAAAACATGATATGATTCATCAGCAAAAATGACGGGACTTAGCCCATCGGGTTCAAGATTGAAAACCATTTCAGCATCCGATTCCTTCACACTAAATATTCGCTGGAATTCCTGTTGCCCTAAAAGGCCTAAAATCCCATCGCCTACGGCACCCGTGCTTTCAGAATATTCTTGCGGCATTTCCGTGAATGCAGCCCCAGCTTTAATTTTTTCATGAATCGCTTCGGCTTTGTCTTTATCCGTAAACTTCATATGACGCATCTTCATAATGCTATTTTGAGGTACAACCTCCCAGAGGAGGATCCGCCCCACCGTGGTATCAACCTTCTGCCCGTTCATGCGAACGATAATTCTGGCATGTAGATCGATGGCATTGGCGTTATATGCAGATCGGACTTCTTCTGGTCTCGAAAATATTTTTCCCTCACCTCTGCAACCTTCAACCCCCCTTGTCATGTAATATATACCCAGAACAATATCCTGAGTAGGAATAATGATGGGTGATCCGCTGGCCGGTGAAAGGATGTTGTTGCTCGAGAGAATCAATACACGGGCCTCTATTTGCGCTTCGACTGACAGGGGGACATGAACGGCCATCTGGTCACCGTCAAAATCAGCATTGAATGCTGTACAGACAAGCGGGTGCAACTGAATCGCCTTTCCTTCGATAAGGATCGGTTCAAATGCCTGGATGCCCAAGCGGTGGAGTGTAGGGGCGCGATTAAGAAGGACCGGATATTCTTTAACCACCTCATCCAATGTATCCCATACTTCAGGAATTTCCCGTTCCACCATCTTCTTTGCGCTTTTTACCGTCGAAACAAGACCCTTTTGTTCAAGCCGATAATATACAAAAGGCTTAAACAGTTCGAGAGCCATCAGCTTTGGCAAACCACACTGGTGTAGTCTAAGATCAGGGCCGATAGTGATAACTGTCCGGCCTGAGTAGTCAACCCGTTTGCCTAAAAGGTTTTGGCGGAAACGCCCCTGTTTTCCCTTTAAGGTGTCGCTTAAGGATTTCAAGGGGCGTTTGTTTGCCCCCGTGATGACCCTACCGTGTCGGCCGTTATCAAAAAGAACATCAACCGACTCTTGGAGCATCCTCTTTTCATTCCGAACAATAATTTCAGGTCCCTTAAGATCGATAAGCCGTTTCAAGCGATTGTTACGGTTAATGACCCTGCGATACAAATCATTGAGATCTGACGTGGCAAATCTTCCTCCTTCGAGCGGAACAAGAGGGCGTAAGTCAGGGGGAAGTACGGGAATAACATTCATGATCATCCAGACGGGATTTACGCCACTGCGTCTGAATGCATCGGTGATTCTAAGCTGCTTGGCCAGTTTTTGACGCTTTGCAACAGATCTTGTGGCGAGAATGTCAGCCCTTAATTTTTTATATAATGAATCGAGATCGATATTTTCCAATAACCGTTTAACCGCCTCGGCTCCAATACCTGCTTCAAACTTCTCCCCATAAGTCTCAAGCGCTTCACGATATTTATCTTCCGACAAAAGCTGGCCTCGACTCAAGTCCGTATCCTTTGGATCGATCACGATGTAACTGTCAAAGTAAAAAACCTTTTCCATATTTTTCAGTGTCAGATCCAACAGGTTTCCAATCTTGCTTGGAAGGCTTTTCAAAAACCATATATGCGCCACCGGGGTTGCCAGTTCAATGTGGCCCATTCGTTCCCTTCGTACCTTTGACTGGATCACCTCGACCCCGCATTTTTCACAAATGATCCCTCGATGCTTCATCCGTTTGTATTTTCCACAATTGCACTCGTAATCTTTAGTGGGGCCGAAGATTTTAGCGCAGAAAAGCCCGTCACGTTCCGGCTTGAATGTCCGGTAATTAATTGTCTCCGGCTTCTTTATCTCACCATGGGACCACTTTTGAATCTGCTCCGGTGATGCCAGAGCGATCCGTACATTAGAATAAAACCTTGGATCCTTAGGTTTCGCAAAAAAATCGTATAGTGTTTCCATATTTAGACCCTAATTGTTCCCTTTCTCTTCCTTAAGGGTTACATTCAAACCCAGACTCTGCAGTTCCTTTGTCAGCACCTTAAACGACTCGGGAATACCAGGCTCAAGCAAATTTTGGCCCTTTACAATCTTTTCATACATCCGTGTTCTGCCCGCCATGTCATCCGATTTCACGGTTAAGAATTCTTGCAGGGCATGCGCGGCCCCATAAGCTTCCATTGCCCAAACTTCCATTTCACCCAAACGCTGTCCGCCAAATTGGGCTTTGCCTCCTAGTGGTTGTTGGGTTACAAGTGAATAGGGGCCAATAGATCGAGCATGGATTTTATCATCCACAAGGTGATGAAGTTTCAAAATGTACATGGTACCAACCGTAATTTTTCCGCTAAACGGTTCACCGCTTCGTCCGTCGTACAATGTGGCCTGGCCAGAGGGCGAAAGTCCCGCCTCAACAAGCAAATCTTTAATTTCACCCTCTTCCGCACCATCAAAAACAGGTGTGGCCATGTGAACTCCGTGTTTGTAGTTCCCCGCAAAATTTTTTAATTCATGTTCATTCAGGCCATCGATCATGTCATATACCGGGCCATCAGAAAAGATCCGTTTGATTTTTTCTCTCAATTCCTTGTGCTTTTTTTCTTCTAGTAACCGGTTGAGTTGATCACCTAGGCCTTTTGCCGCACAACCTAAATGGATTTCCAGGATCTGACCCACATTCATCCGAGATGGGACGCCCAATGGGTTGAGGGCCATATCCACCGTGTCTCCATCCTCAAAATAAGGCATATCTTCTTGAGGAAGTACTCTTGAAACAACCCCCTTATTGCCATGCCTACCAGCCATTTTGTCACCGACAGAGAGCTTGCGTTTCATGGCAACATAGATTTTGACCATTTTGATCACACCGGGGGGAAGATCATCTCCTATTTCGCATCGACTCCTTTGTTCCTCAAAGGCCCTTCGACAAATTTCACATTGTTCACTGTATTGCTCAAGAATTCCGTGAACCTGTTCCGTCAGTTTTGAATTGCTGAACACGATGCCTTCCAGGTGGGCAAGCGGTATATTTGTAAGTATCTTGGAATCAATCCTGCTTCCTTTTTCAATCAGAACTTTTTTACGTTTTTTTAAAGGTACAGCGGGTTTTTTGCCTACCAATAGCTTTTCAATCTGAGAACGAACAACATCTCCAATTACCCGAAGCGTATCATCTCTGTCTTTCTCCAACGCGACAATCTCATCATTTTCGATCAAACGGGTGCGATCATCTTTTTCTACCCCTCGCCTCGAAAATATTTTGGCGTCAATGACGATTCCGCTGACACCCGGTGGCACACGCAAAGAGGTATCCTTGACATCTCCGGCTTTTTCCCCGAAAATTGCACGTAAAAGTTTTTCTTCCGGTGAAAGTTGTGTTTCACCTTTCGGTGTTATTTTACCTATGAGAATATCACCTTGGCCGACCTCGGCCCCAATCCGTATGACCCCACTTCCATCAAGGTTTTTTAAGGCCTCTTCTCCAACATTCGGAATATCCCTCGTAATATCTTCTTTTCCAAGTTTGGTATCCCGGGCAACAATTTCAAATTCCTCAATGTGAACTGACGTAAATACACCATCCCTGACGAGCCTTTCGTTTACGAGAATCGAATCCTCAAAATTATACCCCCCCCAAGGCATAAACGCTACCGTAACATTTTTACCGAGGGCGAGTTCTCCTCTGTCGGTGGCAGGGCCATCTGCTATTACTTCACCGGCCTTTATCCGCTGACCTTTCCTGACAATGGGCCGATGATTGAAACAGGTATTCTGATTGGAACGAGCAAATTTTGAAAGATTGAAAATTGTCACATGTTTTGCGTCAGCATTTTTCCCTGGATTCAAAGAACCGTGTCTGAGAACGATACGAGAGGCATCCACGTAGTTCACAATAGCATCCCGATGCGAAACGATGGTAACGCCGGAATCTTTCGCCACCACACCTTCGATACCCGTACCGACCAAAGGTGCCTGATTTGTTATCAACGGAACTGCCTGGCGCTGCATATTTGATCCCATCAAAGCCCGGTTCGCGTCATCATTTTCCAAAAATGGGATAAGGGATGCGGAAACACTTACCAGTTGGTTGGGTGAAACGTCCATCAATTCGATATTCTCTCGCTTTACCATCATGAACTCGCCGTCTACGCGAGATGTCACGAATGGATTGACATACTTTCCATTCTCGTCAACCGGCGCATTGGCTTGGGCAATAGGATATTCTTTTTCTTCGAACGCACTCAGAAATCCTACTTCATTGGTAACGACAGCATCTTTAACAATGCTGTAAGGCGTTTCAACAAAGCCATAATCATTAACCCGTGCATATGTGCCTAGGGAAACAATCAAACCAATGTTGGGTCCTTCCGGTGTCTCAATGGGGCAAATCCGTCCATAGTGGGAAGGATGCACATCCCTGACCTCAAATCCGGCACGTTCACGCGTAAGGCCACCGGGTCCGAGTGCGCTCAGGCGCCGTTTATGGGTTGTTTCGGAAAGTGGATTTGTCTGGTCCATGAATTGACTGAGTTGGCTGGTTCCAAAAAATTCTTTGACGACAGCTGAAACCGGTTTTGAGTTAACCAGGTCATGGGGCATAAGGGCATCGATTTCCTGCAAACTCATCCGTTCTTTTATTGCCCGCTCCATGCGTACCAATCCAATACGATACTGGTTCGCAAGAAGCTCACCAACTGCACGCACCCTCCGGTTTCCCAGATGATCAATGTCGTCGATAACCCCTTGTGTATCTCTTAACCCAACCATGGTTTTTACAGTTAAGAAAATATCCTCTTTTCTGAGGATTCGCAGATCGGGGGAAGCTTTGAGACCCAGGCGATGATTAATCTTCATTCGACCTACGCCCGAAAGATCATAATAGGAAGACTTGAAAAAGAGGTGATCAACAAATTCCTGGGCAACTTCAGGTGTCGCTGGATTCCCTGGTCGGAGCCTCCGATAAATCTCAACCAGCGCTTCTTCCCGTGTCTGAACCGTATTCAGTAACAGTGTTTTGCGTATGGAATCGGAGCTTGACGTCCCGCCGATGACCAGTAGTGCAAATTCGCTGATACCAGCATCTTTGAGCACCGAAAGCGACTCTTCATCGACAACATCATTTGATTTTATGATGACTTCCCCGGTATCAGGATGGACAATTGCGGATGCAAATGCCCGGTTAAAGATCTCTTCCGGGTGAATTGGGATCGTTTCTATACGGGCTGACTCGAGGTGTTTAATCGCCCGTTGTGTGAACATGTTTCCCTTTTTAACAATTATATCACCGGTCTCTGTGTCTTTGATATCACGGCTGGCACGCTCTCCTTTCAATAAATCCGCTTCGAATTTTTTGAAGATACGCCTGCCCCGAGTAATAATTTTTTCGGTTTTATAGAAATACGATAGTAAATCCTCGGCCGAGTATCCAAATGCTTTGAAAAGAACCGTGACAGGAAATTTTCGTCGTCGATCAATTCGAATATATACGATATCTTTATGATCGATTTCCATATCGATCCATGAACCGCGAACCGGAATGATTCTCGACGTATAGATCACTTTATTGCTTGAATGTGTTTTGCCTTTGTCATGGTCGAAAAACACCCCGGACGATCGATGGAGTTGGCTCACCACTACCCGCTCGGTTCCATTGATGATAAATGTGCCATTATCGGTCATCAGTGGAATGGTTCCAAAATAGATTTCCTGTTCTTTAATATCGCGAATAGTTGAAACACCGGTATCCTTTTCAATGTTATATACGACCAATCTCACTGTGATACGAAGCGGTATCTCATAGGTCATTCCTCTGTGAGCACACTCCTCGACACTGTGTTTCACCTCAGCGAATCTATATGAGACAAACTCAAGAGAGGCACTTCCGGTAAAATCTTTTATTGGAAATACCGACTTGAATACGGCCTGAAGGCCGTTGTCTTGACGTTTTTCCGGCAAGATATCCATTTGCAAAAACCGTTTGAAGGATTCCCGTTGCACCCCGATGAGGTCTGGAATCTCAACGATCTTTCGTTTCTTGCCAAATTTTTTTCTTAATCTATTATTTGCCAATGGACTTTCCAACATGGCATCTCCGACTATCATGGGTTAGAAGATATGAAAAAGTCGTATGAGATCCGCAAACCGAATTATTTTAACTCCACCTGAGCGCCGGTTTCTTCAAGCTGTTTCTTTAATGTTTCTGCTTCATCCTTAGAAACACCTTCTTTTACAGGTTTTGGGGCTTCGTCTACCAAGGCTTTGGCATCTTTGAGTCCTAGACCGGTAATTGCTCTTACTTCCTTGATGACCTGAATTTTCTTATCCCCAGGGCCTATCAGGATAACATCAAACTCCGTCTTCTCTTCGGCTGCATCATCAGTGGGAGATCCAGCAGGGGCTGCCGGCATCATGGCAACCGGAGCAGCCGCAGAAATACCAAATTTTTCTTCCATCTCCTTCACAAGTTCGGACAACTCAAGTACCGACATGTTTGCTATAAAATCAATTACATCATCTTTACTTATTTTCGCCATTTTATCATTCCTCCAATATTATTTAAAGACTCGCCCTGTTGAAACAATTTTCGAATTGGCTTTGTGCTGATACCATCGGTTAGGCATCCTCTTTCTGCTCTTCTATGGCCTGGAGAACAATTAAAAACTTCTCCAATACATTGCTGAGCGCCCTTACGAATGCGGTTGACACACCATTCATGACGGAGAGAACCTGACGCAATAGCAATTCACGAGAAGGTAGAACCGAAAGCATCTGAATACGATTTAAGTCAAGCACCTTACCGTCCATAACCCCTTTCTTAATTTCTAGATTTTTATTCTCCTCGGCGAACTTGATCAACACCTTTGCGGGTGCCACGGGATCATCAAAACTCAACGCGACAGCATTCGGGCCGTTAAAAGTCTCCTTGATGAGTGCGGCATCGGTATCTTCAGAAGCCCTGATGAGAAGCGTATTCTTGACGACCTGGTATTCGATTCCGACCGCTCTGAGATTCCGACGCAAATTGTTGATGGAGGAAACATCAAGGCCCTTGTAATCGGAAAGGATAACAACTTTTGCCCGTAAAAGCTTCTCATGGAGATCTTCGATAATTTTTTTCTTTTCACTAGTTTTCACGAATCAATCATACCTCCTTTCCTATTCCAAAAAAGCCCGGAGGCCATTTATGCATATCGATTTTGACTGCCGATATATGAGATAACGGTCAAACACAAACGGGCTGTTTCTACTCATAACTGCACGGATTCCCTTTGATTGAAGGAGAGCGGTGTCCAATAAGAGCACATCGATAAAATGAAGATGGAAACTGTAGTTTCAATATATTCCTATTTGATCAGATCTTTCACAAAAGCTGCATCTATCTTAACCCCAGGTCCCATTGTCGTTGATATGGCGATACCTTTTAGATAGGTTCCTTTACTTGAAGCGGGTTTGAGTCGTGAAATGGTTTCCAAAAAGGCCGCTAGGTTCTGGGTTATCCGCTTGACTCCGAAAGAAACTTTACCCATCGGTACATGAATAATTCCTGCTTTTTCAACCCTGAAATCGATCTTGCCTGCCTTAAGCTCATTTACAGCCTTTGCGATATCAAAAGTAACCGTACCTGTTTTTGTGTTCGGCATGAGCCCCCTCGGTCCGAGCAACTTCCCAATTTTTCCAACCGAGCCCATCACATCAGGCGTTGCAACAGCTTTATCGAAACCAAACCATCCACCCTTAATTTTTTCTATGAGATCGTCATTCCCAGCGAAATCTGCACCTGCATCGAGGGCTTCCTTTTCCTTCTCCCCCTTAGCAAATACAATCACCTTCACTTCTTTACCCAGTCCATTCGGCAAAATAACTGTTCCTCTAACCATCTGATCCGCGTGTCTGGGATCGACAGCAAGGCGAACGGCAACATCTATGGTTTCATCAAACTTCGCATACGAGGAGTCGATTACCATCTGGACCGCTTCGGTAAAATTACGCTTTTTTTTGGAAAATAGTTTTTTACTCGATTCTAAATACTTTTTCCCCCGCTTTGACATTTTTACCCCTTCACTCCTTCTTAATTCCTAAACAACCTCAATGCCCATACTTCTGGCTGTACCTTCTATTATCCTGCGGGCCGCATCCAAATTATCCGCATTTAGATCAGCCTTTTTAATTCTCACAATCTCTTCAACCTGTGCTTGTGTCACTTTCCCCACTATGTCACTTTTTGGGTCAGCCGCCCCCTTTGCGATTTTAGCTGCTTTTTTCAAAAGAATGGCAGCGGGCGGTGTTTTTGTTATAAACGTAAAAGATCTATCCTGATAAACAGTTATCACGACAGGAATGATCATTCCTTCTTCTTTCGACGTTCTCGCATTAAACGTTTTACAAAAATCCATTATGTTGACGCCATGTTGTCCCAGTGCAGGACCAATTGGTGGGGATGGGTTTGCTTTCCCTGCTTCAACTTGCAATTTTATTTGAGCAATGATCTTTTTTGCCATTTTTTCTTTTGCTCCCTGGCTCGCTACTAAGATCTTTCATCTAATGATCGATCTCTAATTTTAAAGCTTTGCGACCTGAACGAATTCCAATTCAACTGGTGTTGACCGACCAAAAATACTCACCAGTACTTTTATTTTTCCTTTTTCATGATTTACTTCTTCAACTGTGCCGTTAAAATTTGTAAAAGGTCCATCTATTACACGAATCTCATCTCCTGTCTCAAAAAAGTACTTTGGCTTTGGCTTGAGTTTTCCAGTTTCCATCCGGGTTAAAATTTGTTCTGCCTCTTCGGCCAAGAGAGGCGTTGGTTTCTCCCTTCCCCCCAAAAATCCAGTTACCTTAGCGGTATTATTTACGATATGCCAAGTTTCGTCGTTAAGTTCCATCCGAACGAGTATATACCCGGGATAAAATTTCCGGGCCGATGTTTTTCTTTCCCCTTTCACGAGTTCAACTATCTGCTCGGTCGGAACAAGAACTTCCCCAAACTTCTCCGGATGAGGAGCAGAGGCGATACGGTCCTCCAGAGCGGTCTTGACTTTGCTCTCAAATCCTGAATAGACATGGACGATATACCATTTTAGTGCCACGAGTTACATATCCTCACTTATTTTAGAACAACACGGATCAGACCGGATAAACCGAGATCCACCACACCAAGATAAAATGAAATAATGATGACAAGAATAATCACCACTGCTGTGGACCCCATTGTCTGTTTTCGAGATGGCCAGGTTACCTTTTTTAGTTCCACCTTTACTTCTCTCAGAAACTGTATCCCTTTATCCAGGATATTTCCGACTTTGTTTTTGGGTATAACCTTTTTGACAATTCCCGTCGGTTTTTGAAGGGAAATCGTTTTTTTGGCCCCATTTATTGAACTTTTGTCAAATAGCGCCGTTTTCCTTGAAACTGCCCCATTTGCTCCTTGAGGTGATGATACCAATTCAAGGCTTGTTTTTTTCTTTTTCTTTTTGCTTGAACTTTTTTTTCTCTGTAACCGGCCCATTTTCCCTCTATAGCGTCTAAAGTTCTATGGTTGAAGCATAATGAGAGCGATGATATTTTCCTGAAACTTCAAACCCTGAGATCCTCAAAAAGGATGTGGCAGGCCAGGAGGGATTCGAACCCCCAGCATCCGGATTTGGAGTCCGGCGCTCTGCCGTTAGAGCTACTGGCCTGCATATGAGATTGATGATCTATCAATACTAGCGCCACCCATCGAGTTGAAAATTTACGACTCCAACTTATTTTATCTCTTTATGCGACGTATGCTTTCTGCAAAATCGGCAATATTTTGAAAATTCCAGTTTGTCCGGTGTTGTCCGCTTATTTTTTGTTGTGGTGTAATTTCTTCTCTTACACTCACTGCACGCCAGAGTAACAATTATTCTCACTTGTTGGCCTCTTCTTATTCGAGTATATTACTGACGACTCCAGCGCCGACGGTTCGGCCACCCTCCCTGATCGCAAACCTGAGTTCTTTTTCCATCGCTATCGGGGTTATCAACTCACCCTCAATCGTTACGTTATCCCCAGGCATCACCATCTCTACACCCTCTGGTAACGTCAATACCCCGGTAACATCCGTCGTACGAAAATAAAACTGCGGCCGATACTTACTGAAAAACGGCGTATGACGACCGCCTTCCTCCTTGCTCAATATATATACCTCAGCCTCAAACTTCGTGTGGGGCGTTATAGAACCCGGTATCGCAACAACCTGCCCCCGCTCAACATCCTCACGCTTCGTACCCCGCAATAACAACCCAACATTGTCCCCCGCACGACCCTCATCCAACAGCTTCCTGAACATCTCCACCCCCGTACATACCGTCTTGCGCGTCGGCCGAATCCCAACAATCTCTACATCATCACTCACATGAACCACTCCACGATCAACTCGACCCGTTACCACCGTGCCCCGACCCGATATGCTAAATACATCCTCAATCGGCATTAAAAACGGCTTGTCAACATCACGCTCAGGCTCAGGAATAAATGCGTCTATCGCATCCAATAACTCAAATATACACCGGACATCATCACTGTCAGCATCATCACTCTCAAGCGCCTTCAATGCACTCCCCCGTATAATCGGAGTATCATCCCCAGAAAACTCATACTTGTCCAATAACTCCCGAAGCTCTAACTCAACCAACTCAACCAGCTCCTCATCATCCACCATATCCGTCTTGTTCAAAAATACCACTATCCGTGGAACTCCCACCTGACGTGCTAATAATATGTGCTCCCGCGTCTGAGGCATCGGACCATCATCGGCCCCCACTACCAGTATCGCCCCATCCATCTGGGCCGCACCCGTTATCATGTTCTTTATGTAATCCGCATGACCCGGACAGTCCACATGTGCATAATGACGATTGACCGTCTCATACTCAACATGCGCCGTCGCTATCGTTATCCCACGCGCCTTCTCCTCAGGCGCCTTGTCTATCGAATCAAACGGTACATAATCCGCTAAACCCTTCAACGCCATAAACTTCGTTATCACCGCCGTCAACGTCGTCTTACCATGATCAATATGACCAATCGTACCTACATTCACATGCGGCTTCGTCCGCTTAAACTTCTGCTTCGCCATACCAAATCCTCC
>PVBE011410630.1_pt1 | contig 14867 bp, 13 predicted proteins | sample 1631181 | NCBI WGS metagenome assembly PVBE01 (sample SAMN08397723, study PRJNA350692) | Marine metagenome, whole genome shotgun sequencing project. | isolation source: water | place: Pacific Ocean | collected 2012-04
ACTTACGGCGGGGAGCCTCGAAAATCCGCTCCAAGACACGCATCCCCGCGGCAACCCCCCCGGTGGAGAGCCAGAGGAAACCGAGGATGCTCAGCGGAGGCAGAAGCGCTCCGCCCGCGCCCGACAGGCGCAGGAACGCCGAATCAGCCAGCCTGGAAACCGACCCGGGAGCAAGTTCGATCACTGGATTGAGGAAGGAATCGCGTCTCTGGGTAAGTTGATGGGCGGCCCAGCCGGTGATCGCGACGAGCGGAACCAGGCTGAAAAAGGCGTGAAACGCCATGGCACTCGCCGCGCGAAGCACATCATGCCGGTCGAGAACGCGGGTTGAAATACGCACCCACCGGACCATCGCTTTCCACTGGTCAACCAGAATCATTCGAGGTTGATTGTAGTGGGTGGATTCCCCCGGGACAAGCCACCCGGCCGGCTTGCCCGTGCCGGTTCGCGGGTCTATACTTGGACGCGAGTGCCTGACTGGAAAAGGGAGATCCGCCGTGCTGGTAACTCCGGAAGACAACCGCGAAAACAAGCTCTGGGCCTGCTTCTCCTCGGCCGTCGCGTTCCTCGTCCCCTTCCTCCTGTGTGGTTCGGTGGGGGCCTTCAAAAGAGGGGGATGGATCTATATATTCATCCCGACCGCGATCCTTGCCGTACTTGTATTTATCCAGGTCCGAAAAAAGGTTCGCCGCCGGTTCGAGATCTCCGGGCGCCCCCTGTCTCCCACACTGGATCGAGCCCTGGCAAAGGATGTCGCTTTTTACCGGGGTCTCAATCCAAAAGACCGGGAGCATTTCCAGAGACTTATTCGATTATTTCTCGAAGAGGTCCCCGTTATCGGGGTGGAGACCCCCATCGATGACCAGGTCCGGATCCTGGTCGCGGCAAGCGCCGTGATTCCCGTCTTCGGATTCCCGAACTGGAGATACAGGCTCTCCTCGGTGCTGGTCTATCCCGGCCCCCTCTCCGCATCCATTACCGGCATGGAAGGAGGAGAGAGGATCCTCGGGCAGGCGCAGACGGATTCCGGCCGGGTTCTTCTCTCCAAGCCCGACCTGATCGCCGGATTCCAGAACCCGGTGGATCGCAGGAACGTGGGGATGCATGAATTCGCCCACATGATCGACGCGGCGGATGGATCCGTCGATGGCACCCCTCCCGTTCCGCCGGAGGAGTGGGAGGGCTGGCAACAGTTGATGGAGGAAGTGCTCCAGGATCCGGAGCAGGCACACGTCCTGATGGATCCTTATGGCTTCACGAACAAGGCGGAGTTTTTCGCCTGCCTGACCGAGTCCTTCTTTGAAACTCCGGTGCGGCTGAAGGAAAAGAATCCGGTACTCTTCGATTATCTGAAGAAATTCTACGGCCAGAATCCGGTGCCCACACTGAAGGCGGCGCGCAAGGGGAAAGCCCGGCCGGGAAAAATCGGCAGGAATTCACGATGCCCCTGCGGGAGCAGAAAAAAGTACAAGCGCTGCTGCCTGAACAGGAAAGAGGAGCCTCTTTCGAGCATCCTCGAATAGCAGGAAGGCGTTTCCCGGGGCCCGTCCCGAAACCGGATCAGATCAGGAGCGGATGTGCCCGGACCCCTCGACCACCCACTTGTAGGTCGTCAATTCGTTCAACCCCATCGGTCCGCGGGCGTGGAGCTTGTCGGTCGAGATTCCAACCTCCGCACCGAGACCGAAGACCCCTCCATCGGCCAGGCGGGTCGAGGCGTTCCAGATCACCGTCGCGGAGTCGACCTCATCGAGAAACCGGCGAGCCACGCTCTCGTCCGCGGTGATGATCGCATCGGTGTGTCCGGAGCCGAAGCGGTCAATGTGTACGACCGCCTCTTCCAGGCCGGCAACGACCTTCACTCCGAGGATTCGATCGAGATACTCCTCGGACCAGTCCTCCTCGCTGGCGGGGGTCATCGAAACATGGGAGCAGGCCTCTTCATCCCCGCGAAGTTCCACCCCCAGTTTCTCCAGGCGCGGAAGGAATGCCGACGCCACGGATTCATGCACCAGGACCTTTTCCACCGCGTTGCAGGTGGCCGGCCGCTGGCACTTGGCGTTCTCCACGATCCTTTCCGCCATGTCGAGATCCGCCGCCTCATCGATGTAGATGTGACAGTTTCCCCGGTAATGCTTCAGGACCGGGATGCGGGACTGCGCGGCAACCGCGCGGATGAGACCCTCCCCTCCCCGCGGAATGACCACATCGATCAGGTCGTCCATCCGCAGCAGTTCCCCGACCTCGTCATGTCCTCCGCTGGCGAGTTGGATCGCACCCTCGGGAAAAGCCCCCTGCATCGCTTTCATCATCGCCTCGTTCGTGCAGGCGGCTTCAGATCCTCCCCGCAGGAGCGCCGCATTGCCCGACTTCAGGCAGAGGGCCCCCGCCTCCGGTGTCACGTTGGGCCGGGACTCGAAAATCATCAGGATCACGCCGAGGGGAACGCTTTTCCGGACCAGTTTGAACGAATCCCGGGGATGCTCCTCAACGCTCTTCCCCACGGGATCGGGGAGGGCCGCAATCGATTCGATCGAGCGGGCGACCGCCTCGACATCAATCCGCAACCGGTCTTTTTTTGCCGGCGGCAGATCGGCCGAACGGTCCTTTTCATTCGCTTCTTCAATTGGAGTCCGGTGGGTCCGGAGAGCGGCCGCCATCGCATGAAGCGCGGCATCTTTTTCCTTCCGCCCCATGGTGCGCAAGCGGCGGGAAGCCTCTTTTGCCCGTTCTGCAATGGCTCTCATAGAAGCACCAGGTTGTCCCTGTGGATCGCCTCGTCGAACGGTTTTGTTCCGAGAACCGATTCGATCTCACCGGTCTTCTTGCCCTGGATGACCTTCAGGTCGGCAGCGGGGTAATTGACCAGCCCTTTCGCGACCGCCCCGCCGGGTCCGACAACCAGCACCGCATCGCCCGCTTCGAAATCCCCCTCGCAGGAGGTAATCCCGACGGGAAGGAGGCTTTTCCCCCCGGCCCGGATCGCCTTTTCGCCGCCGGCATCAATATGCACCTTTCCCGACTCCACGAGTCCGTGCACCCACCTGTCGCGCGAGTCGAGATCCGCGCGGCAATGAAAGAGCGTACCGACGGGCTTCCCCGACAGGATCTCGACGATGGAATCCGTTTTCCCATGCGCAATGACAACCCGTCCCCCGGCGCGGGTAACCATCTTCGCCGCGGCCAGCTTGGTGACCATTCCCCCGGTTCCCCCGCCCGGCCCCGCGGCCGTTTCCAGTTCCGGGGTAATCTCCTCCACTTCATCCATTTTCCGGCCCTGGAAATGGAAACCATCCACATCGGAGAAAAAGATGGTGAGGTCGGCATCGATCAGCCCGGCGACCTGGGCGGTAAGCCCGTCATTGTCGCCGAAGCGGATTTCCTCGGTCGCAACCGTATCGTTCTCATTGATCACCGGCAGAACAGGCTTGTCCTGGAGGGCGACCAGTGTATTCCGCATGTTGAGGTAACGGCGGCGATTCCGGAAATCTTCATGCGTGAGGAGAAGTTGTGCGGCAACATACCCCTCCTTCCCCAGCAGGCTGTTGTAGGCGTTCATGAGAAGGGACTGCCCCACCGCGGCGGTCGCCTGCAGTTCCGGGATGGTCTGCGCATCCCCGAAAGCCCCCCGGCCGAATCCGATGGCGCCCGAAGTCACCAGGAAAACCCGGAGGCCCTTCCGGTGCAGCGCGACCAGGTCGCGAAGATGGCGCGTCAGAACAGGCAGGTCGGGATCCCCCGCCTCGTTGAGGAGACTGGAGGTTCCGATCTTCACGACCACCGTGCGGGCCTTTTGAAGGACATCTCTCATGGGGGGAAGATGATAGCGGCCGGGCGAATGAAGTTCAATGGCCGCCTGTGGACAGGGAACGGGTCAGAAGGCCAATCCCGCTTCAGGAGGAAACCTCGAGAGAAACTCTCCGGTGAAACCAGTGCGCGGCCCGCTCTTCTTCTGCCGAGAACCTTCCACGAATGGCATAACCGGACTGGACTCCCCGCCGGACCTGGAGCATCGCCTCCTGGTCTTCCGTATCGACCGCATCGTTGAGCCAGAGTTCATCCCGCTTCTCGTAGCGTGCCTCATCGGCCACGTAGTGATACCAGTGGAAAAGCGTCTCATCGGGCCGTCCCGGAATGGGCATGTAGAGATTGACCGATAATCCCCATGGGTAAAAGTTCAGTGTCAGGTTCGGAAAGATGAACCACCAGCGCGCGAAGAGATGCTTCCCATTCTCATCCGCTTCAAAGCCCGCTTCCGGGTTGTTCGTCCAGACCGACTGCAGAACGGAGTGGTCAAAGAGTTCGGTCCTGTAGCTTTTCATATCGACCGCGTCGGCGAGCCCACCGGGCGCGCGATGGATATATCCGATATGAAACTTGTCGAGAAAATTCCAGGCATGCTGTTTCCAGTTGCCGGCAACCACCCGGATTTCATTCGACTGGGGTTGGCGTTTCATCTCCGGGAAGGAGACTCCTTCCAGAACCTTCCCGAGTGGCGCTGCCGGCTTGCCCAGGGAGGTCCAGAGAAAGCCTCCCTGTTCCTCCAGGGGAAACTCCCTCAGATCGTCACATGGCCGGGGCTCGAATCCCGCATGGCGGACGAACTTCCCGGAACAGTCAAATTTCCGTCCGTGCTGGGGACAGGTAATCTGCCGGTCCCGTTCGGGCCCCTCCACAAGAACATGCCAGGCATGGGTACAGACGTTGGGGAAACAGTGAAGCCCGCCTTCCCAGTCGCGTTGAAGAAAGAGGGGTCGATCCAGGATCGAAACGGGAGCGCGGCTTCCCTTTCTCTGAATCTGTTCCGTATATTCTCTCGGGTCGTTCCGCAACTCGGCAGCCGTCCGCTGGGGGACCATGAGCCAGTTCCGGGAAAAGACCGTCGCGAGTTCCTTCTCGAGAAACTCCGGATCGGTAAAAGCCCGGGCGGGGAGCGTTTCCGCCGTGGAGATGTCGGGATCCACTTCAAAATCAACGGACATGCGAAGAGAATAAGGATCTCCGCCAATTCCGGAAAGGGAAATCGTCGACGGAAGCCCCCTCAGATCGTAGACTGCCCCCATGGTAAGACAAATCGCTGTGGGATATGGAATCGCACTCGGCGTGATCGGCTATTTCGCCACCGGACGGGCAAGCGCAACCGCGCTCATCCCTTCGGGTTTCGGCCTGCTGATCACCCTCTGCGGGGCGCTCGCATTCAAAGAAAATCTGCGGAAGCACATCATGCATGTGGCGGTGGTCCTCAGCGTGATCGCCATGGGGGGAGCCGGCTTCCGGGTGGTGAAATCAGGCGCACTCACGGGCGGTGATGTTGGCCCTGCCGGCCGCCGTGATTGCCCAGGGGATCATGGTCCTGCTCTCCATCGTCTTTCTTGTCTTCGCCGTAAAATCCTTCATCGACGCGCGAAAAAACCGATGAACTTTTCCCCTCGGAGAGCGTCATAGGAGCATGAAGAACATCATCGTCACACTCGCCCTGCTCTCCCTTCCCCTCTCCGCCCAGGATTCCAGCCCGGACAATTTCACCGAGGTGAAGTTCATGACCCGGGGCTATTGTCACGCGGGTTCGGCAATCCCGGACACGGAAGCCCTGGGAGGATTCGCATCCTCCCGGAATTTTCCGAAAGCACTCCCCGGGGATCTGAAACATGCGAAGGGAAAGGTGCAATTGATCGCCCAACCGGAATCGGTGACGAAATTCCGCGGGAAGAAGGGGATGAGCCTCCTGCTCGTCAACGCGACCGAAGAGACGGTGCCGTTCCAGGCCTCCGACAGCCGGTTGGGCATTGTCCAGGAAGCCCTCGACAAGGACGGCAAATGGAAACCGGTCGAGTACCTGCCTTCCAGTTTTTGCGGAAACAGTCATCATCGCGTGATGCTTCCCCGGGATCATTACTGGGAATTCGGGGCTCCCCGTTACAAGGGGCCCTTCCAGACCCGGCTCCGGTTCCGTATCGGAAAGACCACCTCCAACGAATTCGAAGGGTCCGTCCATCCGGACCAGTTCCGCGTTAAGGAGGGGAATCAACCCTCGAATCTCATGGATCCGTACGACGATTAAAACCAGCCCCTCCCGCCAGCCTTGCTCCCGCACGCGCACGCCGATAAAGTATCTCCAGGAAATCTGAATTGGAGATCTCATGACCAGGAAGGAACTCTCGTTCGCGGGGACAGACCGTTATTACCTGAACCCCGAACTGGAATCGATCGTCAATATCGCCCTGCAGATGGAAAAACCTCTTCTTCTCACCGGAGAGGCCGGGACGGGAAAAACCCAGCTCGCGATGGAAGTCGCCCGGTCCCTGGACCTGGACATGGAGGTCCTGCGCTGCAAATCCACCATCAAGGGGGAGGAATCCTGCTACACCCAGGATACGGTTCTGCGTCTGAACGATGCCCGCTTCGGTTCCGGCGATACCGGCCGGGACGTGCAGAAGTTCCACGACTATGTCATCTGGGGCCCGATCGGACGGGCCTTCCGGGCCGGAAAGAAAGTCGTCCTGCTCTTTGACGAGATCGACAAGACCGAATCGGACGTCCAGGACAACCTGCTCGACATTCTCGAGGATTGCGAATTCACGATCCGGGAGATCAACGAAACGATCAAGGCCGATATCCGGCCCGCGATCTTTATCACCTCCAACGCCAAGCGGGAGCTCTCGGATCCCTTTCTTCGGCGCTGTTACTGCCACCACATCGCCTTCCCGACGCCCGAAGAGATGCACCAGATCATCCAGCTGCACTACCCGAACACGAGCGCGAAACTGCTCGAGGCGGCGGTGAACATTTTCTACAGCCTCCGGGAACATGGATATGAAAAGCCCCCGGCAACGAGCGAACTCTTGAATTGGATCGGGGCGCTCGAAAGGCGGGGAATCACACCCAAACCGAAGGATCTTCCCCTTGTTGGTGTCCTTCTCAAGCGTGCGGGAGACATCCAGTCCTTCCGCGGCGGAAAGGGATCTCCGAAGCGGTATCGATGATGAAGGCCCCTGTCCAGGAAGACCAAAACGCCCTCTTCGTGGACTTCGTCTACCTGCTCCGGGACTACGGCGTTCCTGCCAGTCTGAAGGATCTGCTGGAGGTCAACGACGGCCTGGAAAAAGGGCTTGTGGAGAACATGGATGATCTTTTTGTCTTCCTCCGTCTCGCTTTCGTCCGTCGCGTCGAATACATGGATGCCTTCGAGCGCGCTTTTCTCCTCTATTTTTACGGTGTGGATGTCCCGGCCGTGGCCGAGGGTGACCCGGCTCTCCTGAAAACAAAACAGTTCCAGGAATGGCTCAACCGGGCCATTGAGACGGGCCAACTTCCCCCCCTTGCCCGCTACAACATGAGCCCGGAAGAACTGATGAAAAAGTTCTGGGAACGGGTGCGGGCACAGACAAAGGAACACCACGGCGGCAGCAAATGGGTCGGCACGGGGGGCAATTCCCCCTTCGGCCACTCCGGAAACGCGGAGGATGGCGTGCGGATCGGGGGCGAATCAGGAAACCGCCGCGCGTTGAAAGTGCTGGGCGAACGACGATATATCGACTATGCCCAGTCGAACGAGTTGAGGGAGGAGAATCTCCGGCAGGCTCTCGAATCGATGAAGCACCTGAAACATGCCGGGCCGAAGGCGGACCTCGACCTGGACGAAACGATTGCCCGGACAGCGAAAAACGGGGGGGAAATCGACCTCGTTTTTCGCCGGGACCTGCGGGACCGGATCCGGGTCGTCCTCCTGATCGACAACGGCGGATACTCGATGACCCCCTTCGTTGACCTGACCCGGCTGCTCTTCAGCAAACTGCACGACCGGTTCGAGGAGATCGAAACCTACTACTTCCACAACACGGTCTTCAACCGGGTCTACACCAACCCCCAACGAACCCGCCAGTACAAGACGGAAAAGATGCTCCTGAAAAAGCCGGATACACGGGTAATCATTGTCGGTGATGCGACGATGGGTCCGCATGAACTTCGTTCCCCTTACGGATCGATCTACAGCATGGACCAGGACGACCCGATTCCAAGCATCGAATGGCTCGACCGTATTGCAAAACGATTTCCCCACACCGTCTGGCTCAACCCGATCCCGCGGGAGTATTGGGGGACGGATTACGGTTCCTGGACCCTTCAACGGATCCGGGAGATCTTCCACATGGAGGACATGACCCTGGGCGGTTTGAAATCGATGGTCGAATACCTGAGTGACCTGACCGGGAAGGAATAGGTCACCCCGCCAGAGTCCCGTCCTGGTAATCCTGGAACGCCTTTTCCAGTTCCCCGCGTGTATTCATCACGAAAGGGCCTGCCCGGGCCACGGGCTCGTTGATCGGTTCTCCCGCCACCAGGAGGGACCTCGTTCCCGCCTTTCCGCCGGAAAGAGAAACCGCCCCCTGCTTGTCATAGACGAGGAGTTCGCCTTTCCCTTCCCCATCATAGGGATAGACGAAGAGATTCCACCCATCCGGAGCCGGGACATCGAGTTCGCTTTCCGCGTCCAGCCGGATGTCGAGGTAAAGCATTCCCGTTTGCGACCGGCCCGGTCCGGCCGAGTCCCGGAAAGAACCGGAAATGACCCGGACGTTTCCCCCGGGCACGGGAACGACCGGAATTTTCGCGGCCGGGATATCCTGGTAGGAAGGAGAAGTCATTTTCAGCCGGGAAGGGAGATTGACCCAGAGTTGAAAACCCCGGACGCGTCCATCCACCTGTTCGGGCATCTCGCTGTGAATCACGCCGCTGCCCGCAGTCATCCACTGGACTCCGCCATCCGAAAGAACCCCTTCATTCCCGGTGGAATCCTTGTGACGAAATTTCCCCTCCAGCATGTAGGTGACCGTTTCGAACCCCCGGTGGGGATGATCCGGAAAGCCTCCGATATAGTCGTCGGGGTTGTCGCTTCCGAATTCGTCGAGAAGAAGGAAGGGGTCCAGCATGTTCAGCCCGGGGCTCCCGATGATCCGGACCAGGCGCACCCCGGCTCCATCGGAAGTCGGCATTCCCTGGACCGTTCGTTCCACACTCCGGCGATTCATCGAAATGTCATCACAACATTTTGACTGACATGGCGGCAAGAAACCCGGCCAGGGTAGAGAGCCCCACCACGGCTCCCCCTCCCCGTTCGAATGCTTCCGGAAGCATCGTCTGGGTGATCATGGTCAACATGGCGCCTCCGGCGAGTCCTTCGATTCCGAAAACCCCGTAGACATGCCATCCAACCGGATGGGCTGGAAGGAGAAGGGCACCGAGCATCGCCCCGACCGCCGTCAGCAGGGTGAGTGAAAACCACATCCAGAAGATCCGCGCGACCTTCATTCCCCCGCTTTTCATGGTGACCGCGCTCGACATCGCTTCGGGAAGGTTGGCCAGGAAGACACCGACAATGAAGGCTAGGCTGAGGGAAACACCCTCTGTTGCCGCAATCAGGACGAGCATTCCGATGACAAGTGATTCGGGAATTCCATCGAGCGCCATCCCGAGCCAGATCGCCATGGCCGGATTCCCGTGTTTCTGATGTTGTACGTTTTCGAGAGCGGGGTCCACCTGGGCGGGACTTTCCATGTCAAAATGGCGAATCGCGCTGCCTTCCCACTTCCCCGCTTCCTCATCGCTCACGTAGCCACGGTCGTGGAGTTCGCGCGTTCGCTGCTTGACGACCCGGAAAAAGGTGTCCCGGAGCCGGGGGGAAGATTCCGTTCCCCGGCGGAAATCGTTTCGATGGAGACGCCAGACCCGGAGGGCTTCCCGGGCGGTCACGGTGGCGTTCCGGGTTTGTTCCGTAATGAGCGCCATCTCCCCGAAAATACTGCCCGGTCCCAGTTCCGCGATCTCATCGCTTCCGCGCGTAATCGCGACTTTTCCCCGGTCGATCACGTAGAGATACTCACCCTCATCCCCCTCGGAAAAGATCGCATTTCCCGCCTCGAAAGCCACGCTCTCCATGTGGGGGAGAAGGCGGATCACCTCTTCCGCGGGAAGTTTCCGGAAATATTTCGTCCGGCTGAGACTTCGCAGAAGTCTTCGCGCTTCGGCGCGCCTCTCCCGGGCCACTTTTTTCCGGATCAGGGCCCCCTTCCGGAGAAAGCCCCCCTTGCTTTCGAGCGCCCGGTTCAGGCCATTGAAGAGAAGCCCCCCGATCACGGCGGCCATCATCGTGGCGATCACGATACCCGGTTTTTCAATATGGCCATGGCCATCGGAAGCGGCGTGAAGGGCATGCCCAAACAACTCGATCGTCAGCGCGAAGAGAAGTGCCCCGCCACCAAAGGCCATCATGGAAGAGGTGATCTTGGTCGAAGGTTTCAACCAGAGGCCCAGTACAGCGCCAATCGGGAGGGATACCGCGCTGGCAGCTCCCCAGAAGCAGGCAATCCATGCGACCTCGGGCATCCCCAGACCTCCTCAATCAAAAAGAAGTATACACGCTTTTTTGAAAGGGGGATCGAATTCCTGAGATCCATCCCCTTCCAGCTTTTTCGTTGCCCTCCTACCGGGGCGCACTATAATCCGGGAAGGTTTTCACCCGGATCTCAATCGGAGATTTGCGCATGAAATGCATCACCTGTACCGCCGACCTCGCGACCGACTTTTACGAAGGTGTCGAAGTCGATGCCTGTGGATCGTGCGGAGGATGCTGGCTCGACTCGGGCGAATTGAAGCAGATCATTGACATCCGGGAGAAGACGTTCAATTCGGAGGAGATTGACCTCGTCCGTGGAATCAACGAGCAGGTCTTCCGGGAGAAGGAGGAGAAGCAGAAAGAGCATTCCTGCCCCAAATGCGGCCAAATGATGAATCGCTTCAATTACGCCGCGACGACGGGAATCCTCATCGACAAGTGTCCGGAACACGGGATCTGGTTCGACAAGGGCGAACTCGAACATGTGCAGATCTGCGTCGAAGAATGGGAGAAGAAGGCGGGGGAAGACAACGAGAAATACGCCCCCATCCTTGCCAAGATCCGCCATCAATCGGACGAACGGAGAAACAAGTCCATGCCCTCCAAAATGGCGCGGAAAAGCCCCATTCTCCGGTTCATCCTGGAATCCTTCGAATAGCCCCCCACTTTCCCGGAGAGAGCGATTCCGGAGCCCGGAAAGGGGAGGAATTCCTCAGGCTCTCCCCTTGTAATCGGGTCGCCTGCGGGAAAAGACCAGCCCCTCCTTGCTCATTCTTTCGTGCCGGTATCCCAGGAGATGCAGAATTTCGACCGGCTTGAAACGGGCGATATTCTCATTGATGATGAAATGGTCGTGGAGGGTCGGGTGAGGGGAGACTCCCGGCAGCCAGGAAACCATCAGGTCGATTCTCAAGCGGCGAAGGAATTTTCCAAGCGAGAGCCACCCCCCCTTCAATTCCCGCCCGGAAAAAAAGCCATCATCCCCCTGCCCCTGGTAGCGCGGCATGATCATGATCCCCGTATCGGGAAACGGGATCGGCCCCGAACTGTCGTGCGCCACCACCTTGCCTCCGGCCACGCGGTCGAAGTTTTCATATCCGCTTTCCATCCGGAAACCGTCCCCGTCAAAACAGACGTGCCGGTGATTGATCTCCACCGCGCGAGGCAAACCATCCGTGGCCCGGCTCAGGCGGGCCTGGTGGTCTTCGAATTCGGGAACCTGGTCCCGGGAAACCACTCCGGATGAAACAAGGGTCAGCCAAACGACCGCCACCTGGTTGGCAATGGTATTGGGATCATCGTGTTGCCCGCCCTCGATCCCGATTCCGACATGCACACGGTCACAGAGGTATCCGACCATCGAACCTTCGATGATTTCCTCCAGTCCGAAGAGCACCGGAATTGGAAGCGTAAACGCTTTTGACCGGTTCCTGAGAACATCCGCGATGAGGCAGAAGGGAGCTCCCGGTCCAGAAGTGGAATGGAGATCCAGGAAGACAAGGGGAATATCCGTGCTCTCCTCCAACCCCTCCAGGAGATCGAGAATTTCCATCTGCTCCAAATCTTCCGCCTCGAGGGAGAACCGATCCTGGAGACGGAGTTTTTCAATCGATTCGGAAAACCAACGGCGGTTTAGATCCCGTTCCAGGAACCGCTCCTCCCGCTCAAGGGCGCGGCGGTTTCCTACCACGGCCACGAGCTCCCCAAGAAGGGGAATTTTCCGGACCTCGATTTCCGCAAGAACGATCTGGATGGCCCGGACCCCGGCCGGTTCGTTTCCGTGAATGCCGCCAAAGAGGACGACGATCGAATCCCGGCTATCTCCCCTGCGATGTTCCAGGAGATGCCCCTCGGGACGGGGCTTACGGGAGGACCGGAGTATCCGGGTATCGATGGACATGATTCAGCTGCTCTCCAGGATCCTCTCCAGCAAGCTGGCAGCGATATCGTTCAAATCCCGCTCGGTAACGATCCCCACCAGTTTATCTCCCTCTACGATGGGGAGGCAGCTGACTTTATTCTCTTTCATCAAACGGATCACATCGATCGTCGGAGTTTCAGGAACCGCCGTCACCGGATCGGTCCGCATGATATCCCGGACCGTCATGGGTTCCTTCCGGTCATGTGAGAGGCCACGCGCGACCACCCGGAGAAGCGCCCGGTGGGAGACAATTCCCACAAGTTCTCCGGAGTTGCTTTCCACCGGAACATGACGGACATGCTTCCAATCCATCACATTGGCAGCCAAATCAATGATATCTTCCGGCCGCACGGTAAAGACATCCTTGGACATGATCTGCCCGGCCGTACGGAATCCTTCGCGCCAGCGGGATTCGTCGCTTTTCCCTGAAGCCAACCGCCAGGTATGGACCGGTTGTCCGGATGCCTGGCCTTCCAGCAAAGCCGCCGTCAGCGCAGGAATGTGGGCCTCCTGTTTTCCACTGCTTCCCCGGGACATGGAACGGAGGGATTGCAGCGCCCAAGTGGAGCCGGTCTGCCCGGACCGGACCCGTTGCCCGATAATATCAAGGTACCGCGTGGCATCCGCTTCGTCGATCCCGGCCAATTTCAACCCTTCCCTGGCCTGGGGGAGAAGTTCTTCCAGAATCAATTTCGGGGCGGTGTAGGTCTTGTTATCAAGCCAGGTAAGCTGGGCACCCAACCCGAAACGGGCCGCGGCGAAAAAATTCAACCGGGCATCTTCGAAACGCATCCGTCTTTCGAAATGGGGACAATCCGCGATAAAAGCGGACATCAACCCGAAAAAGAAGGCCGCGTTGGCCATTTCATCTACGACCGTCGGACCGGCAGGAAGAGCGCGGTTCTCGATCCGGAGATGAGGGACCCCCTCTTCGGAAATGCCGTAACAGAGACGGTTCCACCGGTAAACGGTCCCGTTGTGGAGGCGCAGCGCAGACAGCTTCGGCACGCCCCCATTCCGTACGATCCCGACCGGATCTTTCTCCCACTCTCCGGCAATCACGACCCGGAAACGGGAAATTTCCTCCCGGAAGATTTCCAGGACAGATTCGCGAACCCAGGCATCCCCAAACTGCACCCTCGGCTGCTGTTCCCGCTGAAGATGTGTTTCGGTGCGCGTATCCAGCGATCCCTCGAAGAGAGCAATCCGGGTTTCCTGCCAGAGCCTCTTTCCCAGGAGAAGGGGGGAGTTTACGGCGGCGGCGAGAACCGGACCGGAAATGGCCTGGGCAATATTATAGCGCCGAACGGCATCTCTCGGATCCACCTGGAAGTGAATCTGAAAACTGGTGTTGCACGCCTCGAACATGATGTTGTCATGCATCATGTTCAACTCCTCCAACCCCTTGATCCGGATCTGGAAATCCCCCCCACGAAGTTCGGTCAACGCCCGGTTGATTTCGCCGTACCGGGGCTTGGGGGTCATGCTCTCCAGTCCCAAGTCCACCTTTCTCAACGTCGGGAGAATTCCGCAGAGAATCACATGGGAATTGCGGGCTTGCGCCCTCGCCTGGGTAAGACCCAACATCTCGTTGATCTCCTTTTCCATCCGGCTGAGACAGTCCCCACCGAAGGGAAGCGGGAGCAGATTCAACTCGAGATTGAACCGTGCAAGTTCATTGGTCAGGAGTGGATGATTCAGGTCTTGGAGGATTTCCGGTGCAATCAGTGCGGGCCTCATTCCGTCATCGACCAGGAACATTTCCTGCTCGGCGCCGACGCGGCTGATGCCGCTCTCGATCATGTCCTTTTCGAGCAGAAGTTCCAGGGCGTGCACGTCCTCGAGAAGGGCCTTCGTAAAGGCCTGGAGCGCACGCTGGTCAGAAACGTCGGAGACCTCCTGTTCTCCCATACCCTATTCATATCATGAAACGGCCGAAATGGGGACATTCTTATTTTTCTGAAATCAATCAAAGACCATGGTCTTGTTTCCATAGACGATGGTCTTCCGCTGCAGGTGAAACCAAACAGCCCGTGAAAGGACGATTTTTTCCAATTCCTTTCCCTTGCGGATGAAATCCTCCACCGAGTCCCTGTGGGAAACCCGGATCACATCCTGTTCCAGGATGGGCCCCCCGTCGAGATCCGCGGTCACGTAATGGGCGGTGGCACCGATATTTTTCACGCCCCGGGAATAGGCCCGGTGATAGGGCCGCGGGCCCGTAAAAGAAGGCAGGAAGGAATGATGAATATTGATGATCCGGTTGGGAAAATGGCCGACAAACTCCGAGGTCAGGATTTGCATGTAGCGGGCCAGCACGACCAGTTCGATCCGCTCCTGCTCCAGGAGTTCCCGGATCTGCTCTTCCTGTTCCCGGCGCGTGTTGTCCTGCACCGGGAGATGGTAATATTCGATCCCATGTTTCTGCGCAACCCGCTCAAGATCGGAATGGTTGCTGGCAATCAAGGGGATTTCCACCGGCCAATCCCCTCCCTCGTAGTGGGAAAGAACATCATAGAGACAGTGGGCCGCGCGGGAAACGAGGACGGCCATCCG
>PVBE010952100.1_pt1 | contig 14865 bp, 11 predicted proteins | sample 1631181 | NCBI WGS metagenome assembly PVBE01 (sample SAMN08397723, study PRJNA350692) | Marine metagenome, whole genome shotgun sequencing project. | isolation source: water | place: Pacific Ocean | collected 2012-04
CGAATAGTTGTTCCGTCTTATCATTCCATGCAGCGACTCGACGTTCATTGTCGATAGCCAGAGCTGCATCGGATGAAAATTCGATCAGTTCGGAGGCAATTGTGTAAGTGCTCTTGTTCACTGAACTCTTAATTGAAGCGAGGTTATTGTTCGCATATTACGCGAGCCGCACCAATCTGTTCACGGCCCCGGCCCATCTCGCAGCATGCGCTACCTTCAGCCAGCCCATTTATGCTTCCTATACCCCTTACAGGGAGGAAACTACGTCGTCGTGTTGGTAATTTGATCAGAAATTTAACTTGCAAGCGCATTGAGAGTACGCTAACGGTGGTATCGTCCAATTGACCTATGTCAAAACAATTCAGGAATAGGAATTTGCTCTCAACGAGCGCTGCCGATGGTGCCACCAGCATAGCCAGCGAGCCCGCCATTGCGGGCTCGACATAAGCCCCGTTTATCCGCACTGGCGATGGCGCCCCGTCCTACTCGGTTCTCCTTCTCTTGCCTTAGCAGTGTTGGCACCGGTTTTAGGCTCCAAACACTGTTGACAGGGCCCAGAGTCCGGTCGGGCAAACCAGGCTTTACAGCCTTTGTGAATTGTGATGTTGCTCTAACCTTCTTATAGAATCTTAGGAAGCTTTTTACCTCTCATCATGGAGGGCCAAGAGATGAGTTGCATGGAAGCAACACCGCAGACGGCCACTTACCGGCCTAGGCACCCGCGGCCCAGTCTGCTCTATCCGTGCGGTCGCCGGTCCTCTGATGAAGGCGAAAGAGATCGAGATTAGTCGAGAACGCGTCCGCCGGATACAGCGTCGGGAGGGTTTACAGGTAGTGCGAAAGCGCGAGAAATGCAAGGTATTGGGCACAACGACCCAGTGGGTGAATCGAGCGTGTTATCCGAATCATGTTTGGAGCTACGATTTTATCTATGAATAAAGGAAAGACGGACGCTAGCTCAAATGTCTGACGGTGGTGGTTGAGTTTACGCGCCAGGGATTGGGTATTGAGGTCGGGTGGAGCCTGACCGCTGGTGATATCACCCGTATTCTCGAGTCACTGTTTCACAAACATGGGCTCCCAGTGTGTATTCGCAGCGATAATGGTTCCGAACTGGTTTAAAAAACGGTTCAGAAGCGGCTGAAGTAAGAGCATATGGCTACGCATTATATCGATCCGGGCAGTCCGTGGCAGAATACTTATAACGAAAACTTCAATTCAATATCTCGAATGACCTGCTTGGATCGATGGCTATTCAGTTCACTGACCGAGGCTCTGATTGTGATCAATCAGTGGCTTGATGTATACAATACTGTCAGACCACATGGATCGTTGCACGGCATGACGCCTGATCAATTTCTATATCTATGGAATGAAGAAAATACAATTCAACAACCCAAAATCCTAACACTGTGAATGGACCAAATATCTTGGGCTAGGCATTTGAACCTTCGACCTCTGCCTCCCGAAGAGACTAAATTCCTAAGAAAAACAATGACTAACATATGCAAACGTGGAGAAATAATCAATAACCTAGCAGAACTTGCGCGTTAGTTTCGTGTTAGTGGGGAAGGGGATTCTGACGGAGAGCAAAGTGTGGGCCGAATAGATCACGGCTTCCGACATGATTTAATTACATACCCAACATTTTGAAATGCTAGATTCAAGATGCATTCGCTGAGAAGCACTAGGGATAGTGGAGTGGTTAGTTAACGACCGGTCCTTATTGGCAAAGCGCAAAGCACGTTGGGAATAAGCATCTAATCGAGATAGTTATTACGTACTCTGGAAGATTATTGTCTGGACGTAGAAAACATGTCCCAGATGAGACTCTCTGTTACTTGAAGTCAAAACCCCAAAGCTAAGTTTTCACACCCAGAACGTTCCTAGGAGGAAGTTGCCAGGGACTGCGAATCACCGGAGTATCAGTCAAGCCAGACACTCCACCTTGCTGTGCGTGGCAACTGTACGAGACTATACTGCTGTGGTACTATCCATTTGCTTATTTTACGCGACTCTACCGCTCCAGTTGCAGGGAGGAGAAACGAATTCGACGTGCAAGAGAAGGGCGTTATCGGCTCTAAGGCTTGCTGTGTCACCGTGATACTGATGCGCTAGGTTAGTGCGGTGAGTTAAGTGGAAGCGTAAGCGTAAGAAACATAGCAACAAGACGTATGTGGCTTTGACTGTTCGGGCCTAAAAGGATAGTGATGCAGATCTCTATTAGCCACGAAAGCGCGTTAGGGAACACACTTCAAGATCGAATCTATAACAGTATTCGTAGCGGAGTGTTAGATCGGCGACTAGTGGCCGAATGTCGCCTACCCTCGTCGCGTGAGCTTGCTGAAACTTTGTCCGTATCCCGCAACACTGTCGTCTTGGCATACGAGCGGCTCGCTGCTGAAGGTTATATCGGGTTCAGGAGAGGCGTTGGAACTTTCGTCTCTAAAGATCTGCCAGAAGAGTGTTTCCGAACCGATCTTGGAAATTGTCCAGAATCGACTACTGCTGCGGGCGAGATTCGGCGCTATCCAGCCATCACTTTCGCTGGCGAAAGGCCGATCATCATCGAAAAGGGATCAGATTTGCCTTCAATCGACTTTTGGTATGGAAGGGCTAACAAGCATATCTTCCCAGTCGATACCTGGCGCAAAATAATCGCTCACAATCTGGCGCGCGCCGCCACGAATCTCGTGGAATACCCCCCTGTTGCCGGTTTGCCTGAGTTAAGACACGCTATCGCGGAACACATTGCGTTCTATCGAGGCATAAGATGCGATTGGCGAAATATCATTATCACGGCGGGAGCACAGGAAGCATTTGATATCATCGCAAAGCTCTTCGTCACAGACGGGACACCCGTTGCGATTGAGAAGCCGTGCTATCAAGGTATTGCATTTGCACTTCGTGCCCATGGAGCAAATCTCGTTCCGATAAAGGTCGATACTAAGGGTATTGACATAGATCACCTTGAAAGAGTGGCAACAGCCGCGCTCGTTTGTGTCACGCCTTCACATCAGTTTCCTACTGGAGAGACTCTTAGTCTCGAGCGTCGGCTACGAATGCTTCGGTGGGCAGAACGAGTTGGCGCTTATATAGTGGAAGACGACTACGACAGTGACTTTCGATACTCGGGTCCACCAGTTCCTGCTCTTGCAGCTCTTGACGATAGTCGAGAGTCCGTAATCTATGTCGGAACATTTTCAAAGGCTCTAGGGGCCGGGATTCGCACTGGTTTCATGGTTGTTCCCAATCGTGCTCTGAAGGCAGCAACCAGCGCCAGAGCCCTCGCAAGCCATGGACAGCCTTGGCTTGAGCAGGTCGTGCTTGCAGAGTTCCTGAGCTCCGGTGGCTATCGCCGACATCTACGGCGGCTAAGGCAAGAGCAGAAGAAGGCCCGAGATGCATTGTTCACAGCGTTCGGTTTACATTTCGGTTCGGTTGATCTTTCAGGGGCTGAAGCTGGCATGCATCTTTTGTGGCGCCTGCCATCCGAGTTTCCCAGTGCACATGACCTAGCGCTTGCCGCTCGGGAGTTTGACGTCGGAATCTATCCGCCTTCCGCGGCTGGTGCTGAAGTGTTCGGCGAGACCGAGCACGCTATCGTGCTCGGGTATGCGTCACTTACGGCGCCGCAGATTGCGAAAGGAATCGCTAGAGTGAAGATGGCCCTCGATAACATGCATTGACTTGTCAGCAAGACGGCTCGACGCGCAATGCCCACATTGTGTTGAGAAACGGCCGAGCCAAAGTCGATAGAGTGGCACCATGGCTTTTTTCTAATCTGGTCCTACCGGTGGGACCACGAAGTCCAAATACTCACTTTTAAACTCTCTATTGGTGAGTTTCGGAATCGTTGCATTTGCCGGTTCATCGCTTGCCGGGGGAGATAAAACCAAATCTTCTATGGAGGTAACTGCGAGGATGACACACTTAGTTCTATTCTTTGTCGGCTCTGTTTATTTCATCAATGGCTTAGCCTTGCTCGGATTGATTGAGCCGCGTGCTTCGGCACCCCTAAATATCTTTGTCGGCACGTTACTGCTCGGCGTCACTGGCTATCTCGTTTTTCCCCTGTCCGATCTATCAACGCCCAACAGTCTCCAGACCGTCTTTGAATCCATTGGCTACCTCTTGTTCGCGCTCACGTTTCTCTACGTGGGTGTGATTAACTTGACCGGCCACGCTAACGATGGCCTCGGGTGGTACTGTGGTTGGGCAACCATTGTAGCCGTGTGCTTAGCCATCTGTAACCTCGCGTTCGGCGATGTCAAAAGCGCTGCGTTGTGGATGGTTTGGACAGTTGTTTTCGCCGCGTTTTTTGCCCTGATCGTTTTGAAGGTGAATCGCTTTGACCGCGCAACCGGTTGGTTCGTAATCGTCGCCGGCTTCACTACCTGTTTCATCCCCGGTGGTCTACTCATTCTAGGTGAATGGAATGTGCTACCGAACGTTATCGTAGTTATCCTGGAGCTCGGCACACTTGCGTTCTTCGGAATATTTTTACTACGAATCTCTGACTTAAAAACTCATTTTCCTTATAAGGTAGTAAATGTTGAAGGTGCAGACGCAGATGATGCACGCCAGATCGTTCCTAACAAATAACGATAACTAGTAGGGGGCTAGGCCAGGTAAAGACAGTTAGACGGTAATTAAGGAGCTAAAGGCGAATTTTTTGAACAAGCGCTTAATCTTGATTATCCTTGCCTGCCCAGCCGGTGGTGGCGGTAATGGCGGGACGACTCCCCGTCCCCACGGGCTGCAGGATTCGCTCGAACACCGGTGCCGTTGCCTTTCGTTCTTCCCCGGCTGTGGTTGTTGTCCCAACCGTAGAACCAGTAACCCTAAAGATGGTATTGCTATTGTCCGAAAGACAGGTTACTGTCCATGTGGTCTGTTTTGGAAAGAGGTTCTTTGAGTAAGATTACTGAAGCGATAAATTTTTCCTTTGAAAATGAAGAAGCACTAAGAAGATGAAGAAACACTAAGAAGATGAAGAAGCACTAAACCATTGATCCCAGGATGGGTGTAGGGAGTAGAGACAGCGAGAACCCAGCCTGATACCTAACGAGGTGAGATTATGTTGAAACATGAGAAACAAATTAAATCAGCACTTGAAGAGTATGCCGTAGGCAAATTGAGTCGGCGGCAGTTTATTCAACGTCTTGCAGGACTTGGAGTCGCGACTTCAGTAGCCGGCGCAGTGGCCACGTCTCCGTTTTTCGGACGCGAGGCCTGGGCGGCCGATATGGCTGAAGAGATGAAAGGACCGGAAAAGCGTGCTTGGGCGCTCGCCAAAGAAGCGGCCGCAACGGCAAAGAAGAAGACTCTGACGCTCCTAATCCCGACAGGTTCAATCGGTAATATGGCACCGTACGCCGACCTTTGGAAGAATGAGCTCGGTATCACGCTTGAGTTCATCGAAGAGCCGGATGAAGTCGTTCACACAAAGGGTATGCAGGAGGCGGTAGCCAAGACGGGTCGTTACGATGTGATGATGCCAACCGCAATGTCCTATCCAGACTGGATAGATTCTGGCGTGATCTACGACTTGACCGATTGGACAGAAAAGTACAAGCCCGACTTATTCCATGAGAAATGGGGCGTCGTTTTTCCAGCAAGTCATCATGCTCAACTCTATAATGGGCGGGTTGCGGGCCTGCTTAACGACGGAGATCAGATCACGCTGTTGTGCCGTAATGATCACTTAACAGATCCGGATAAGATGAAGGCTTTTGCCGACAAATACGGTTACTCCCTTGCGGTACCGAATACGTGGAAGGAGTATCATAACCTTGCAGAATTCATGCATGATCCAGACAATCAGTTTTATGGAAGTCAGGAGTATCGTTCACGGTACTACGTTAAGTGGATGTTTATGCAGAGGTTGATATCTAAGGGCAGGCTCTACTTCGATGAGGATATGAACCCGACATTCAATTCCGACGAAGGTATTGCCGCACTTGAAGATATGCTGGCCGTTAATCCATATCTTCACGCGAATGCCTTCAGCTTCACATGGTCCTCCAACTACAATGCATTCGGCCGTGGTGAAGGCTTTATGAACATTGTTTGGCCATCCGGCTTCAAGTACTCGAAGGCGCCATCAACCGGTCCAGCTACCACTGGTAAGATAGCTGCGACGGTGATGCCGGCGGATACGCTTCCGGATGGGAATCTTCTCTACGCGGGGCTTTTCTGCTGGGGATTCGGCTATTCGGTGTCTAAATACTCAGAAAATCCACTCTTGTCTTATGCCTTCATCCAGTGGCATACATCACCGACTATCTCTGCCGACGCTATTCCTTACCTCGGTGGGTATTCGGATCCCTATCGCGTGAACCACATGCTGCAACCCACACAGCGTTTGATCGATACCTACTCTCCAGAGTATCTGGATACGCTATACAATAATATGGTCAATACAGTTCCGGACTTCGTCCTCCCGGGTGGCTTTGAGTATCAGGATGCACTAGACAAGGAGGTCCATTCGTGCATGATCGGAGACAAGGATCCTAAGAAGGCACTCGACGATGCTGCGCGCAGCTGTAATCGTATTACCCGCCGGATCGGAAAGGAAAAGGTGAAAAAATCGTGGTTGTCACTCGCCAAGAATCTTGCCGAACCAATCAAGAAGGCAAGTGGCTCCGATCAGTGGACATAGTATAGTCAATCGAATAGTCCGTTCACCTGGGTTAGTGGTTAGTTAGCGTGCCCCAGCACCTTACGGTGCTGGGGCCGCTTTAGAGCCTCCCTTAGCGCACACTTCACTGTCGGGCACATACTTATGTTACGAGGGTTACGAGTTGAGCGATTGCTGACTCTTCCAGGGCAGTTTGTTTCAGTGCTTGTCCTTATCGTGCCAATATCGATAGCCTTGTATATGAGCCTCACGGACTGGTCTCCCACTCGGGGATCACTTTTTGAAGCGGTCTTTATTGGATTAGAGAACTACTGGGAGTTGCTTTACTATGACACGCGCTTTGTCGAGGCGGCCATCCGAACGTTGATTCTTACCGTCGTGTGCCTTTCCTTAGAACTGACTCTTGGACTCGGATTAGCGGTAGTCTTTATGCGTCAGTTTCGAGGTAAGTCAATACTGTTCTCTGCTTTTCTGACACCGATGATGGTTCTGCCCGTTGTGGTGGGTTACACGTTTTGGATGCTGTTTCAAACGAATGGGCCGATCAATGAGATTATCGGATTACTATTGGGCGCAGATGCAGCCCCGGCGTGGTTCCGCAGAACCCCATTTGCATTAGCGGCTGTCATCATTACAGAGGTCTGGCACTGGACGCCATTGTTTTTTCTGATTCTCCTATCAGGACTGAATGCCGTACCGGAGAACCTTACCCGGGCCGCGGTCATTCTTGGTGCACAACCCCGACAAGTGTTTTGGCGCGTGATGTTTCCGGTCATCAAACCGGTGATAATTATTGCCCTAGTAATCCGCTCAATGGAAGTAATAAAGCTTTTCGACGAAGTATTCATGCTGACACGCGGTGGACCTGGCACGTCGACGGAGACAATCAGCCTCTACATCTATAAGCTTGCTTTCGCTGATTTTCAACTTGCATACGGTGCAGCTGCCGCCTTCATCACACTTGTGGGGACACTATTTTTAGTGTCGATGCTGCTTTCACAGGTAAGTGAGGAGCTCGTTAGGGCTCGTCGATAATGCCTTCACGTCCACTTGGTCTTCCCCTCGCGCTGGTGCTGGCTACAGCTTTAGTGTTAACGCTGTTTCCAATTTTTTGGATTGCGATGACAGCCATTAAGCCGCCCACCGACTGGAATGCTGTTCCCGCAATTTGGATACCATCCGAGCCAACGTTAGTCAACTTCCGGACGCTATTTGACACCACCGCTCTCCGAGAGTACGGCGTTGGTGGTGTCAGTCAATCGGCGAACGCAGCTGTTGCTGGTTCGGTTCTCGCCTCAGTCGTCGCAACCGCGTTGTCAGTTTTTATTGGTTTGCTCGCCGCTATTGGACTATCTAGATATGTAATTCCAGGTCGGGCTACGCCGCTTGTAATTCTGTCGGCAAGAATGTTTCCGCCCGCTGCCATTGCGGTACCGTTCGTAATCATTTTCTCAGTCATCCGCCTGATCGATACCTATGTTGGCTTGATTGCAATCTACGTCGTCATCACTCTGCCTTTTTCAACCTGGATGCTAAAGAGCTTCGTCGACGAAGTCCCACGCGAGATAGAAGAGGCAGAAATGATAGATGGGCGGTCACGACTCATGTCGCATCTTACCGTTACAGTCCCACTGATCCGCGGGGGCTTATTCGCTACCACGCTTTTCATCTTTATTCTCAACTGGTCCGAATTTTTATTCGCACTTGTCTTGTCGTACTCGAATATCAACACAATTCCCGTACAACTGGCCAAATATGTGACCGCAATGGCTGGAACGTTATACGGCGTACAGGCAGCACTCGCCATCATCGCGATGGTCCCACTCATAGTACTAGGTTTTATTATTCAGAAGCATTTAGCACGTGGCATGACATTCGGGGCGATTAAGAGATGACTGCTGTGCCGAAGCTCGAGCTACGTAATCTACGTAAAGATTTCGGAGATTTTACCGCTGTGAGCGACATCGATTTGTCAGTGGAGGCTGGTGATACGGTAGCGCTACTCGGACCATCCGGTTGTGGGAAATCGACGACCCTGAACATGATCGTTGGGCTCGAGGCGCCAACGAGTGGCGACATATTGATCGACGGCAAGTCCGTAGTTAGTACTCCACCTCAAGAGCGAAACATCGGACTCGTATTTCAGGATTATGCGGTCTTTACTCACATGTCCGTTCGCAAGAACCTGGCATTCGGTCTGGAAATCCGCAAGACACCACGCCAGGAAATCGATCGAGCAGTCAATGAAGTCGCAGACCTCGTCGGGTTGACTGGTGTGTTGGATCACTCTCCGCGTGTGCTCGGATCAAGCCAGCTCCAACGAATCGGGGTTGCTCGTACGCTGATTCTAAAGCCGTCACTCTTGTTGCTCGATGAACCACTGAGCAACCTCGAAGCAGAATTGCGGACCACCATGCGGCAACAGCTACGTCAGTTGCAACTGGAGTATGGACAGACGCTCATCTATGTGACGCACGATCAAATTGAAGCTCTGTCTTTGGCGAACAAGATAGCGGTCATGAGCGATGGCAAAATACGCCAGTTTGATTCCGCAGATGGTACATACAACCAACCGGCACACACCTTTGTCGCATCTTTTCTTGGATCTCCTCCAATGAACCTATTGGAGGGCACAGTTGAGCGTAATAATCACATCGCCGTCCTTAGGAACGAAGCGGCTACAATCAAGCTCCCCCAAGAATCCTTGCCGCAGAGCACAGAAGAAGGTCGGCCACTGGTGCTAGGTATCCGTCCGGAGACTTTTCAGATAGTAGCCAAGGATGCCGCGATGCTTCAAGCCGAAGTGACGCTTGTTGAGCCTATGGGTCCGGATAAAATTGTAACTCTTTTAGTCGGAAAGTGGGAACTCAAGGCCCTGTTCCAATATGATGTGAAAATGAATGAAGGAGATGTCTTGCCACTTTCCGCCAAGTCGTCTCGTATCTGTCTTTTCGACGCGAGGTCTGGTGTGCGCTTGAATCCCGACGAGACAAGAGTGCGAACGTGCATTTGAAGAAAAAGCATAGCGCAGGAAACGTTCTCGAACTGGAAAATCTTTCAAAGCAGTTTGGTTCGAACTCTGTCCTCCACTCGCTAGACCTTGTTGTACCAGCTGGGTCCCTAACCGTCATCCTCGGACCCGCTGGAGCTGGCAAGACTACAACCTTGCGTTTAATCGCAGGTCTCGAGGTGCCGACGACAGGCGCGATTCGGATCGAGAGCCGAGACGTTACATATCTTACGCCCAACAAGCGCGATGTGGCCATGGTATTCGACAATTTGGCGCTCTACCCAAATAAGTCGGGATTTGAAAATATGGCCAATCCACTTCGGATTGGCGGAGTCAAGGACGATGAGGTGAATGAGCGTGTCCACCAAGTGGCTGAGCTGTTGAGAATTCCACATGTCTTGGATCGGCAACCTCGAACGATGAGCGGGGGTGAGCGCCAACGTGTTGCATTAGGGCGTACCTTTGTTCGCCAACCTGCCTTATTCTTGCTTGATGAACCTCTCTCAAACCTTGATGCCATGCTACGTCTCGAAATGCGGGCGGAACTCAAAAGATTACAACGAGACCTTGGTTACAGCTTTGTATTTGCTACCCCCGATTTCACCGAAGCACTCGCACTAGCTGATGAAGTAATCTTCCTCTATGAAGGAAAGATTCACCAAGGAGCCCCTCCTCATGTGCTGTATGATAGACCAGCTGACATCCGAACCGCACGTTTTGTTGGTACGCCTGAAATCAACATTCTTCCAGCGGAATATGAACCCAGTGAAGGGGGCCGGATTCTTTGTGGTGGTATGATCTTCCCGGTAACGTCTGAGTTCCACCGCGAGTTTGAAGATGAGCGCACGCTTTTTCAAGCGGGGATCCGACCGGAGGATATAACGATCCATCCTCGCGAGTCTGGATCGATCCGTGGCAAGGTAGTGGACGTCGAGCCCCATGGTGTCAAATCAGCAGCTATAGTTGATCTGCCAGATTGTTCGTTACGAATCACTGTCGACGCGAACACGACATTTGTACCAAAAATGGACGAAATAGTCTCAGTAGAGGTAGCGCTGGAGCGATTGCATGCTTTCGACTATGAGACCGGGATTCGACTCTTTTGAGTAACTATGCGGTGGAGATGGTATTACCAACTGAAGGAATGTTTTATGACACCGATATCATGAGGAATCAGATGAATCGCCTATCACTATTGTAGTTGGAGAAACCCGGGACGATCTGCACGTATTGGATGCTTCGACTCCGTGTTAGGCCAGACATACAACCTCATGATGGGGGGCTAGCGATGAGATTTTTGGTTCTTCAACATATTCCGGTAGAGCACCCGGGTATATTGCGCGACTTCTGGAAAGACTATGGAATCAGTTGGGACGTTGCAGAACTCGACGAGGGCGATCCAATACCAACGAGCCTATCAAGCTACGATGCGCTCATCTCTATGGGCGGACCCATGGATGTTTGGCAAGAGGACTTGTATCCGTGGCTTAAAGACGAGAAAGACGCAATTCGCGAATGGGTATCTAAGGGAGAGAGACCGTTTCTCGGAATCTGTCTTGGCCACCAACTGCTCGCTGAGGCGATTGGTGGCACCGTTGGACCAATGCACGATCCGGAAGTTGGCATTGTGAGAGTGTCACACACGTCTAGTGCCATCCGCGATCCAATTATGCGTAGCTTCCCAAGCACGTTCGATTGCTTTCAATGGCATAGCGCCGAAGTGAAGGACCTCCCTCCCGGAGCGGAAGTCATCGCTTCGAACCAACAATGTCGGATTCAAGCGATCCGGTGGGGCGCGACTGCTTATGGCTTTCAGTATCACGTCGAACTCACGGAGAGCACGGTGTCGGATTGGGCACAAGTCCCTGCCTATAAAGAATCCCTTGAAGCTGTGATGGGTCCAGATGCCTGCCCGCGACTGGAGACCACTGTAGCTCAGAAGCTGCCTGAATTTAACGCCACGGCTAGCCGATTGAACGACCAATTTCTCTCCCTCGTTCGCGCGTCTATCGGCGAAGACCCGCGACTCTCTTCGTAGAAACAGCTAGCCACCACTGCGCAAAATCTAGGAGGTAATTATAATGACTCACCAAGTGAAACGTAGACCCCTGCCAAACGTAACTCCGACGGTCGCGTTGCATACGAGGGAGAAAGCAGAGGAATTCGTTGCCAGGGTCAAGTCATCCGGATATGAATATCTCCGTTTCGAGTTCCCAGATACTGCGGGCCTCAGTCGTGGGAAAACAGTTCCCGTCAACCATATTGCTGGGTACATGGTTACGGGCTTGAATTTCTATGGTGGAACTGTGGCTCTAGATAGCTATTCAATACCCGTTAAGAATTCTGGCTATAATGAAGAGCGCAACTATACGGACTGTGTTCTCATTGCGGATACCGAGACACTGAGTCCCGTACCCTGGCTGGAGAAGACGGGACGCGTGATTTGCGACACTATGTGGTACGACGGTGTCGCGCAGTTCGCAGCTCCGCGCATGCTTCTTAAAAAGATGCTGCTAGTGGCTGATGAACTAGGGTTCAGCATGAAGTCTGGACATGAGTATGAGTTTTATGTCGTCGAGGAGGAAACGCGCAAACCGCTATACTCTGGGCAACCGATCTTCGCCACTGCCAAGACACACCAATTTGAGGCGATAGATAGCCTGATACGTGTTCTTGGAGCGCAGGATATTGACATCATCACCTACAATGCCGAGCATGGACCTGCACAGTTGGAAATCAACTATTCTGCTCTAGATGGCATCGCTGCGGCCGACCGAGCGTTCGTATTTAAAGGCACGGTCAAAGAGTATCTTCTTAAGCACGGCATCCTTGCCACGTTCATGACCAAGCCCTACAAGGGTTTGTCAGGTAGTTGCTCGCACTTCCATGTATCCCTGATAGATAAGAAGACGGGGGACAACGCATTCTATGACCCTGATGCACCACACGGAATGTCAGATACGTGTCGGAGTTTTGTCCAAGGAGTTCTCGACCATGCCACAGCAGCAATGGCTATATGGAATCCAACTCCGAACTGTTATCGTCGTATACGACCCGAAACGTACGCTCCCTCTAATATATCCTGGGGAGTGCAAGATCGAACGGCAAGTGTTCGCGTCAAAGCCACTGGAGATGCGGATACTCATATTGAGGTTCGCATGCCGTCCGCCGTGTCGAACCCTTACCTCGTCGCTGCATCTACTCTGGCCGCTGGCCTGCGCGGCATCGTTGAGGGTCGGGAACTCAAAGAAGCCGCCGCTGGGCCGAAAGAGGACGAAGAGGGCTACGAGAAACTTCCAACTGAGATCGGTCAAGCACTTGATGCACTTGAGCGAGATATCGAGTTGCGCGAGACCCTTGGTGAGGAGTTTATTCGTGTATACGTTGCGACGAAACGTCAAGAGATGGCCCGATTGCGGGACGAAATCCCACAGGCCGAAATCGACGAGTACTTCGAGCTCTATTGAAGTCACCGACCCAGAGATCTAAAGACCCGGACCGGCGCTCTCGTTTGGTAGAGCCGCTCGGCGACGAGGTAATCGCTTGGGCCGATTCAGAAACGCTAGCACACGCGTTCCGGATGGCTACTATCTCCCCAGTTGAGGTTGCCGACTTCTTGCTAGCTCGCATAGAGTCCATGGATCCTGATCTAAAGGCCTTTGTCTTTTTGGACCGTGTGACTACTCTTGCTATGGCTCGCGACTCCGCGAACCGTTGGCAGTCTGGTAAACCGCTCAGTCCACTGGATGGCGTTCCGGTCACCATCAAAGACCTAATTCCGGTGAAAGGGTGGCCCTTACGGCGCGGATCTCTTGCCTACGATCCGAACGTTCCTGCTCCTGAGGATGCACCGTGTGTAGCTCGCTTACGCGAAGCAGGTGTAGTATTCCTTGGGAAGACGGCTACCCCCGATTCGGGGTGCAAAATCGTCACTCAGAGCGATGTACATGGAGAAACACGCAACCCTTATAACCTCTCCAAAACACCTGGGGGCAGTTCTGGAGGAGCAGCTGCTGCGTTGGCGGCGGGAATGGGTGCTCTTGCCATTGGGACTGATGGCGCTGGTTCCATTCGAATACCAGCCGCCTTTTGCAACGTTGTCGGTCTGAAGCCGTCATTTGGACGCGTGCCAACCCATCCTACAAGCCTGTTCATGCCCCACTCGGTAGTCGGACCTATGGGTCGTCGTGTTCGCGACGTATCCTTGATGTTGAGCATAATCGCACGTCCAGACCAACGCGACCCTTATGTGTGGCCGGTTCCATTTGATATTGACAAGGCCTTCAACGAAGATCTCTCAAACCTAAAGATTGCGATCTCTTCGAAGTTTGGGTTTAACGCCCCAATCATGGACGAAGAGATTTCACAGGCATATAGACAAGCTGCCGAAGTATTCGTTGGCTTAGGCGCGTCTGTTGAAGAAATCGATCCTCAATGGCCAGTCGATCCATTAGAGCCCTTCATGGTGTTCTGGGAGGCGACGTATGCGGGTTATCTGTCGACCTTTCCGGTCGATAAACAGCAACTCATGGATCGCCACCTTCAAACGATCGCCGCGCGCGGGCGCAATATCGATATACTTACTTATCATAGGGCTTTAGGTCAGCGGGGCGCATTAGCTTCAGCCGCAAGGGCCTTCTTCTCGACTTATGATCTTCTCATTGGTCCCGTAATGCCAGTTCCACCTTATGATCTAGGTCAACTCATACCATCAATGGCGGAGGAAGAATGGGACTGGTGCCCCTTCACTTATCTGTGGAACATGCTAAGCCAGCCCGCTATCTCGGTTCCGTGTGGTTTCACTGAGGAAGGCTTGCCAATCGGTCTGCAGTTGGTGGCATGGATCGGAAATGATGAGACAGTCCTTCGTGCTGCGGCGATGTTCGAGCGGGCAAACCCCCAGTACACAAGACATCCCTGAAAAATCAACGCTGTGCTGATAGCTGACTCATGGTGTCATTCAGGTTTGTAAGAGACAATCACACTATTTAACGATCGACATCAGCGCAGTCTTAATCATCCTCCGATCTGATGACCATTTTGCCCTGCGCAAGGCTGGCATCCAGATCGGTTTCATCAACCTCCTCGTGCACCAGGTTCTGGTGACAATCAATGCAGGTAGCGCCCTCGGTCAGCATCTTCTGGTGCTCCTCTTCCGCCTCACCCGATGGCCGGGGATCTCTGTGGCAATCTCTACAGGTAACGCTGTCCC
>PVBE011023788.1_pt1 | contig 14864 bp, 8 predicted proteins | sample 1631181 | NCBI WGS metagenome assembly PVBE01 (sample SAMN08397723, study PRJNA350692) | Marine metagenome, whole genome shotgun sequencing project. | isolation source: water | place: Pacific Ocean | collected 2012-04
AACTTCTCCTTTCGAATCGGCACGTCCACCTGCGTGAATCCTGCCCCGTAGAGTCGGTCCGCGTACTTCATCGCCGCGTCTTCTTCGCCGTGGACGACGAACACGCGCGCCTTGGGCGCGAGCGGGCGCGCCGTTCGAAGCAGTTCCTTGTAGTCCGCGTGCGCCGATAACCCGCGGATGCTGCGGACCTTGCACTTCACTTCGAAACGCTCGCCGAAGATCTTCACGCGCTCATACTTCTCGATGAGTTTGCGCCCCATCGTGCCCTGCGCCATGTAGCCGACAGCGAGGATGCAGTCTTCGGGACGACCGATGCTCTGTTTCAGGTGGTGGAGAATGCGCCCGGCCTCGCACATACCCGACGCCGAGATGATCACACCGCTGCGGACGCCGTTGAGGGACTTGCTCTCCTCGACATCGGCGACGTACCGCACGCCCTCGAAATGGAACGGGTTGTGACCCTCCCTGATCAGCGCCTGCATCTCCTCGTCGAAGACCTCGGGGTGCCGGGCCGTGATGTTTGTCGCCTTCTTGCTCAAGGGGGAATCGATGTAGATCGCCTGCTGCGGAATGCGCTTCTCCTTGACCAGCTTGCCGAGATGCATCAGCACGTTCTGGGTCCGCCCGACCGAGAATGCTGGGATCAGGATGCGACCGCCGTCCCGCATCTCTTCGAGCACCACCTTTTCCAGATCGGCCTCGAGGTTCGGCGCGGGCGGGTGCAACCGGTCACCGTAGGTCGACTCCGTAATCAACACGTCACACTCGGGAATGCGATCCGGATCCCGAAGGATCGGCATGTCACGCCGACCGTGATCACCGGTGAAGGCGATGCGCAGCTGCTTCTCGCCGTCGTCCACGTCGATGATGACGAACGCGGAGCCGATGATGTGACCGGCGTCGAGGTATTCGACCCGCACGCCGTCGCACACGTCGAACGACTTGTAGTAGGGCACCGCGCGGATCTGCTTCATCGTCTTCGCTACGTCCGCAGCGTCGTAAGGCGGCTCGAAATGGTGGCCCTTCTTGGACAGGTACTTCGCGTCCTGCGCCTGGATGTGCGCCGAATCCCCGAGGAGGATCCCGAGCAAGTCCTTCGTGGGCTCGGTGCAGTGGATGTTCCCCTCGAAACCGAGCTTCACCAACCGCGGCAAGGATCCACTGTGGTCGATGTGTCCGTGGGACATCACCACCGCGTCGATCGACGGCGCGTCCACGCCAAGGTTCTGGTTGGCCTTCGCGGCGATCTTCCGCGGTCCTTGCACCATGCCGCAGTCGAGCAGTACGCGCTTGTCGTTGACAGTGAGGAGGTGCTTGCTACCAGTGACGTGGCGCGCGGCGCCGAGGAACTGCAAGGAGATCGCCATGCCGAGATGGTAGCTTCGGAGGTTTGTCCGTATATCGTGGATTCATGCTCCTTCGGATGTTCCCCCTGGTAATTCTCGCTTCGTGCGCATCGCTCTCCGTACAGGGTCAGCAATGGAATCAGTTCCGTGGACCCGGAGGGCGGGGCGTCGCTTCCTCGGACGACGGATTGCCGACCGAATTCGGCCCCGAGAAGAACATGATCTGGCAGTGCAAGCTCGACGCCGGTCACTCGTCACCGTGCATCTGGGGCGACCACATGTTCTTGACGACGTTCGTCGGAAAGAAACTCGAGACGGTCTGCGTCAATCGCGCGACTGGTGTGGTGACCTGGCGTCGGTCGGTCACGGTGGATGCTCTCGAACGACACCACAGGATCAACAACCCCGCATCCTCGACGCCGACCACCGACGGGGAGCGCGTCTATGTCTACTTTGGTTCGTTCGGTCTGCTGTGCTACGACTTCGCGGGAAAAGAGCTCTGGCATCGCGAATTCGAGCAGGTTCGCAACATGTTCGGAACGGCGGCATCTCCCATCGTCGCCGGCGAACTGCTCGTGCTCTCTCGCGACATTCAGAAGAACTCGTTCCTCGAAGCGATTCACGGCGCGACCGGCGAGACTGCGTGGCGCACCGACCGCAGTGGATTCCAATCCGGATGGTCGACGCCAACGGTATGGAAGAACGGAGAAGTCGACGAGTTGCTGGTCTACGGAGCTTTCCAATTGACCGCGTACGAACTGAAGTCCGGCAAGGAGCGCTGGTCGGTGCCCGGTTTGGCAGATGAGCCGTGCATCACTCCGGTCACGGGCGAAGGACTGGTGTTCGTCTCGTCCTACAACATGCGCACGAATCCGGAGGTGATCGGCTTGCCGAAGTTCGCACAGTTGCTGAAGGACTACGACAAGGACGGGAACGGCGCGCTCAACCGAGAGGAGGCGAAACCGAACAAGAGTGTCCTCTCGCGGGCCGACGCCGACGGAGAAGGCGACCATCCGCTGTCGATGTTCTTTCGGTTTCTCGACGCCGACCGCAACGGCGAGATCGACTCGAAGGAGTGGGGGAAGCTCGGCAAGTGGCTCGGCACCTTCAAACACGCGAACGCCCTCTTGGCCATCCAACCCGGCAACGGCAGCAACACAGAGCCCAAGGTCGCGTGGCAACACGGCAAGGGTGTGCCGGAATGCCCGTCGCCGCTCTACCACGGCGGTCGCGTGTATCTGGTCAAGAATGCGGGCATCGCGACATGTCTGAACGCGAAGACCGGGGAAGCGATCTACCAGCAGCGGATCGGATCACGCGGACCGTGCTACTCGAGTCCTGTCGTCGGCGACGGGAAGATCTACACGGCGTCGGCGCGTGGGGTCGTGACGGTGTTCGCGGTCGGTGACGAGTTGAAGGTGCTCGCGCACAACGACCTGAAGGAGCGGATCACGGCGACACCCGCGATCGTCGACGGCAAGATCTACGTCCGGACGGAGAAGCGGTTGTTCGCGTTCGGTCTCGCGAACTAATCAGAGTTCAAGGAGCAACTCGGCCCAGGCTTCGCGCTCGCGGGCCGGTTCGAACAGCGGATGAACGGTCTCGAGTTGAGCAGACAATGCCGCGAGGAAAGCCGCATCGACCTCCGCACGCTGCATAAGAGCGGCGAGGGCTCTCGTGTCGCCGACCGGGAAGTATCCCTGGTAGTCGCTGCCGAGCATGCCAATGTTGCCATCGATCTCGGTCGCGAGGATCGGAACGCCCGCGACGATGGCCTCGGTGACGACGTTGGCGCCGCCCTCGAACAACGAACTGACGACGAGGACATGGGACGAGGCGAGGAGGTCGGCAGCGGCATCCGCGGAGAGTTCGCCGGCCCAGGTGAATCGTGGGTTGGCGTCGTGCTCGCGCTTGGCGACGTCGGACCATTCTGAGTCCGGCGCGGCTCCGGCGAGGGTGACGTGGACCTTCGAATCCGCGGGCAGCAGCACGACCGCCCGCGCTGCGAGCAACGGGTCCTTGACCTCGCGAAGGTGGGCAAGGATGCATACCGAGAATGCGTCGCTGGACCGATTCCCCGCCGTGGCGGACCGCGTGGGCCGGGACTGGCGGATGACGTGGGCCTTCCCGCGGGCTTCCTCCGGCAACCGGGCCAGACCGGCGGGCTGCAGCACGACGATCTGGTCGGCGATCCGAACGGAAGCCCGCGCGTCAGCGTCGTCGGGCAAGTCGCCGTACAGGTCCGTCCCCGTCATCGCGAGCACGATCCGTCGGTTGGGATAGTTCCTCGCGAACGCCTCGATTACGCGAGCGCTCTTGCGGGCGTGCAGCGCGATGAGCAGGTCACAGTCCTCGTGCACTTCCGCCGACGGCAGCACGCGCACTTCGTGCCCCAGCTCGAAGAGCAGCCGCTGCCAACGCCGCGCCGTGACACTATTGCCCCGGGTCGACGCGATCTGGACCGGCGTCGCGATCACGATCCGCATCGCGGAGATTATTACCACGGCAACCTCCCCGCGGCCTGTGTCTTTGAAGACAGTTTTCCGCGGGGAAGATCCCGGAGGGTTCTACTGGGTGCGGCGGATGATATGGAAGCCGAACTCGGTCTCGACGACGTCGGAGACCTCACCGACCTTGAGCTTGAAGGCGGCGACGGTGAACGGCGGGGCCATCGTGTTCCGGTCGAACTTGCCGAGGTCGCCGCCCTTCGCCTTCGAGGGGCCGTCGGAATTCTCCTCGGCCAACTTCGCAAAGTTGCCGGGATCCGCCTTGGCCTTGACGAGAAGTTCATCCGCCTTCTTCTTCGCATCCTCCTTCGAACGCTCCGACATGCTCTTCGCCGAGCCCTTGAACGACACGAGAATGTGAGAGGCGGCGATCTCCTTCAACTCCTCGGAAGCATCCTTCAGCAGATCCTTCAGCGACTTGACCATGTTGTCAACCGCTCCGGGAACCGGGATTTCGTAAACGTGGCCCTTGTGCAACTTGTTGAACTTGGCCACGGCGCCCTCGGCGATGACTGATTCTGGACTGTTGTCCTTTGGCCCACCGACGAACGCGGCGTTCACCTTCGTGAAGAAGCGGTTCTCCTTCTTGCCGATGTCGAAGGTGAAGCTGGCCTTGTCCTTCAGCTCTGTTGTGTACTTCGTCTCGTACTTCACGTCCTTGACGAGATTCTCCTCCGGATCGATTCGCTCGATCCAGGCCAACGAGGTCGTGGCTGCGTAGATGCCGCTCGGCAGGAACGGTCGCATCTCCTTGTCCTTGGGCAGATCCTTCATCTTGAACACGCCCTCGTTCGGGCTGGTGAGCGTGTAGGACCCGTCAGCCCGCTTGACGCTCACCGATCCGATCGCCTTTTCTTCGATCCTCAGGAACACCTTGTCCTCCTCGATCAGGTCATCGAACTCCCGGGTGAACTCCTTTCCCTTGTTCTCGGAGACCTTGTAGACCCAACTCCGGTGCCTGTCGGCGAACTTCTTGACCTTGGCGCCGGCCTGCAGCAGCGCCTCATGCTTCTTGAGTTGCTCCGCATCCGCGTTCTTGATCTCACCCACGCTCAGAGTCGCGGGGCCGACGTACTTTGCCGTCGCCTTGACCCACCAGTCGGAGCCCTTCTGGCCGAGCGTGAAAATGTACTGCTCCTTCGACTCCGTCGTTATGGCGTACGTGCGATTGAACTCGACGCCCTTGAGTGTCGATTCGGAACTGAATTCGCTAAAGGAGATGGTGTGGGTCAAGGTGAAGACATTCCTGACCTCCATGCTCTTCGCGGCCATGCCCTCCGGGACTGCTTGCAGCACCCCATCCTCCGTGCCAGCCTTGAGGATCGTGTACGGCTTCTTGCCGCCACTGACCTCGACCTTTTCGGTGTTCACGACGCTGATCAGTTCCTTGTCGACGTATGCCAGCGCATCCGTATCCACGAAGATGCTGTTCTCTGAAATGAAGACCGTGTCGCTATTGGTGAGGCGCACGTAGTTCGCACTCCCCTCCATCTTGCCGACGATGAGCCCCACGATCTCCTCGGTTCCGCCGACGAAGCGGACGACCACGGAGTTTTCCGACTTGCCGTCGACCTCGAGTTCTTCGTGGACATCCGTGTTGTCGGCGATCTCCCGTCCACACGTGATGCCGGTGCACTGCTGGATCAGATTGTTGATCCGACCACCGTCTGCCGGATAGCTGTCGTTGACGAGGAACCCGCTCGCGACTCTCTGGAGAACGAGGGGCTTGCCGCCCTTCGTGATCTCGATCTTGGTCAGGCGGGTCGTGTCGATGTCTTGGACCAACGACTGACCTCGAATGAACTCGATGACCACGTTCTTGGACTGTGCGGCCAGCCAAACGGACCACATGACGAAAACGATGGTGGCCACCACCACGATATTGAATGCTCTGCTGCTCATGCCATGTCCTCCCGCATCTGCCGGGTTCGCTTGGACATTCTCAGGATCCAGAGAATCAGTCCGATCAGCGCTACCAGCGCCGGCAACCCGTACGTGTTCATCGACTGGGCCCACATCTTGACCGATTCTTCTTCCATCGTCGAATCGCGCTTGACGTCGTTCAGTTCGCGCTTCTTTCGTAGAACGTTGAGGTTGGCCTCACGTTCTCTCTTGATGGCCTCGGCTTTGAGGATCCCCTCATCCTTCTTCGTCGCGATGTTCTGCAGGTTCGTGATGACCTTCTGGAACTCGTCGATCTCCTTCTGGATCGCTTTCTGCTTGTCCGCGGTCTTCTCCGCGGCCCGGCGCCGAATATCCATGACGTAGTCAAACTCACGCCGAGCCGACCCGCGAGACCGGATGCTGATCAGGTCACTCGAACCCGCGAGGAAGTCCAGGGCGTTGAACAGGACCGCCTTGTTCGACATCGGACTGCCGAACCAACTCACCGGCGCAACGATGAAGTCATTGCTCAACCAATCGCAGTCTGCGAACAGGAGCACGTTGTTCGATTCCTTGGATTCGCTCAGGTGTTCCTTCTTGACCTTGTCTCGGGTCTCGTTTTGGGGATCGTCTTCGTTCGGAGCGTCCCCGGGCAATCCATCAGGAAACGCGCTCTTGAACTTGCCCGAGATTCGGACACAGGCGGCGAGGACGGTATTCGCATTCTCGAACCCTTCCTTGCCCATGTCGTCTTCCGCCGCCGGATCACCAGCAGCCCACAAGCCGGCGGGGTCCTGGCGGTACTTCATGAACTCCAGGTTCGTGTACTTCCGCCTGCCGCCCTTCTCTGACGTCTGGATCAGCGAAGTGACCTCCGTCGAGGCACCCTCCGTCTTGCTCAAGATGCCAGCGTGGATCATCAGGACCCGCGCACCGTCATCGAGGGCTTGCGTGACCGCCTCTTCCTTGTTGAAGCAGTCCTTGCCGCCCGTAAACATGACGTAAGGCAGGTGTTGCACGCCGCCCTGCATGATCGCGAGATCACGATCGCCCATGATCAAAGTGGACGCGTCGTCCGCGGCTTTTGCCGCGGCCTTCTCCATCTTCACGCCCCAGGCGTTCGTCAGACGGTTGAAGTCACTGTCGCGCTTGTGCGAGAAGGATGCGAACTGGTTTCTCGGGTTCGGCGGTGGCTGGTCCATGTTGCAGAACGGGTCAGCCGACGCGATGAGCTTGCCACCGCGCATCACGTACTGATCGACGGCGTAGAGGATCTCGTCCGAGAATCCCTTCGGATGGATCGCGAGGAGGAAGTCGATGTCGTCGGGGATCCGCAGCGCGCTCGGCGAGATCTCGTCGATCTCGTAGTCCAGGCTGAGCCACTGAGCGAAGTTCCACTTCTCCCGCACCGGGCGCCCCTGCTGCCGCATGAGCGCGGCCATCTCGCGTGACAGGTTGTCACCGAGAATGGGAAGGCTCGACAGGACACCGATCTTCTTCTTCGTGGGTCGCGATGCACGCTCGACGAGCTTGGTGATCTTGTACTCGAACAGGCCCTCCTCCCTCGCGTTGATGAAAGGGATGATCTCCTTGGCGCCGGTATCCGAAGTGATGGCGAGACCGAACGCGAACGTCAGACTGTCCGTAAGCCGCTCGATGCGGATGCCGAGCGCCGCGGCTTCTTCCGCAGCGTCGGAGTACGTCTTCGGGTCGAGTTCCTCGAAAGACAGCTTGCCCTCGCTCTCGCGCTCGAACGCTTCGAGCAAGTCTCGCGCGTAGACGTGCGCGCGGTTGAACTGCTTGAGCTGATCGGTACCGATGCTGTCGATCGCTGTTTGGGAGTAGAAGAGCCTGGCCTTGAGGGGCCGACGAATCTTCTTCAGGATGTTCTTCGTACCCGCCGTCAGCGTGTAGCGGTCGTTCTCCGTCAGATCGATCCAGCCCATCTTGCTGGAGTAGTGACTGAGGATAAACGCCAGCGACAGCGTGCTGAGGAGGATCCCGATGGAACCGAGAATGGATCGCATTGTGCTCGTCATGGTTTGTTCTCCTATGCGGCTTTCCGGTCGTCGAGCATGACGATCGAGGCAAGGACGAATCCGACGGTAATCACAGCCATGAACACGAGGTTCTGGACTTCGATGATGCCCCGCTGCATCACGTCGAAATGGGTAGCGAAGCTCAGTGACGTGAAGAGATTGGAGATCGCGTCCGGAAGCATGGGTTGGATCGACGGGTTGCCGATCAAGATGAACAGAACGCAGGCGATGACCGCCAGCACGCAGCTGATGACCTGGCTCTTCGTGATCACCGAGAAGAAACTGCTCACGGCCAGGCAAGCGCCGGCCAGCAGGCAGGCGCCCAGGTAGCCGGTGAAGACCGGGCCGATCTCAGGGTCGCCGAGATACGCGATAGTGAAGAGGATCGGCAGCGTCAGGACCAATGCGATGATCATGAACGCCCATCCGGCGAAGAACTTGCCGAGCACGGCCTGACCGGTCGTGAGCGGCAGCGTCAACAGCATCTCGATGCTGCCTGTGCGTCGCTCCTCGGCCCACGTCCCCATCGAGATGAGCGGGGCGAAGAACGCGAACAGCCACGGCAGCTTGGCGAAGAAGATGCCCATGCTCGCTTCGCCCTGCAGGAAGAAGTCGGACATGAACATCCAACCCGCGCTGACCATCAGGAACAGCGCCAGGAAGACGTAGGCTAGAGGAGTGCCGAAGTAGCTCCTCAGTTCGCGCTTGAAAACAGCGATGAAGGCGTTCATGCGACCACCTCCTCGGTGCTCGCAGATTCGCCGGCAAGCACCCTGTCGGTCGTCGTGATCTGGCGGAAGAAGTCCTCGAGCTTGCCGCCGCCCTGACTCGCGAGTTCGCTGGGAGTGCCGTCAGCCAGGACCTTGCCGCGATCGATAATGATGGCTCGCGAGCAGACGGCATCGACCTCTTCGAGGATGTGCGTGGAGATGATGATGCACTTGTCCTTCGCCATGGTGTTGATCAGGTCCCGCACGTCATGCTTCTGGTTCGGGTCCAGGCCATCCGTGGGCTCATCGAGGACCAGGATGTCCGGGTCGTGCAGGAAGGCCTGGGCCAGACCGACGCGGCGACAGTAACCCTTCGACAGGGTGCCGATGACCTGGTGGTAGACGTTGGTGATGGCGCACATCTCGCACACACGATCGATCGCGGCTGCGCGCGCGGGCCCGCGGATGCCGCGCACGTCACACATGAACTTGAGGAACGACTCGACGGACATCTCCTCGTAGAGCGGCGAGTTCTCCGGCACGTAGCCGATCTTGCTGCACACGCCGAGAGGGTCCTCAAGGATGTCGGACCCACCCATGACGGCGGTCCCGCTGTCCGGTCGCAGGAAGCACGTGAGCATCTTCATCGTCGTGGACTTGCCCGCGCCGTTGGGACCGAGGAAGCCGAGAACTTCGCCCTTCTGCACTTCGAAGGAGATGTGGTCTACAGCTCGGATCGCGCCGAACGTCTTGACCAGATTGTCTACTTTGATCATCGCTGGAAATAGGGGAACATTGGGGGTGGGACGCGTCAGAACTGGCCTTGTCCCGCGGGGAGAAGCGAGAGTGATACCCGCGGGCGGGCACGGCGCAAGGGGTCGGCGGGCCTTGTGGTGGGGAGGGTTGAGACTGCGGCTTGGATCGAGGGACTCGGATCGGAACGAACCAGTCCGATCACGCACCGACTCATGACGGCGCGCGGAACTCCAGAATCTGCCCGAACCAACGTAAACGGTCAAGCGTCATCCCCTTGAGACCGCCTGATCCGAAGTAGGGAATCCTCCCGGCGAGCACTCTTCCCCCGCAGGAGTCGCCTAGCGCGGGAGGAACTCGAGGTAGCGCCATATGGCCTCGAACTGGGCTTGGCCGCGGCCCTCGAGGACGTCGGTCAGACCGGTCAGGCCTTCCGCGTCGGTGAACCGGGTCATCTTGGTCGAGGGGTCGATGCGCAGCGGGTCGAGACACCAACGGTGGAAGAACTCCTTCCGGATCCTCGAGGGGGTCTGCTGCAGGTTAATGCCCGGAGCCTCGAAGACCTCCTGGGCGGGACGGTCCCCCACTCCATGACACTGGATGCAGCCGAGGCCGCCGTCGCGGGGGATCAGCTTCTCGCCGATCTTCACGAGGTCGGCCACGCTCGCCGGTTCGGCGTCGAAGTCCGTCCCCATCGTCGCGGCGACGAGCGCGGTGCCGTCGCGCCAGTGTGGCTTCGCGCTCGACGGGCCGTAGCCCGCGGCAAACGCGAAGCCCCGCGCGAACGCCTCTGGATCCAAGCTGAACACCGGCATGCGCATGTGCATCCACGGACGCGGGCGGTCCTTGGCCTCTCCCTTCAGCCACCGGACGAGCCACTCCGTCCGCAGCTTGCTCCCCGTGTAGGTGAGGTCCGGGGGCAGGTGCTGCACGCCCGCCTCGGGATCTTCCTCCGCGAAGGCCGCCGTCTCGCCGCGCACGCGTCCGAGCAGTGGCTCCTCGCCGCGCCAACCGTGGCAGTTCGTGCACCGGCCCCTCTGCATTCCGTACTCGGCGGTCTCAACGGCGATCGATGAACCACCGGGCCGCCGCGCCAGATACTCCTGAAGCGCCGCCTCGTCTTCGGCGGACAGGCCGTACTCGGCGACCCGACACGAAATCGAACCGTTCTTCGTCACGGCTGGCCCCGGTGCACGCATCTCGTTTTGCACCGCGATGCCATGACAGGACACACAACCCTTGGTCGCGATCAGCCTTTTGCCGCGCGCCGCGTCACCGGAGACCGATGGCGGCGCGCTCGCCCCCGACCGCGATAGCAAGAACGCCGCCAGGGCCTGCGCGGTGGGTTCATCGAAACCGAAATTCGGCATCTCACCGCGAGGGCTGTGACGGTCGGGTTGTCGCAGATAGTCGACGAGTGCCGCGGGATGGAACTTCGCGGCGACGATGTCGAGTTTGACGCGGTTCGCCACCGTTGCCTCGTCATGGTGCTCTGGAAGCGTGTGGCACGCGATGCATCCGGAGTCCGCGAAGATCACGCCACCGCGCTCGCGGTCGTCGTCGGTGAACTGGGGCGCGGTCGATGCCTTGCCCTGCGTCGCGAGGAACGCCGCGATGTCAGCGGCGTCCGTGCTCGCGGAGGAGCCGTGGAGCACTTTCGGCATGCGCGTCGTGTCGGGATCTTCGATCCACTGCGCCATCCAGTCCTCGCGCAACCGCGCACCGACACCACCGAGGGACGGAGCGACGGGCCCCCGGGTCTCCTCTGCGTGGCACTGCCCGCATCGCTGCCAGTACAGCTCGCGCCGACCCGATCGCCACCGGCTGAACTGAGCGAGCGACTCGGACGCGCCGTGGCCCAGGGCACTCTGCGGGATCGGCTCGCGGGCAAACTCGCTGCACTCCCAGTACACACGAAGGATCGCGGGCCCCTTCGCGGGACTCGTGTAGCGGGCCGTGAACGGACGCTCTCCCTTCTTCAGCCGCGTCCGCTTGCCCGACGCGTGCTCGGCAGAACCGTCCGCCGTGACCACGGTCTTGTCGGTCTTTTCGTGAACGACCAATTCGAACTTTCCCGTTCCGACGAACGTGAAGGTGTAGCGGTCGCGAGTCGGGACCTTCAGCTTGCCCTTGAATGTCGCGGTGAAGGCTCCCTCCGGCAGGAAGCTCGAAGCGCGTTCCCCTTCGGGAACGTACAAGGCGAGGTGCGCGAAACTCCGCGCGTCCGTTTTCTTCGGGTCAGCCTGCGATGCGAACGACAACCCCTCTTCCGGCGGTCCGGAGTACAGCGGTGGCGGCACGTAGGGTGGCCCCTCCTCGACCTCCCGTCCCCCACCGGCTTCGGGCTTGCTGTACAGGTAGAAAATCGCCGCTGCCGGAACAGCGACCATGCATGCGACGCCGATCCACCGCCCAAGATTCTTCATCGACCGTGCCTACTTGGGAAGGCGATGGATCGAACTGTGGAGCTCGGACTTCACCTTCTCGCCGTCCGCCGCATCGATATCGAACTTGACGCGCATCTGCATCACCGGCTTGATGTCCGGCAGCTTCAAGAACACGGTCTTGCCGTCGGTCTGCAACGTCGCGCGTTCGACCTGCCATGCATCGTGCTTCGGCTTCGCGCCCTTGTTGGCCTTCGGATCGGCGCCGACGGTCGAGACTTCGGGAGAACCGTACTTCCGCGTCCAGAGGTAGTTCCAGACCTCGACCTCGTAGCTCTCCGGATCCTCCGCCGTCTCCTTGTCGAGCCGGCAGGTGAACGTCAGGTAGACGCCATCCTTGGCTGTCTTCAGCGCCGTCAACATCCGCACCGGCTTGTCGGTGTAGCGCACGCGATCGAACCCGGTCATCTTCACTGCGTTCGTCTGCCAACCGCGGAAGCCGCAGACAAACAACTGCCCGGTCTTCGGGTGGACCCGCGCCCGCATGGCGCTCGACGTGAACTTCAAGGGGAACGGCGTGACGCCACCCTGGGTGACGCCGTCGACTTCCTCGCGCATGGTCTTGAAGAGCGTGGACTTGCCGTACGACAGGTGCAGGAGATCGCCCTCGAACGGTCCCCATTTGTCCGTGGTCACCCACACCTGGCCACCACCGGAGTTGTCGATCCGCATCGGCATGAAACAGATCGGGTAGTCGTACATCGTGGGCTTCGTCGGCAGGTGCGCCGTGTCGACGCAGCCGTTGAACGTGCCCTTCTTCATCCAGTTGAGTCGGCAAGCCGGGACCCACGTCCCCTCGTTATCTCCCGAAGTGACCTCACCATTCGGGCCGACCCCCATACCGTTCGGCGCACGCAGACCTGTCGCGAACACTTCGAGCTTCGAGCCATCCTTGCTGACCTTCAGGATGCAACCGTGATGCGGGACGAGAGTGTCGAAGCCACGACCGCCTGGGCGCACGGGGCCACCCTTCGAGAAGTAGAAGTTGCCCTCGTTGTCGGTCTGCAGATCGAACGCGAATTCGTGGAAGCTCTTCGTCATCAACACTTCGTTGTTGAAGCACTCGTAGAAGTCAGCCTCGCCATCGCCGTTCAGATCGTGCAATCGGTTGATGCCGTCGCGACCGAGCGTGTAGATCACGTCATCGACGATCCTGAGCCCGAGCGGATCGAACAAACCCGTCGCGAAGCGCTTCCACTTCAAGTTCTCGAGTTTCGCGTCGATCCCGGAAAGCACCCAGACATCGCCGTTCCACGTCGAGAGCGCCGCGCGACCGTCCGAGAAGAAGTCGAACCCGCCGAATCGCAGGTGCGAGGCGGTCTCGCCGTCGGAAGGGATACCCAGCCGGTCGACGACGTACGCGCCCTTGCCACGACCGAGAGCACCCTTGGTCCTCACGCCATCGGGCCAACGCCTGGGGCCGCCCTTGGTCATCGCCGCGAGCGAAGTCGCGGGAGCCAGGGCTGCGACCTTCTTCTTGACGTTCGCAAACGAATGACCCGAGCAGTCGAAGAACACGAGCTTGAGCTGCTCGCGGGACCCTCGAGCCGGCAACTTCAGCCGAACCGAGCCGTCAGCGACTTCGAGCTTCGCACCGGCAGGCGCGGCGGACAATGCCACGCCGGTCACGTACGAACCGCGACGACCGGGTGAACTGTTCCTCGGCTTGTTTTCGGCGTCGTAGATGTCGAACTCGGTGAAGAACGTCTCCTTGTGCCGGCTGACCCACAGCAGGTGGCGGTATTGTCCAATCGCCCCCTCGCCCTTCGCCAGGCGCACGCCGTGCATGCCGCCATTGCCCAGAGCGCGCGAGTCGACCGAGGTGATCATCTTCCAACCAACGCTCATCGGGTTCTTGGCCTTTGCGTCAGGAACCTCGGCGGCGTCGCTGCCATACAAGATGTAGCGCTGCGGCGCCCGCTGGTTGCGGTGCCTCGAGAAGGTGTTGATCTGGCCGATGTGGATCGTCTTCTTGAGATCGGTGACCATGCGGGCTGGGCCACGACCACGGAACCACGTCGTGCGATCCCTGTCGTCGGCGTTGCGAGCGGCGAACCCGTCGTGCAGTCGCGGCAGGTTGCTGCCCTTCGCGCCGGATTTCTTGTCGGGCTTGCCGAAGCCCTCGACAAATCGCGTCTCGACGCCATTGCCACTGCGCGCATCCGCGTAGTCGTTGTTCGACGGCGCGCCCATCGCGAGGTCCGTCCAGACTCGGCCTGCCTTCTCGATCGACGCGATCCCCGTGGCCTTCACTTCGTATTCGAGTACGACGAGGTTGGTGCCGATCACCTTCGGCTGCGCCCCTTGACGCAGGCCAACCATCATGGTCATCCGCTTCGTGCTCTTTCCGAGATCGAGGATCCGCGTGAGCAGACGACCGTCGCCCTTGCCCGACACCTCGAAGTGTTCCAGCACGTCACAGCCACCGACGTCGTAGCGCAAGACGACCTTCTGCCCATGCAGGTACAGACCCTTGTATCGCCCCCATGTCTTGGGCAGCGGGCCGTGCGGGATCGATCGCGGATCGTTGAAGCTCCCCGCAAATGCCCAGCCCGGACCGACTGGCGTCGCCAGCACCTGGTTGCCGACGATCTTGAGCCCGGGACCGTGCGCGCCGTCGTACGCCGTGCCGCGCAGCTCCTGGCGGTAGTCCAACGCGATCGCCGACACCCGCAGCAACTCAGTATCGAAGATCACCTGGGCAGAAGATTCAGCACCCCCCACGCGGATGGACACGCCTTTGAGCGCGAAGTTGTCGCGGGGCCAGAGGGCCTGCCACGTCCCGGCCATGGCCGGGCCGTACGTCATTGCATGCGGATGCTCCTGCGCGGCGCACGGCACCTGCAGGAGACTCACGAGAAGAAACAAGGAGGTCGCGGCGACGAGTGTCTTCAAGGCTTTCAACATTTCTGTTCTTTCGGGCCGGGGATCCTAGCGGAGACCGCACCGGGCGCGATGCAATTTCATCGCGCCTTACGTCGCGCCGGGATGGCACCGTCGGTAAGCTCGCCTGACCCGTCACCCCACCCTCGTCTCGCAGACTCGAACCGACCGTGCTGACAACCATCCCGGATTGGATCCCGCTGACGTTCCTGCCGGTACTTGCAATCGTCGCAATCTGGCTCTTGGTCAAGTGGCGGCGGCAAGTCGAACGGACCTCGCGGCTCGCAGTGGAAGAGAG
>PVBE010447536.1_pt1 | contig 14862 bp, 7 predicted proteins | sample 1631181 | NCBI WGS metagenome assembly PVBE01 (sample SAMN08397723, study PRJNA350692) | Marine metagenome, whole genome shotgun sequencing project. | isolation source: water | place: Pacific Ocean | collected 2012-04
CCGGAGGGCGGGCTTCCGAGCTTCTCGGACGGCGTTGCGCGGCGCTTGTGATGGATTGACATCACGGCGCGCCACGCGCCTAGCCGGGAAACTCGGAAGCCCGTCGTATGGGGTCAGGAATCCCGCCGGGGTGTACTAGGCAGAAGGCAAATGCTTTTTTGCGCTGATGCGCGAAGCGCGAGTTTGAGTAGGTTTTTTCTTGCCACGATTGCGCTTTGGGCGCGGCCGCGGGGGTGTTTTCAAAAGTTTAAGCAAAAGCTCGTCCCTGCGTTGCGCGGCTTCTTTTTCGCCAAACTCGTTTTCCGCGTGATCGCTCATGGTCAAACAAGTTGGCGTTCCCACCAAAATTGGAGTTGCCCCGGTTTCGTGGACACCTGAAGGGTTGGGATGAAAGGAGTCCATATTTTTTTCAAGGCTGGGTTCAAGTCTCTCCATAGCAAGCCAAAGCCGTTCAGCAAGCTTCCAAACAGCCTTGTCCGTACCTTCATTTCTGGCCAGCCTGTCGGCCATGATATCTTCATCATGCGGTATAGTACGTCAACCGGATAATTCCCCCGGTCATTCAACGGCTCCTTCCTGCTGGGGCGCATCGGCCTCCGGCTTTACCTTTCGCGGCGCCGTGCTTACCCGCGGCACCGGTTTGACGTTGAGGTCGATGACCGCCTGGGCGCCCTTGAGGAAGTTCTTGTCATGGGAAAAGACGATGATGGTGCGGCCACGGCCGGCCAGGTCCCTGATCGCCGCGCCGATGGCGGCGACGCCATCGACATCAAGCCCTTCGGTGGGCTCGTCTAGAACGGCCAGCATGCCGTCGCTGGCCAGCGCCCGGGACAAGGCCAGGCGGCGGCGGATGCCGAGCGCCAAATTCCGGCCGTTATTGGTGATCTGGGTTTCGAAGCCTCCCTCGCTTTCGTCGAGAAACCGGCGCAGCCCGGCGGCGTCGATAACCCGGTTGAGGTTCTGGCCGTCGATATCGGGATTGATCATCCTCAGGTTCTCCTCGATGGTGGCGTTAAAAAAGGCCGGCTCCTGGGGCAGATAGATCACCTGACGGCGCCACCATTCAGGAGCGACCTGGCGTAAATCCAGCCCGTCGGCCAAGATCTGTCCGCGGCTGGGTTCGAGCAGGCCGACCATCAGACGCGCCAGGGTCGTCTTGCCGGTGCCGTTGGAGCCGGCGACGACGAGAACGGAGCCGGGCGGCAAAGTCAGCGACAGCGTCTCGAACAAGGGCGCGCTGCCGCCGGGAAAAGCGAATGCCACGTCCCGCATCTCCAGCCCGCCCTGGTATTCGCTCTTCGCCGAGCCGGTTTCGGCCTCCAACGGCAACTTGGCGAATTCCCGCAGCAGCTCCAGGGACTGCCGGGCCTTGACGAAGGCTTCGCCGAGAGCCGCGAAACGGGAGATCGGCTGCAAGGCCCGGGCGGCGAGGATATTGGCGCCGATCATGGCCCCGACGTCCATCTCTCCGGAGACGACCAGGAGGGCGCCGACGGCGACCACGGTGATGCTCATCATCGCGGTGACGCTTTGGGTGAACGTCTGCACCCACCCCTGTTTAGCGGCGATGCGTTGCCGCAGTCCCTGTATCCATCGCGTTTGCGTTTCCCAGGCCTGCCTAAGGAACCCGGCGGCGTTGAAGGCGCGCACCGTGTCCAACTCGCTGACGGCGGTGCCGATCAGGGCGCCGCCGGTGTTGGTGGCGGTGACCAGATCCTGCATCTTTCCCCGCAACATGGCCGCATTGAGGGTGCCGGCCGCGAACACCACGGCAATGAACAAAAAGGCGACGCCGGCGAGGATAGGATGGAGGAGATACAGAACGAACACGAACAGAAAGGAAAAGGGCAGGTCGAGAACGGTACAGATGTTGTTCGGCCCATAGGCAGTCTCGATGGCCGTCGCGCCGGCGACGATTTCGCGGCGCTGGCCCGGTGGAATGCGCTCCACGGCAACGGCCTTGGCCTGGACGAGAACCGCGAAACCGGCTATCGCCGCCTGCTTGTCGGAGCCGGCGCTCAAGCCCCTGGCCAGCCGCAGCCGCACTTGCCGGAAGCCGTATTCGAGGATGACGGCGATGACGGCGCCGATGGTCAGGGTCGCCAGGGTGGCATCCACCCCGTGGGCGATGTAGCGGTTCAAAACCTGGATGACGAACAAAGGCGTCGCCAAGGCAAGCATGTTGGCAAACAGCGAGGCGGCGACCAACTCGGCGGAGAGGCCGGGCCTCGTCTTGAAGCGGCGCAACAGTTCGAGCATCGGCGGCGATTCCATTCCAGAGCTTGGCGGACCGTGTCAAGATCGGCCGGCGAAAGCATATCACAGGCGCGGCGCCGGGACTCAACCGGAATGAATGGTGATAGAGCGGATCGTGATCGATCGAACCCCCTTCGGGGTTTCGATCAACCGCCGCCCTCGGCCCGCTTCACGGCCCGGCTGACCGTGCTGTAATGGACTCCGAAATGGCCGGCGATGGCGGCCAGAGTGTACGCGCCGGAGGCGTAGGCCCGGGCCATGGCCTCGCCGCGATGCCTCGCCCCGGCTTGGTATTCGGCGAGAGACCGGGCCGCCGTGGGTCGTTGCGCAAGGAGTATCTTTCGCAAAGCTCCGTTGCCGGCGAGGCCATACCGGAATTCGCGAACAAAGTCCTCGCCGCCCAACAAGACTTGATGGCGCAGGCCGTCCCATGGACCGGCGGCCATTTTCCCCTCTTCGACGAACTTGGCGTATTTTTTTTGGACGACTTTCCGTTGCCGGCCGAATTGCCCCAGAATCCAGCCGGTGGTCAGCCAGCCCGGAGAGACGGCACGGCCCGCCGTTGCCGGAAAGCTGCTCCATGGCCAGTCGCCCGCCCGGCGCGCCAACCCGGCACGTACCGGGTTGAGGACCACGTAACGGGCGAGTTCAAGAAGGTAGGCTTCCTTCTCCACCAGGATGGCCTTATAGCGCCCCTGGAAAACATGGCCGGCCAGCCCGCGGCGGCGGTTGAAGCGTTGGGTGTAGACGCCGTTCAGGTGGCGCATGCCGCGCGACAGGTTGGCTTGCGGCGTCTCGACAAGTAAATGGTAGTGGTTGCTCATCAGGCAATAGGCATGGCACAGCCAACCGCAACGCTCCACCGAGCGCTCCAGGACGGAGAGGAAATCCCACCGGTCCGCGTCGCCGACAAAGATGGCGGCGGAGGCGTTGCCCCGCGCCGTGATGTGATACAGCGCCCCGGCAAACTCGATACGCGGGGGACGAGCCATGGGAATAGCATAAACGGCAAAATGCCCTAATGCAAGTCATGACCCCGGATGTGGGATCAGGCGGCGAAGGTGATGTCGGTGGCGGCGACGGTGGCGTCCAAGTCGGCGACGAGCACGCCGGTGCCGGCACCGTTGGCGTCGGCGTCGTAGTAGAGGTCGTTGCCGGTGCTGTCGAAGACAAAGACGGCCGTTCCCGTCGACGACGTCAGTCCGCCGCTGGATTGAAAACCGCCGGCGTCCAAGGCGCCGTCGGTATTGGAATCGCCACCGAAGTTGGCGCGCGAGAACAAGAAGTTGTCCGTTGCCGAGACGAAACTGTTGATGGTGTCGGCCAACTCGTTGGTGGCCGTGTATTGGAAGGTATCGTTTCCGGCGCCTCCGGCCATGGTGTCGTTGCCCTGGCCGCCGATGATGGTGTCGTTGCCGGCGCTGCCGGTGATGTTGTCGTTGCCGGTGCCGCCGGTGATGCTGGCGATGCCGGTCAGGGTATTACTGGCGAAGCTGATGGTGACGCCGCCGTCGGCGAGTTGGATGAGATCGTCGCCGCTGCCGACGGCGCCGTCGAGGCTGCGGATTTCGGCGCCGGCGAGGTTGGTGTTGGAGTTCACCGTCAGCGTCGCCACGGAGTCGTTGCCGGTATCGAGGAGGATGGCGTCGGTGCTCTCGAAACCGGTGCCGAGCGTCACGTTGCTCAAGTCCATCCCGTCGTCGCTTTCGAGGTGGGAATGGAAGGTGCCGGTTTTGATAGTCACCGTGCCCAGGTTGGTGGCGCTGCTGATGGTCAGCACCGTAATCGCGGCATCGTTGCTGTCGTTGTCGAGCTGGATCGTCTCGATGCCGGACAGGGCAGCGCCGCTGAAGTCAACCCCGGCGGCATAGGTCAGGGTGTCGTTGCCGGTGCCGCCGGCGATGGTCTCGGTGTTGGTGACGGTCAGCGTGTTGGCGCCATTGGCCAGAGTCAGGCTGTCGGTGCCGCCGGCCAGGTCGATGCTGCCGGAGGCCTGCGCCGCGCCCAAGGTGACGGCGTCGTTGCCGGTGCCGCTGCCGTTGATGGTCTCGACGTTGGCCACCGACATGGTGCCGCCGCCGGACAACAGGGTCAGGCTGTCGCTGGCGCCGCGACCGTCGACGGAGTCGACGGCCAGGCCCAGGATATTGCCGCTGCTGGTATGGGTGTTGAGGTCGATGGCGTCAACGTTGGCGACGCCGCTGGTGTCGCCGATGAGCTGCACGGTTTCAAAGCCGGTGAAGGCGTTGGTAACAAAGACGTTGCTGTCGTAGCCGATCCGCAGGATATCGTTGCTGCCGCCGGCGTCGCTCAGGGTGGTGATCGCCGTCGCGCCGGACTTGGAGAGCAGGGTGACGATGTCGTTGCCCGAGTCGCCGTCGATGACGGCATAACCGCCGCCGTTGACGTTGAGCAGGTCGTCGCCGGCGGAACCGGTGAAAGCGCCGACGTCCCACAGCATGTTGAACATGGTGTTGCTGCCGTCCTTGTTGGTGACGAAGGCGTCGCCGCCCGGGTGATCAGAAGAATCGGCGGCGTTGCCGTTGAGGGAAGCCTTGATGCCGTTGGCGCCGGAAAACATGGTCGAATAGGAAAACGTGTTGACGTGGGTGTCGGGGATGAAGTTGCCGTTGCCATCGGCGCCGCCGCTATCGACGTTGTCGGTGTTGGTGATGCCGCCGATGAAAAGCCCGTCGGTCTCCAACTTGATGTTGATGGTGTCGCCGCCGCCCTTGCCGAAGACGATGACGCCATCCATCGGGTCGTTGCCGCTGGGAGTGACGACATTGATGGTGTCGGCGCCGCTGCCGCCGACGAAGACATAGCCGATCTCGTTCGCCAAGAGGGTGGGCATGACGATGATGTCGCCGGCGTCGCTCGTCTGAGCCCCCTCGTCCGACGTATCGGTGCCGCTCTGGGAGGAATAACCGGAATCGAGGATCGTCGAACTGACGTCGGCGAACAGGTACTGGATGACGCCGGTGAAACTGACGGTCGAGGTGGTGGTGGACGTTTCGTTGATGGCGTCGTTGCCGCCGAGGGTGGCCCAGATATCGAAGTTGCCGTCGAGGCTGGTGGCGCCCATCGTCAACTTGAGCTTGACGTCGTCGAGGCTGTCGAAGGCGATCTGGTTCTGAACTCCCGGTTCCGTCGAGCCCGTCACCGTGTCGTTGCCGCCGACGCCGGAGGGATAGGTGAAATAGAAATTGGTGTTGACGGCATCGCCCGTGAGGGCTTGGTTGGCGCTGGTTCCCTCCTGGATATCGGCGAACGTCGTTGTCGGCGGCGGCGGTGGCGGGTCGTCGCTGGGGTCGAAGGGATCGGGTCCGAAGGGATTGGGGCCGAAGGGATCGGGACCGAAGGGATCGGGGCCGAAGTTGTTGAAGTTGTCAAAGTCGCCGAAATCGGGGCCGAAATCGGGGCCGAAATCGGGGCCGAAATCGGGGCCGAAATCGGGGCCGAAATCAGGGCCGGGACCGGGGCCGAAATCAGGGCCGGGACCGGGGCCGGGACCGGGGCCGAAGGGACCGGGACCATGATCAACCGGCGCCGGGCCGGCATCACCGATTTCACCCCCGTCTTCCGGTGGCTCTTCGCCGCCGTCGCCGACTTCACCCCCGTCTTCCGCGAGTTCTTCCTCGTCCTCTTCCTCTTCCTCGCCCTCGCCTTCTTCCTCGTCCTCACCCTCACCATCGCCCGCCGGGCCTTCGCCGGCGGGCCCGGCGGCCGGAGACGGCGGCAGGATGCTCAAGACGGCCGAACCGAAACTCTGCTGGATCTGCGCCTGCGAGAAAACCACCACCGGCGGCGGCGGCGCGAAGGAACTGGTCATCTGCACCGTCGCTCCGATCGAGTTGAGGACAACGGGCGGGGCGTTGGAATTGTGGGCCGCGATGGTCACTTCGCCGACCGTCTGCACGCCTTGCGCATTGGTTTCCGGCAGCATGGTGAAGGTATTCTCGGAGCCCTCCTCCGCCGCCTTGCCGACGAGCTTGGTGCCGCGAATGCCGATGGCGGCGACCGGCGTCGTCACCGTCATCCCATCGGGAGCGGTCTTGGCGATCTGGCCGCTGACGAAGGAGAACACGCCCCGCACCATATTGGCATGGAAAACGCCCGTTTCGGTGCCGGGATCGTAGATCATCTCGTCCAGCACCACCTGCCCCTCGGCGCCCAGCGAGAAGGTCGTGTCGTCGAGGAAAATGACGCCGATGGCCGCCCCCGGACCGGTCTCGATGGTATCGCCCTGGAACAGCGGGTCGCCCTCGGTCAGGGCCAGCCGGGTGCCGTCGGGGCGCACCACCTCGACGCTGCCATCAGTGGCCTCGACGCTGCCGATGGCCTCGGCCGCCGCCTGCGCAAGATCGACCGCCGGCAAGCCGGATTCGCCGGCAACCGCCGGGTCGGACCCGGAAACGGAGTCGATGACTTGGCCGTCGCCGTCGCCGCCAACGTGACCGTGTTTTTCAGCTCCATGGGGCATGTTCTTCTCCAAGACCAAGACTCCTCTCGCGCCCGCCGGAGCGGGTGCGCGTGGATTCCTCTCCTTCCCTCTTTGAATGAATTTTCCCCGGTTTACCGGAGAATTTTTGCTTTTTCGGTACGGAATCTATGCGTTAAAAATTAATAATAACAAAATTCCATGTGGGTTTATGTGATGCCCGTCACAATTATACACTTTTTGCGGCCGGCGAACAACACGGCCGGCGAATTCGCGCAGGGCAAAATACTGAATCGTTAACAAGCGAGTAATTTTTTGGCTCCTCGACTCCACCGAGGAACCCATATTAATTCCGCAAAAGGACGACCGAACCGTCGAAGTCGAAGGTAAAGTCCATTTCCCGCAGCCCTTTATCGGCCATCGCTTGGCGCAGGTTCATCCGGTCGCGAGTGTAAAACAACATGAAGCCGCCGCCGCCGGCGCCGACGAGCTTGCCGCCGAGAGCGCCGTGCCGGCGGGCGTAATCGTAAAGATCGTCGATCCCAGTGGATGAGATGGCCACCGAGCGGACCCTCTTGCGTAGCCAGTGCTCGTGCATCAGTTCGGCGAAACCCAGCGTATCGCCGTTCTCAAGCACCTTCTTGATCCTGAACCCGAGCTCCTTGATGAAATGGAGGTTGTCGATCATCTCGCGGTCGCCTTTTTCGGATCTTGTTTTTTGATCCGTCAGAACCGCCGCCGCCTCGCGGCTGTAGCCGGTGAAGAACATCATCAGGTTTTCATGAAGGTCGCGCACCGTCGCCTCGTCGACCTCCAGCGGCGTCACCGAGACGCCGCCTTCCGGATGGTAATCCTGACACATCAGCCCGCCATGGGCGGCGATATACTGATCTTGCTTGCCGCAAGGCTCGCCAAGAACGTTCATCTCGATATGGCAAGCCGTCCGGGCCAGGTCCCTGGTCTCGATCCGCCGGCGCTGATAAGCGTTGAGCGCATGAAGAAGTCCGACGGTGAAACTGCCCGAGGAACCGAGCCCGGTTCCCGCCGGCACGTCGGCGATGCTGACGATTTCGATGTCGGGACCGACATCCAAGTGGCGCAACACCTCGCGGATCAGGCCGTGCTCGATGTCGCCCAGGACCTCGACATGCTCGGTCTTCGAGTATTTCAGGAAATAGCCCGGCCGGAACGTCTTGTTGGCGGTAATGTAAATGTACTTGCCGATCGCCGCCGAGATCACGAAACCGCCGAATTCTTCATAATAGGACGGCAGGTCGGTGCCGCCGCCGCCGATGGAAATCCTGAGCGGGGTTCGGGTGATGATCATGGCGCCTCGAACAAGTTTGAAAGTCCGTCGTCTTCAATATCCATGGCAATGCCTTCGGCGTAACCGCGATCGATGAGCACCGTTCGGCGGCGAGTCCGAAGCGCCGGCGGGCTCCGGAGGAGTTCCTCCTATCCTAGCATAAGCCGCGCCAATCACGCATAATCGTCCAATGGTTGATGGTGCTTCATACGATGCCCTGGATAAGGCCGTATCGGATATAGCCGAGGACGGCCTCGCCAAGTATCTAATGGACGCCGATCTGTCGCGGGCGGCGGTCGATTATTTGCACGAGTTTGGCATTCCCAAGCTGGCGGGCAAGCTCCTCGTCAGGGGAATCGCGCAACTTGTGGAATGGTCGGCCAAGAGCGCCGGTTCCAAAGTATACGGGATCGTCAAGGCGCGCCTTCGCCGACTGCCGTACTACGATAAACTGGAAAAAGGGATCGACAGGCTCACGGCCTACCTGAAAGGCGAGATCAAGAACGCCGCCGGAAAGACCCGTCCGCGCCACGATCAGGACTTCGCCAAGTCATTGACCGAATCCTTTCAGGACTCCCTGGAAGGCGTTGCAACCGTGGCGGACCTGCAAGATGTCGCCACCCAGCTTATCGACCGGCTGGCTCCCCAGCCGAAGCTGTTCCTGAACCTGTTCGACGCCGAAGGCGAGGAAGGCTTTAACCGCTTCTACTACGGTTCCCGGAAAATCGCCTTCGTCGGGCGCGAGGACGAGATGGCGCGGCTGGACGGGTTCCTCGACCACGACTCCCCGTTCCGTTGGTGGTTGATCCACGGCCCCGCCGGTTTCGGCAAGAGCCGGCTGGCGCTTGAGCTTTGCCTGAGGCGAGGTGGCTCCTGGCGGGTGGGGTTCCTGCCTTACGAACATACGGCCCGAGACGTGGACCGCTGGATTCCGGACGAGCCGATCCTGTTGGTGGCTGACTACGCCTCGGGCCAGGAGCGCGCCAAGGAACTGGGGCGCACCATCAGGGACCTGAGCAGGAGGTCCGGCGAATTTCCCTTTCCGGTCCGCTTGTTGCTCCTGGAGCGGGATGCCGGCGACTGGTGGCTTGACAGGCTGCGCGAATCCGGCGGCGACCGGCTTGAAACCGACAGGAACCGCCATGAAGAACCCATGCCCCTGGGCGGCCTTTCCGACGGCGGGTTGCGCCGCGTCATGCAAGCCTTCGGCCTGGCGGAGGCCCGGACGGCGGACCTGCTGCCGGAGCTACGCGAAATGGACCCCGAGGGCCGTCCCCTGTTCGCGGCCCTGATGGCCGACGCGGTGGCCGGCGGCCGGCCCCAGTCCCAGCTCTGGCGAGCCAAGGAAGAACTGATCGGTGACGTGTTGGACCGGGAAGAGGAGAGATTCTGGAAGCCGGCGGGGATTACAAACGCCGATAAGAATCTTCTGGCCCTGGCGACGCTCTGCGGCGGCGTCGGGCTTACGGATTTGAACGATCTTCCAGAAGGCCGCGGCCTTCTCGGCGGCCATAACGCCAGCCGCTACCGCGTCATGTCGGGCCGTGACGCCTCTGAACGCCTGGCGCCTCTGGAGCCGGACATCCTGGGGGAATGGTTTGTCCTCCATCACCTGCAACCCGGCGACGTTCTGGACGAACGGCTGGAGGACATGCGTAACCTTGCATGGCGGATGGCACCCTACGGCATGGCCGTGTTCCTGGATCGCGCCTCGCGGGATTTTCCCCGCCATGACGCCTTCCAAACCATCGCAACGGCCCCGGCCGAAGGAAACTTGGCGGCCGTCCTCTGGGCTCTGGTGGCGGTGAACCTCATCGGACGCCTCGCGGCGTCGGACCCCGATGCGGCGGTGCGCTGGTACGGCGACATTCAAACCCTTGCCGCCAATCATCCCAAAGAGCCGGCGCTACGCGAGCAACAGGCCAAGGCCGCCAACAACCTCATTGCAGACCTCGCGGCGTCGGACTCCGATGCGGCGGCGCGCTGGTACGGCGAAATCCAAACCCTTGCCGCCAAACATCCCAAGGAGGAGGTGCTGCGCAAGTCACAGGCCAAGGCCGCCACCAACCTCATTGCAGACCTCGCGGTGTCGGACCCCGATGCGGCGGCGCGCTGGTACGGCGACATCCAAACCCTTGCCGCCAACCATCCCAAGGAAGAGGCGTTGCGCGAGACACAGGCCATGGCCGCGTTTAACCTCTTCTTGGCCTGTGCGGAATCCGGGGATAAGGCCGGTGAAAAGCAAATGGTGGAGGACATTCGTCGGCTCGCCACGGAAAATCCCGGCCTTTCCGTCTGCCAGGAGGTGGCCGGGCGCCTTTCGTCCATTCTCAAGTCGGGGGAGGAGAAATAAACGGCCGGGGCACCGGGTGGCTTAAGGCCCATTCCAGTAACAGGCCGCCATCGCGAAGCGCCTCCCAGCTCTCCAGTCTCACCTCCTTGCCAGGCCGTGCTCGATGTCGCCGCCGCCGTGGGGACAAACGGAGCCCCTCAAGGCTAGCGTAAGCCGCGCCAATCATGCATAATCGTTCAATGATCGATGATGGCTCATACGATGCCCTGGATAAGGTCGCATCGGATATAATCAAGGACGGCCTCGCCAAGTATCTAATCGACGCCGATCTGTCGCGGCTGGCGCTGAACCTCATCGGACGCCTGGCGGCGTCGGACCCCGATGCGGCGGCGCGCTGGTACGGCGACATTCAAACCCTTGCCGCCAAACATCCCAAAGAGCCGGCGCTACGCGAGCAACAGGCCAAGGCCGCGTTCAGCCTCATCTACCACCTCGCGGCGGCGGACCCCATTGCGGCGGCGCGCCGGTACAGCGATATCCAAACCCTTGCCGCCAATCATCCCAAAGAGCCGGCGCTGCGCGAGCTACAGGCCGTGGCCACCACCACCCTCATCGGACGCCTCGCGGCGTCGGACCCCGTTGCGGCGGCACGCTTGTACGGCGACATCCAAACCCTTGCCGCCAACCATCCCAATGAGGAGGTGCCGCGCCAGCAACAGGCCAAGGCCGCGTTCAACCTCGTCGGACGCCTGGCGGCGTCGGACCCCGACGCGGCGGCGCGCTGGTACGGCGACATCCAAACCCTTGCCGCCAATCATCCCAAGGAGGAGGAGGCGCGCGAGCTACAGGCCATGGCCGCCACCAACCTCATCGGACACCTCGCGGCGCCGGACCCCGATGCGGCGGCGAGCTGGTACGGCGACATCCAAACCCTTGCCGCCAACCATCCCAAGGAGAAGACGCTGCGCGAGTCGCAGGCCAAGGCCGCGTTCAACCTCATCGGACGCCTCGCGACGTCGGACCCCGACGCGGCGGCGCGCTGGTACGGCGACATCAAAACCCTTGCCGCCAAATATCCCAAGGAGGCGGCGTTGCGCGACCCACAGTCGAGGGCCGCCGCCAACCTCATCGGACGCCTGGCGTCGTCGGACCCCGATGCGGCGGCGCGCTGGTACGGCGATATCAAAACCCTTGCCGCCAAACATCCCAAGGAGGTGGCGTTGCGCGAGCGACAGGCCGAGGCCGCGTTCAACCTCATTGCGGACTTCGCGGCGGCGGACCCCGACGCGGCGGTGCGCTGGTACGGCGACATCAAAACCCTTGCCGCCAAATATCCCAAGGAGGAGGCGCGGCGCGAGCAACAGGCCAAGGCCGCGCTCAACCTCATCGGACGCCTCGAGGCGTCGGACCCCGATGCGGATGCGCGCTGGTACGGCGACATCAAAACCCTTGCCGCCAAATACCCCAAGGAGGAGACGCTGAGCGAATTGCAGACCATGGCCGCCACCAACCTCCTCGTGGCCTATGCGGAATCAGCGGATAAGGCCGGGGTAAAGCAAATGGAGGCGGACATTCGCCGGATCGCCGAGGAAAATCCCGGCATTCCCATCTGCCAGGAGGCAGCCGGACAGCTTGCGGTCATTCCCGAGTGGGAAGAGGAGACATAAACGGCCGGAACGTCTTGTTGGCGGTAATGTAAATGTACTTGCCGATCGCCGCCGTCACCCGCCCGGCGGCGGGGTCCGAGGCGCCGGCGCACCCCGGAGGCCCCTCTGGCCTAGGCTAGCGTATGCCGCGCCAATCATGCATAATCGTTCAATGGCTGATGATGGTTCATACGATGCCCTGGATAAGGCCGTATCGGATATAGCCGAGGACGGCCTCGCCAAGTATCTAATGGACGCCGATCTGCCGCGGGGGGCGGTCCATTACTTGCATGACGAGTTGGGCATTCCCAAGCCGGCGGGCAGGCTCCTTGTCAGGGGAATCGCGCAACTGGCGGAGTTGTCAACCAAGGGCGCCGGTTCCCATGCGGACGGCATCGTCAAGGCGCGCCTTCGCCGACTGCCGCATTTCGATCAACTGGAAAAAGGACTCGACGGGCTCACGGCCTACCTGAAGGGCGAACTCAGGATAGCCGCCGGAAAAACCCGTCCGCGCCACGACCAGGACTTCGCCGGGTTATTGACCGAATCCCTTCGGGACTCCCTGGAAGGCGTCGCGGCCGCGGCGAACTTGCGGGATGCCGCCGCCCAGCTTATCGCCGAGTCAACTCCCCAGCCGAAGCTGTTCCTGAACCTGTTCGACGCCGGGAGCCAGGAAGATTTGAACCGCTTCCACTACAGCACCCGGAAAACCCCCTTCGTGGGGCGCGAGAACGAGATGGCGCGGCTGGACGGGTTCCTCGACCACGACTCCCCGTTCCGTTGGTGGTTGATCCACGGCCCCGCCGGTTGCGGCAAGAGCCGGCTGGCGCTTGAGCTTTGCCTGAGGCGGGGCGGCTCCTGGCGGGTAGGGTTCCTGCCTTGCGAACATACGGCCCAGGACGTGGATGGCTGGATTCCGGACGAACCGATCCTGTTGGTGGCTGACTACGCCTCGGGCCGGGAGCGCGCCAAGGAGCTAGGGCGCACCATCAGGGACCTGAGCGGGAGGGCCGGCGAATTTGCCTTTCCGGTCCGCCTGTTGCTCATCGAGCGGGATGCCGGCGACTGGTGGCTTGACAGGCTACGCGAATCCGCTGGCGGCCGGCCTGAAGCCGACAAGAGCCGCCATGAAGAACCCATGGCCCTGGGCGGTCTTACCGAGGGCGTGTTGCGCCGCGTCATGCAAGCCTGCGGCCTGGCGGAGACCTGGATGGCGGAGCTGCTGCCGGCGCTACGCGAAATGGACCCCGAGGGCCGTCCCCTGTTCGCGGCCCTGATGGCCGACGCGGTGGCCGGCGGCCGTCCCCCTTCCCAGTTCTGGCAAGCCGACGGGGAGCTGATCGGCGGCGTGTTGGTCCGGGAAGAGGAGAGATTCTGGAAACCGGCGGGGATTACCAACGCCGACAAGGATCTTCTGGCCCTGGCGACGCTCTGCGGCGGCGTCGGGCTTGGTGATTTGAGCGCCCTTCCAGAAGGCCCCGGCCTTCTCGACGGCCATGACGCCAACCGCTACCACCTCATGTCGAGCCGTGACGCCTCTGAACGCCTGGCGCCTCTGGAGCCGGACATCCTGGGGGAATGGTTTGTCCTCCATCACCTGCAACCCGGCGACGTTCCGGGCAAACGGCTGGAGGGCATGCGTGAGCTTGCATGGCGGATGGCACCCCGCGGCATGGCCGTATTCCTGGATCGCACCTCGCGGGATTTTCCCCACCATGATGCCTTCCAAGCCATCGCAACGGCCCCGGCCGAAGGAAGCTTGGCGGCGGTCGTCCTCTGGGCTCGGGTGACGGTTAACCTCATCGGACGCTTCGCGGCGCCGGACCCCGATGCGGCGGCGCGCTGGTACGGCGACATCCAAGCCCTTGCCGCCAAACATCCCGAGGAGGGGGCGCTACGCGAGCAACAGACCAAGGCCGCCAACAACCTCATCAGCAGCCTCGCGGCGTCGGACCCCGAGGCGGCGGCGCGCTGGTACGGCGACATCCAAGCCCTTGCCGCCAACCATCCCAAAGAGGAGATGCTACGCGAGTCACAGGTCAGGGCCGCCACCAACCTCATCTTCCGCCTCGCGGCGTCGGACCCCGATGCGGCGGCGCGCTGGTACGGCGACATCAAAACCCTTGCCGCCAACCATCCCAAGGAGAAGGCGCTGCGCGAGTCACAGGCCAGGGCCGCCAACAACCTCATCAACCGCCTCGCGGCGTCGGACCCCGATACGGCGGTGCGCTGGTACGGCGACATCCTAACCCTTACCACCAAACATTCCGAGGAGGCGGCGCTACGCGAGACACAGGCCAAGGCCGCCACCAACCTCATCTACCACCTGGCGGCGCCGGACCCCGATGAGGCGGCGCGCTGGTACGGCGACATCCAAGCCCTTGCCGGCAACCATCCCGAGGAGAAGGCGCTGCTCGAGCACCAGTCCAAGGCCGCGTTCAACCTCTTCTTGGCCTGTGTGAAAGCCGGGGCCATGGCCGGAGCGAAGCAAATGGCGCAGGGCATTCTCCGGCTCGCCGCGGAAAATCCCGGTCTTCCCGTCTGCCGGGACGCGGCCGAGCGCCTTGCGCCCATTCTCAAGTCGGGGGAGGGGAAATAGCCCGGCCGGCGCCGCCGCCGCCGATGGAAATCCGGAGCGGGGTTCGGGTGACGGTCATGGCGTCTCGAACAAGCTTAAGAACCCGCCGTCTTCAATATCCATGGCAAGGCCTCCAGCAAGCCGGCGCAAGCGAAATCCATCTCTCCGGGCCGTTTCTCGGCGTAACCGCGATCGATGAACACCGTTCGGCAACCCGCCCGCTTGCCGGCTTCGATATCGCTCCAACGGTCGCCGACCATAATGCTGGATACGAGGTCGATGTCAAAATCCACGGCCGCCTCCAGCAGCAGGCCGGGGCGCGGCTTGCGGCAGGCGCAGCCA
>PVBE012467537.1_pt1 | contig 14862 bp, 15 predicted proteins | sample 1631181 | NCBI WGS metagenome assembly PVBE01 (sample SAMN08397723, study PRJNA350692) | Marine metagenome, whole genome shotgun sequencing project. | isolation source: water | place: Pacific Ocean | collected 2012-04
CTCACGACTGTGGTCCCAAGCGAGACGGACTCGCCGCGGTCGGAGGTCCAAACGCAGGCGGCGAGGACGAACCATGTCGCAGCCAGGCTGAGGTGGAGCCCGCGCCGCTCTCTCCAGGCGGCGCGCCAGGAGCCCGACAAGAAGGAGCGGTCCCATGCGATGGCGATGAGCGGGGCGCCGACCATGACCTCCTTGGAGACCATGCCTGCGAGGCAGGCGAGAACACAGAGCGCCGACCACGGGCGCGCATCTGTCGCGCTCTTCGTGAGACACAGGAGGACGCAGAGGTAGGCCAAGGAGACCATGAGCTCGCTTCGAGACGCGATGAGGTTGATCGCATCCGAGAGCAGGGGATGGACGGACCATAAGAGCGCGATCGCGAAGGCGGCGGCGTCTCCGCGCTCATGTCCTCTTCGCTTGAGGGTCTCGCGAGCGAGCGAGAGGAGCGCCAAGGCGGTGAGGATGTGGAGGATGAGGTTGGTCGCGTGCCAGCCGGTGACCTCTGTCCCAAAGAGCGCGTGGTTGAGCGCGAAGCTGAGCGCGACGAGCGGGCGCCCGCTCGCGGTGCTCCCTGCGGGAGCCGCGAAGCACTCGGTGAAGCTCGCAGGGGGCAAGTGCTCGTTCAGGACGATGGCGGGGAGGTCATCGAAGACGAAGGGCCCGCCGAGGGCGTTCGCGTACGCGAATGCGCAGGCGGCGACCACCCAGAGCGGCGCGGCTCGGCCTGTGAGGGCGTCCCAGAGCGATTGGATCTTGGCGTTCATCGCATCCATCCACCCGGGCGGGGTAACCTCCTCTCCGGATCGACCGCTGTACGGTAATCCCCAGAAGCCCGATGTCGCAGCAAACAACAGGACAGACTCACAGCCCTTGGGCGAAGGCGCTGGTCGCGGTCGGCCTCCTGGCCTTGTGCATACCCATGGTCTTCCACGGCCTCGTGGGCGTGTTCTCCGGCGCCTGGGACAAGGAGCGGCCCGCCATGGAGCGAGCCCTCAGCTCGGAGACGCAGGAGTTCTTGCGAGGATGCTATGAGGGCCTGGACCCTGAGCGTTTGATCGACATCCACTCTCACCTCGCTGGCATCGGCGCGGGGGGCACCGGATGTGAGGTCAATGAGCGGATGCGCACCTGGGCGTCGCCCTTCGAACACGTGCAGTTCGAGGCGTACATGTCTGCTGCTGGGGTTGACGATATCGAGCGGGCTGATCAACAGTTCGTGGAGGTGTTGTCTGGGTTCGCGCGACACCCGCTCCCGCGGGCGCGCATGGGCCTCATGGCCTTCGACAGGGCCTACCACCCGGACGGGACCGTAGACCTTGAGGGGACGACCTTCTACGTGCCGAACGAGTATGTGTGGGAGGTGTGTGAGGAGAACTCGGACATCTTCTTCCCGGTCATCTCGATCCACCCGCTGAGGCTTGGCGCTGTCGAAGAGCTTGAGCGATGGGCCGCGCGCGGGGTGCGGCACATGAAGTGGCTGCCGGCTGCGCAGCGGATGCGGCCCGATGACCCTGCGGTCCTCCCGTTCTTGGAAGCGCTCGCCGCGCACGATTTCACCTTGATCGTGCACGTCGGGAGGGAAGAAGCCGTCGACGCTGACGATTACCAGAGCTGGGGAAATCCGCTTCGCATGCGTCCCGCGCTCGACGCTGGGGTGAAGGTCGTCATGGCACACTTCGCGAGCATGGGAGAGGACGAGGACCTCGATGATCCTCTGAGACCGCTCGTACCGTCTCATGAGCTCTGCATGCGAATGCTCACAGAAGAGCGCTATGAAGACCTTCTCTTCGCAGACGTCTCGGCGATCCTCTTCGTCACGCGCTATGGCGAGCCCTTGAAGGTGCTCCTCTCTAACCCGGAGCTTCACGACCGGCTCGTGAACGGCTCGGACTATCCGCTCCCTGCGAGCAACATCGTCGTGCGCCTCTCTCCGATGGTGAAAGACGGCTTCCTTACTGAGGCAGAGGCAGACCACCTGCGCGCGATCTATGCCTGGAACCCCCTCGTCTTCGACTTCGCCCTCAAGCGCACCGTGCGCCATCCCGAGACCGGCGTGCGCTTCGCCTCCGAGGTCTTCGAATCGCGGGCTGTGATCGGGCCCGGTTGAGCCCGTATGCTCCCAGGATGGAAACTGACTCCAAAGATGAAGGCATGGCCCCCGAGGGGGCTCCCTCCCAGAACGCTGAGGGCCGCGAAGCCTTCTGGCGCGCCAATAAGCGGCTGATCTTCATCCTCCTCACCGTCTGGGTCGTCGTCTCTCTCGGCTGCGGGGTCTGGTGGGTCGAGTGGTTGAACCAGTTCACGATCGGGAGCCTGCCCCTGGGCTTTTGGATCGCTCAGCAGGGCTCGATCTACACCTTCGTGATCTTGATCCTCATCTATGCCGTCTGCGCTGACAGGCTCGAGCGCGAGCACGGGGTGGCGGAGTGAGCCTGGCCGCAGTGCTTCTGGAAGAGGTCGCTGATCCCAGCCGCCCCTGGACCTTCGCCTTCATCGGGATCACCTTCGCTGCCTATCTCATCATCGGATGGCGCAGCCGCGTGCGCGAGACCCGCGGCTTCTACGTGGCGGGCCAAGGCGTCCCGGCGATCGCGAACGGAGCGGCGACCGCCGCGGACTGGATGAGCGCAGCCTCCTTCCTCGGGATGGCAGGCCTCATCAGCGTCAAGGGCTCTGACGGCGCGATGTACCTCATGGGCTGGACCGGCGGCTACGTCCTGCTCGCCCTGCTCCTCGCGCCCTACTTGCGTAAGTTCGGCCAATACACGGTGCCTGACTTCGTCGGGACGCGCTACGCGAGCTCGACGGCGCGGATCGTCGCCGCCTGCTGTGCGATCTTTGTCTCGCTCACCTATGTCGCGGGACAGATGAAGGGCGTCGGCGTCGTCTTCAGCCGCTTCCTCGAGGTCCCGCTTGAGATCGGCGTCGTGATCGGGATGTTCATCGTCGCCTTCTTCGCCGTCTTGGGCGGCATGAAGGGGATCACGTGGACCCAGGTCATGCAGTACTTCGTGCTGATCGTGGCCTTCCTGATCCCGGCCTTCGCCATCGCGCGCATCCTCACGAACGGTGACCACAGCGTCCCCCAGTCCGCGTTCCTCTTCAGCGACTTGGCCGAGCGGCTGAACCAGATCCAGATCGATCTTGGGTTCGAGGAGTACACGAAGCCATTCACGAGCGACACGAGGCTCAACGTCTTCTGCATCACAGCGGCCTTGATGTTCGGCACCGCGGGGCTCCCCCACGTCATCGTGCGCTTCTACACCGTGCCCTCGGTGCGCGCCGCGCGCTGGTCCGCCTTCTGGGCGCTGCTCTTCATCGCGATCCTCTACACCGCGGCCCCCGCGGTCGGAATGTTCGCTCGCTACAACCTCTTGAACAGCCTCCACGGCGCCAAGATCGTCGAGACCGAGGTCGTCCCAGCGGCTGATGGCGCGGCCGAGCGCAGCCTCTACCGCTTGGAGTCTCCCAAGGGGGATCCGCTCAACTGGGCCTACAACTGGCAGTCGACGGGGCTGCTCTCCTTCGACGACGTGGACGGGAGCGGGACGATCTCGCTCGCCAAGACGAGCACCGAGGCGACGATCGACAAGGACATCATCGTCCTCTCGACGCCTGAGGTCGCGGGGTTGCCGGCGTGGGTCATCGCCCTCGTCGCTGCTGGCGGCTTGGCTGCCGCGCTCTCGACCGCTGCGGGGCTCTTGCTCGTCATCAGCTCCTCCATGGCCCACGACCTCTACGTGCAGTTCGTAGACCCAGAGGCCTCCGAGGCCAAGAAGGTCATGATCGGGCGCGTCATGATCCTCCTCGCGATCTGCGTGGCGGGCTGGTTCGGGATCCACCCGCCAGGCTTCGTCGCTGAGACCGTCGCCTTCGCCTTCGGGCTCGCTGCGGCGAGCTTCTTCCCGACCATCCTCTTGGGGATCTTCGACTCGAGGACGAACCGCCAAGGCGCCGTCAGCGGCATGGTCGTCGGGATCGCCTTCACGGCCTTCTACATCCTCGGGAACCAGTGGGACACGATCTTCGACGTCACGCGTGAGGCGGGCTTTGTCCGGCCTTGGTACATGACCCGCTGGTTCTTTGAGATCTCTCCCCAAGGGATCGGGACCGTGGGCATGCTCCTCAACTTCGCTGTCACCCTGGTGGTTAGCAGGCTGACCCCTCCGCCTCCTGAGGAGGTGCGCGAGCTCGTCCGGAACATCCGCGTCGCGGGATAACCCGCGGCGCCTTAGGGGATGAAGTCGACGCTGACCGCGTTGGTCAGGTTGAAGGTCGCGCCGCCTGCGGGCGGGTCACGGAACCAGCACTGGAAGCGCCAGGTCTCACCGGGGTCGACCTCGGCGGCGCCGTAGGGCGGCATGCCGTAGAAGTCGAGGTCCTTCTGATAGGACCCGGTCGCGCCAGAGTGCATCACGTTCATCCTGTGGACGCCGCCGCCGACGCAGCGCCAGCCGTTCCCGAAGGTGTTCTGGATGGCGTTGGGGCCGTAGTAGAAGATCCCGAACTGGTTGGTCGGGATGCCGGACGCGATGAGGGTCAGGTCATTGTTGCTGACGCTCGTCGAGCCCCAGTAACTGATCTGTCCACCGAGGGAGCTGCCGGAGTTCGGCGCGGCGATGCAGTAGATCGTCGGGTTGGACGCGACGAAGTCACCGACGATGTTGCCGTTGACGGAGAGCGAGCCTGAGATCCCTGAGGAGGGGTCCGAGGCGTTGATGTTCATGATGATCGGGATCGAGAAGTGCATCCCGCTGCTGGTCTTATAGAGGTTGCCAGAGACGTTCGAGGTCGTGACGGTGCCGGCGAGGTTCTCGTTGATCGTGCTGCCCGCGAGCGGGTCGATCGTGAGGTTGCCGGAGAGGATCGTGTTCTCCACCTGGACCGTGAAGGAGCCTGCGCCCGAAGAGAGGTTGAAGCTGGTCAGGGTGCGCGAGGAGACGCTCAGGTTCGTGATGTCGATGTCGGCGAGGTTGATGCCGAGGGGGCCGGAGACCCACGCCGCGATGTTGGGGGAGACGTTCATGACGCCGCCTTCGATCCTCGCGGAGGAGAGGGGGTAGCTCCCGTTGAAGACCGAGACGTCTTGATGCCCTGAGAGGGTGTGGTTGTTCGTGGAGTCGGGGACGACGCCTCCAAGGCTGGTGCTACCGCTCCACGTGAAGCCGGACTGGCTCGTGTCGAGGTTGAAGCGATACTCGCCCTGTGCGAGGGCCGAGCTCGCGAGGAGGAGGCTTGCGATGGTCGAGAAGGTGTAGCGCATGGTGGGCTCCAGAGCCGGTCAAAGGGGGGTGGTGGAGGGGATCTCCCTCATCTCCAATGTAAGCGCCCAGGCTCCTACGGCAAGTGATGCCGTGGAACATCCCCTCGGGTAGAGTCTGGGGCCCATGAGGACACTATGACTGACCAATTCGACCCGAGCCCTTCTGATCGCTTCACCTTTGGCCTCTGGACCGTCGGGAACCCTGGCGGAGACCCTTTCGGCCCGGCTGTACGTGCCTCCAAGAGCCCGCTTGAGCTCGTAGAGGGTCTCGCCCAAGTCGGGGCGTGGGGAGTGAACCTCCACGACAACGACCTCATTCCGTTCGGCTCGAGCCAGTCTGAGCGCGATCGCATCGTGACTGAGTTCCGCGCGGCCGTTGACTCAGCGGGGCTTTGTGTGCCGATGGCGACGACCAATCTCTTCAGCCACCCGGTCTTCCGGGACGGCGCGTTCACTGCCAGCGATCCGAAGGTGCGCGCCTTCGCCGTCCGCAAGGCGATGCGCGCCATCGAGACCGGCGTCGAGCTGGGCGCAGAGACGATCGTCTTCTGGGGTGGTCGCGAGGGCTGTGAATCAGACGCGTGTCGTGACGTTCGTGACGCGATCGGTTGGTACCGGGACGCCTACGACTTCCTCTGCGGCTGGGTGAAGGAGCAAGGTTGGGACCTCCGCTTCGCGCTCGAGGCCAAGCCCAACGAGCCGCGCGGTGACATCTACCTCGCGACGACCGGGCACATCTTGCACTTCATCGAGACCCTTGAGCACTCGGAGATGGTCGGCGTGAACCCGGAGGTCGCGCACGAGAACATGCCGGGCCTCAGCATGGTCCACGCCGTCGCCCAAGCGATGGAGGCGTCGAAGCTCTTCCACGTCGACCTCAACGCGCAGCGCATCGGTCGCTATGACCAAGACCTGCGCTTCGGCTCCGAGGACGCCAAGGGCGCGTTCTTCCTCGTGCGCCTCTTGGAGGGGACTGGGGGCTATGAGCGTTACGAGGGTCCGCGCCACTTCGACGCCCACGCTTATCGAACGGAGGACTGGGACGGCGTCTGGGACTTCGCGCGTGGCTGCATGCGCACGTACAAGATCCTCGCGGCTCGAGCCGCGGCCTTCGACGCGGACCCTGAGGTGCGCGAGATCCTCGAGGCGGGGCGCGTTGACACGGACGGGGTGGGGGAGCTCATAGGCTCCTTCGACGCCGAGCGTTGCGCGAAGCTAGAGGCGCTCGAGCTCGACCCCGAGGCCTTGGCCCAAGTCGGTAAGCGCTACGAGCGCCTCGATCAGCTGGCCATGGAGCACCTCCTCGGGGTCAGGGGGTAGAGGCGTGGGTCTCCACCTCGGAGTGGATGTAGGGACTCAGGGGACGAAGGCCCTCGTCTATGACTCTGAGGCTGGCGCGGTCGTCGGCCGCGGCGGAGTGGGCTATGGGCTCATCGAGGGCCTCGCCGCAGGCGCCTGCGAGCAAGACCCTGCGACCTGGGTCGAGGCCGTCCGCGCGGCTGTCCATGAGGCCCTCGCTGGTCTCGACGCCAGCGCCGTCGAAGGGATCGGTGTCTCTGGGCAACAGCACGGCTTCGTCGCGCTCGATGCAGAGCACGAGGTGATCCGACCTGCCAAGCTCTGGTGTGACACCGAGACAGCGCCTGAGGCAGAGGAGCTCTCACGCGAGACAGGGGTCCCGACCCCGGCGGGCTTCACGGCCTCCAAGATCCTGTGGCTCAAGCGGCACGAGCCGGAGTCTTTCTCGAGGCTCGCGCACGTCCTCTTGCCCCACGACTACATCAACTTTGTCCTGACGGGTGAGCTCGCGATGGAGTGCGGTGACGCGAGCGGTACAGGCTTCTTCGACCCTGTCGAGCGCGCCTTCAGCGAGCCGCGGATGAGCGCGATCGACGAGGGCCTCGCTGAGTGCTTGCCCGCGCTCATCGGTCCAGACGAGGCGGTCGGTGGCTTGCGCGAGGAGTGGGCGACGGAGTGGGGGCTCTCCCAAGGCGTCCCGGTCTCGCCTGGCAGCGGGGACAACATGATGAGCGCGATCGGCTCGGGCGCCGTCCGCCCTGGCGTCCTCGTGATGAGTCTTGGCACCAGCGGCACCCTCTTCGCCCAGGCCGAGCACGCGGTGGTAGACCCCGCGGGTGAGATCGCTCCCTTCTGCGACGCGACCGGACACTGGATGCCGCTCCTCTGCACGTTGAACTGCACGACCGCGACCGAAGAGGTCCGCGCCGGGACCGGCCTCGAGCACCAGGCCCTCACGGCCTTGGCCGAGGAGGTCGCACCCGGCTGCGACGGCGTCTCCTTCTTGCCGTTCTTGGCTGGTGAGAGGACCCCGGATTGGCCGCACGCGTCGGGCGCGCTGCTCGGCCTCCGCGAGGGGAGCTTGAGACCGGGGCTCTTGTATCGCGCTGCCATGGAGGGCGCGACCTTCGCCCTCGCGGCGGGCGTCGGGCGCTTGAGAAAGCTCGGGGTGATGGCGGACGAGCTCATGCTCGTGGGTGGCGGCTCGAAGAACCCCTTGTGGCGACAGGTCGTCGCGGACGTGACGGGGCTCAGGGTGCGGCTGCCTGCTGAGCCGGAGTCAGCCGCGCTCGGGGGCGCGCTCCAGTCCTTAGCGCTCGCCCAAGACGCGCCGCTCATCGAGGCGCTGCGTGAGGTGCGCGTGCCCCTGGAATCGGAGATGATCGAGCCCTCGGCCCAGGCGCGAGGCCCCTATGAGGAGGCCCTAGCGCGTCACCTAGAGAGGGCAGCTGGGCTGTTCGATTGACGGGGTCGGCCCCCAGACCTCCAGCGGGGTAAGGTCAAAGTGGGGACCCGCTTCATGACCCGCCTCTCGACTTCAACGCTCTCGATCTTCTTGACCGTGCTCCTCTCGGCTTGCGGAGCAGAGGACCCGATGCAGGGGGCTGACCCCATCGACGCGGACTTCGTGCTCTCTGTCTTTGAGCTGGAGTCTTCGGCCAGCGGGCCTTGTCAGGCCCTCACGAGCCTCCACAGCGAGGCCTCGGGAGAGGGCGGATGGCAGGCCGCTTTCCCTACACAGGAGGAGCTCTTAGGGGTGCTCGATTGTCGTCAGGATGGGGATCACGTCTTGTATGAGGGGACTGGCAGGCTCTTGGGCGGGGCACAGAACAGGATCGGCTGGGAGCTCTTCTCGAGGCGGACCACGCTCGGTGGGTTGGAGTTCGCGATCAGCGGGCGTGGCGAGGGGGACGCCTTCGTCGGGATGAGGGGGGGAGAGCGCGTCGCCTTGATCGCCTTGGAGGCTCAGCACCACAGCGGCTCCCACAGCTTAGAGGGGCCTGTGAGCTACGAGGGCGGCTGGCCTATAGGGACCGCGCTCCTCTTGCACCGTCGCGTCGGTGACCGCGTCAACGGCCCCTGGGTCGCCGTCACGATCGAGCTGCACTAGCTGAGGGCGTTGCGCACGGCGCGCACGACAATAGCGTCGGTCACCTCGTGGTGGCCAGTGTCTAAGGTGCCGAGGGTGAGGCGGTCCGCTGCGGCGTCTTGAGGGGCTGGTGCGCGGAAGTGGACCTGGTCTGCATTGGTCTTCTCAATGAGGGCAGCGACGTTCTCCGCGCGGATAGACCCTGCTGGCAAGATCTCGATGCGGTCGCCCACAGCCTCAATCCAGCTCGCGAGCTTCTCGGCTCCTTCAGCAGCTGTCGCCGCCGCGCCGGAGGTGAGCACGCGCTGGACTCCGTGCTCTGCGAGGAGCGAGAGGGTCTCTAGCGGCGCGCGACAGGAGTCGAAGGCGCGGTGGAAGACGAGCTCTAGGTCTCCCTTCGCGCGCCCCCACGCTTCGAGGGCCGCGAGGTCTACGTCTCCGTCACGGGTGAGCGCTCCGATCGCCGCGCCGCGCGCGCCTGACTCGGCGAGGTGCTCGAGGTCTCTCGCGACGAGGTCGATCTCGAGCTCGCTGTAGACGAAGTCGCCGGGGCGCGGACGAGCGAGGACGATGACGGGCAAGGGTGAGCGCTCGCAAGCCGTGGCGACGACGCCGAGGCTAGGGGTCAGCCCGCCGAGCTCGATGGCCTGACAGAGCTCGACGCGGTCGGCCCCGCCTTGGGCTGCGGCGAGGCAGTCTGCTGCGGATTGGACGCAGACCTCTAGGAGGGGTTGGTTCACTCGCCTGAGCCTCTCAGGCTGGGGTGGTCTCTTCAATGCCGACGATGGGTCGGTTTTCCCAGGCAGCCCCCTTGCGAGATCTGGATGCGACAATAGGATGTTGCATTGAAGGGATGGTCTTTGGCCGCCCTGACACCTTCTGCGCCGCCACGAGGCGCAGCTCAGATCCTCACTATGTCTCATCCCCAGCTGGCTCCCAACCTCACCATTTTTTGGGGAGTACACCCGACTGCCGCGGACGAAGAACGCTCGAGATCTGAGAGTCTGGAGGGAAAGTGGGTTCACCCCTCGGGTGGCGTGTGCCCGGATAGCGACTGAAGACTCCCCGCCGCGGCGTGCTGAGGGGGGCTTCGGCCCCTTTGACGCTCGTCCGCGAGCGGAGGGAGTCGACAGTTGAAGGGGGGGTCAGCTTCCCTTCTTCTTCCCAAAAGCTGCTGTGCCGCGGCTGGAGCGTGGATCGGCCTCTTGACCCTGCCTATACTCGCCGAGCGACTTGGGTGCATGCGCTCCCGCAGTCGTGAGACGTGTTGAATGGTTCAGCGCGTGAAATCCGAATGGCGCTGGGGCCTGGCCCCGGCAGTGGAGGGGAAACCGAATGAGTGCAGCGGCAACCAAGCCGATGGCCCTTGGAATGGTCGAGACCAAGGGACTCGTGGGCTCGATCGAAGCTGGAGACGCGATGGTCAAAGCGGCCATGGTGGATCTCTTCGGCAAGGAGAAGGTGACGGCCGGCTTCGTGACCATGTTCGTCACAGGTGAGGTCGGGGCGGTGAAGGCCGCGACGGACGCTGGCGCTGCCGCCGCGCGTCGCGTCGGCGAGCTCGTCAGCGTGCACGTCATCCCTCGTCCGCATGATCAACTCCTGCGGATTCTCCCTTCGATGAATCCCGTCAGCGGAGACGACTCCTAACGACGTGCCCGCGGACCGCCTAGCGGTGCCGCACACGTCAGGACTCCCATGCCGGAGCTCGACAACGACCTCAGAGCCTTACAAGAGGTTCGTGACGCGGTGGGTCGCGCGCAGGGCGCGTGCAAAGAAGCCCGCAGCTGGGATCAGGCGCGCACCGATCGCGTCTGTGAAGCGATGTCCCGTGCGGCCGCTGGCGCGGCGGGTGACCTCGCGAGGCTCGCGGTGGAGGATACCGGCATCGGTCGCGTGCACTACAAGATCCTCAAGAACCTCTTCGGTTCAGAGGTGACCTGGGACTCCATCCGAGATGAGAAGACGGTCGGGATCATCAAGCAGGACCAAGCTCGCGGCACCTACGAGGTCGCCACCCCCGTAGGCGTAGTGGCAGGGATCGTCCCCACGACCAATCCGACCTCGACGGCGATCTTCAAATCGCTCATCGCGGTCAAGGGTCGGAACGCCATCGTCATCAGCCCGCACCCGCGCGCTCGCCGCTGCATCAACGAGACCGCGGAGGTCCTGCGCCGCGCCATCGAGCGCGCAGGCGGACCGCCTGACCTCGTGCAGTGCCTCTCCAACCCGACCATCGAGTCGACCGGGGCGCTGATGAAGGCCCGCGGCGTGGCGCTGATCTTGGCGACTGGAGGCGGAGGCTTGGTGCGCGCTGCTTACAGCTCTGGCAAGCCCGCCTACGGCGTCGGTCCTGGCAACGTCCCGTGCTATATCGACCGCTCAGCGGACGTCTCTGCGGCAGCGAAGTGGGTGACCGCCAGCCAGAGCTTTGACAACGCGACCTTGTGCTGCTCCGAGCAGGCCCTCGTGCTCGACGAGCCCGTCGCGGACAGGATGATCAGCGAGCTCACCGCGCGCGGCGCGCACCTCTGCGACGAAGGCGAGCTCAAGCTGCTCGGCGCGTACGCCAATCATGACGGGATGATGAACGCCGAGATCGTCGGACGGGACCCGCACTGGGTGGCGCAGCAGGCGGGCTTCGACGTGCCGCGTGAGACGACGATCCTCCTCTGTCCCCAAGGTGGCGTCGGCGAGGACTGGCCGCTCTCCGTCGAGCTGCTCTGCCCGCTCCTCAGCGTGCACCGCGTCGAAGGGTGGAGAGATGGCTGTGAGATATCCACCCAGCTCCTGAAGTACGGCGGGCTCGGCCACACCCTGAGCATGTGGGCGCGCGAAGAGGAGGTCGTCGACGCGTTCCTCCTCGAGAAGCCCGCGAGTCGGATCATCGTGAACAGCCCGTCCTCTCAAGGCGCCGTGGGGTTCAGCACGCACCTCATGCCCTCGTTCTCCCTCGGCTGCGGACCTCAGGCTGGGAACATCACCTCCGACAACATCACGGCCAAGCACCTCGTGAACATCAAGCGCGCCGCCCGACCGCGGCGTGACTGGGAAGACCTCGACCGCACCACCCACGAGCGCGCGCGCTCTCTCGGCGGTGAGGCTGCCCCGCGCGGCAGCGGGCTCCCCGGCGATCCCGCCCTCGGCGGAGCTCCCCGCGAACACGCCGCGGCTGCGGTTGTCCCCGCCCCTGCTGAGATCATTCAGGTGGAGGCGCCTGCTCCCGCTCCCCGGCCACAGGTCTCAAAGGCGCGGGACCCCCAAGAGCTCTTGAGCAAGGACGCAGGCCTCCCGACCTTCACTCGCCCGACGAGCAGCGGGAGCTCGTCTGCCGTGCTCGAGCGGCCCTCGGTCGCGAAGCAGACCCCGAAGCAGAGCGCGCCGCAGCACGCCCGACGAGGGCAGGCTCCGGAGGTAGGCGCCGCCCTCAGCCCCACAGAGATCAAGAGCATCATGAGCCAAGCAGGTACAGGTTGTCCGCTCGGACCCTGCACCGGCTGTCCCCATCAAGAAGTCACCACGGGCGTGTGCAAGGCCTGAGCGATGCACGCGCCGCCCCACTCACTAGAACTCCCACAGGAAACCAAATAAGGAAATAGACTCCACATCGGAGTCCTTCGAGGAACCCCAATGGACACCAACATCGCCCTAGGCATGATCGAGACCCGCGGTCTCATCGGCTCTGTAGAAGCCGCTGACGCCATGGTCAAGGCAGCCAAGGTCACCCTCCTGGGTAAAGAGATCTCTGGCGGAGGCCTCGTCACCGTGATGGTGCGCGGGGAAGTCGGCGCTGTGAAAGCGGCGACCGAAGCCGGAGCTGCTGCTGCCCGACGTGTCGGTGAGCTCGTCAGCGTCCACGTCATCCCGCGCCCTGCGGGTGACATGGAGCAATACATCCCGCAGACACCTGAGTGATCGCGACACCCCTCCTTCACCGGAGGGCGTGAGGTGATCTCCTAGGAGAGATGTCTGCGAACATCGAGCTTCGCGGCGCGGTCCACATGGACCAGATGCAGCCGCAGTTCGCCGCTACGGTGGCGGCGAACTCAGACGGGTACTTCCCCGTAGCGGGGGAGAGTGCGTTCTGGCTTGAGGTGCGCCCTGGAATCGTCGTCAACCGCCTCTTGGACGTCGCGCTCAAGACCTGCGATGTGAAGCCTGGCGCGCTCATCACAGAGCGTCACTACGGCACCTTGGAGGTCCACAGCCCAGACCAGGGCCAGGTCCGGATGGCGGGCGAGGCGATCTTGAGAGAGCTCGGCCTGACGGTGGAGGATGGGTTCGCTCCCAAGCTCCTGACAGATGAGGTCGTGCGTCAGATCGACGACCACCACGCGATGCTCATCAACCGATCAAGGGCCGGCATGCTCGTCTTGGGTAAGGACACGCTCTACACCTTGGAGGTGACACCCGCCGTACACGTTCTCTTGGCTGCGAACGAGGCAGAGAAGGCGAGCTCGGCGCGCATCGTCGGGCTCGGCCACGACGGCGCGGTAGGCCGCCTACGGCTCGCAGGTTCTGACGCCGACATCGAGCAAGCGGTCGCTGCGATCCATCGCGCGATGGAGGGGACGGTCGGACGGGTCGTTGGCGAGCAGGGTGAGGGCTGATGTTTCTAGGACGCGTAATCGGTGAAGTCTGGGCCACACGCAAAGTGGCAGACCTGGAGGGGCACAGGCTGCTCGTGGTGGAGGCTTTGGACGCTGGAGACGAGCCCGCTGCGCCGATGGTCACGCCGGTCGTGGCTGCAGATCCCATGGGGGCTGGGGTCGGAGAGGAGGTGCTGGTGGCCTTCGGTAAGGCGGCGCGCGTCGCCTGCGGCGGTGACGGGGACTTCGCCTTGGAGGCAGCGGTCGTAGGGATCGTGGACGCACATGAGCTCACGAAGGGAGGGGACGCCTGATGCTCGTGGGGACCGTGGTCGGCAACGTCTGGGCCTCCGTCAAGGACCCCACCCTTGAGGGCTTGAGGATGCTCGTGGTTAAGCCCTTCACGACGGGCGACGAGACCGCTGAGACCATCGTGGCGGTCGACCCCTTAGGCGCCGGCGTGGGGGAGCGGGTGCTGGTCGTCTTCGGCCGCGCAGCGCGCCACTGCATAGGCAAGGGGCACGACGTCGGATTTCAAACGGCAGTGAGCGCGATCATTGATCGCATGGACCTAGCTGACGGGCGTACGATCGGACCCGTCCAAGCGGAGGACACCTGAAGGATGACACGGGGCCTCGGGCCTCGTGAACAAAGCTCTGGAGACCAACATGAACAGAAACGACGAGAACCCCAACCTGCGCGAAGACGCCCACCTCGGCTCAGCGGTCGCCGTGCTCGAGATCTGCAGCGTGGCCCGCGGCATCGAGGCAGCGGACTCCATCCTCTGGGAGTCAGACATCGAGATGCTCTTCAGCGAGCCCGTCCAGCCAGGCAAGTATGTGATGCTGTTCACGGGCAGCGTCGATGACCTCATGAGCGCGATCGACCGGGGCGCGAGCATCGCAGGCTGTGATCTGGTGGATCAGCTCCTCTTGCCACAGGTGCACGAGCAGGTCGAGCTGGGCTTGCGCAGGCGCGGCAACATCAACGGTCAGATCGATGCCCTCGGTATCGTGGAGACGACCACCGTCGCGTCGGCTGTCCAAGCAGCAGATGCAGCCCTCAAGCAAGCCACCGTCGACCTCCTCGAGCTGCGCATCGCCAACGGCCTCGGCGGCAAGAGCTACTTCACCGTGACCGGTGAGGTGAGCGACGTGCGCGCCTCCGTCACCGTCGGTGCCAGCATCGCCTCTGAGCGCGGGATGCTCACGCGGGACGTGGTCATCCCCCGACCGCACGTGGACCTGGTCCGTCACCTCTAGGAGCGAGCTCTGTGCCGAGGAGATTTCTTACAGCGGAGGACGTGAGACGTGCTGGCGCAGGTCCCGTTGAGGTCGCGCCCGAGACGGTCGTGACGCCGCACGCTCGGCAAGTCGCCGAAGAGCTCGGCGTCCGCCTCGTGACAGGCGGCGGCGACTGGGTCCCCGCTGCGCCTGATCGAGGTCCCGACGCGGAGGGCGCGCACGCCTCACTGCCGCACCTCCCAGAGCCCGAGGGTGACGATGAGAGCGGCAGCGTCATCGTGACGGCCGTGGGGCGCAACCGACCCGGTGTCCTCGCTGAGATCACCAGCGTCCTCTCCGAGTCAGGGGCCAACCTCGCTGACATCTCTCAGCGAATGA
>PVBE012320978.1_pt1 | contig 14861 bp, 18 predicted proteins | sample 1631181 | NCBI WGS metagenome assembly PVBE01 (sample SAMN08397723, study PRJNA350692) | Marine metagenome, whole genome shotgun sequencing project. | isolation source: water | place: Pacific Ocean | collected 2012-04
ATCTAAAATAATCCGAGGCAATCTATGTCATTCGCAGATCTGAAGCGCAAGTCCAGCAACAATTTTCAGTTCCTACAGAAGGAACTTGAAAAATCATCCAGCAATAAGAATGTTGATGAGAGGTTCTGGAAACCAGAGGTTGACGCTTCTGGAAATGGATATGCTGTTATCCGTTTTCTCCCTGCCCCTGATGGTGAAACTATTCCGTGGGCAAAAGTGTACTCCCATGCCTTCCAAGGTGTTGGTGGTTGGTACATTGAAAATTCTCTCACCACTCTTGGCGACAAGGATCCCGTGGGTGAGGTAAACCGCCGTCTCTGGAACAGCGGTGCTGATGAAGACAAAGAGACTGCTCGTAAGCAGAAGCGTAAGCTATCTTACTACAGTAACATCTTAGTTGTGAAGGATCCTAAGCACCCTGAGAACGAAGGTAAGACATTCTTGTACAAGTATGGTAAGAAGATCCATGATAAGATCCTCGCTGCTATGCAACCTGAGTTCCAAGATGAGACACCAGTAAATGTGTTTGATCTTTGGGAAGGTGCAAACTTCAAGTTAAAGATTAAGAAAGTTGCAGGGTACTGGAACTATGATAGCAGTGAGTTTGATTCTGTTAGTGCTCTTAGTTCAGATGATGATGAACTTGAAGCAACATGGAAAAAGGAACATTCGTTAGAAGCATTTACTTCTAAGGAACAGTTCAAGTCTTATGAAGATCTTGAGCGTCGTTTGAACATGGTACTTGGCATTGGTCAACGTCCTGTTACTCGTCCTTCTGTTGATGATGAAGAGTACGAACCTGTTGCTGTCTCTGCACCTTCTCCTGTTAAGCAGGAAGCAGTTGTAGATGATGACGATGCACTGTCTTACTTCGCTCGTCTTGCTGAAGAGTGATGAAAGATCTTAAGATTCCATTTGCAGTGCTATCCTTCTTGCTTGTTCAAGCAGGTGGTGCTGTGTGGTTTGCATCTCAACTTGAGTCGAGAGTATCTACTCTTGAAACTAAATCATTGAAGATTGCAGAAGAAAATCGTAAGTTCCTTGTCAACGAAGTTATCCCTGCATTTAAAAGGGATAACTGGTTGGGACAAAGTTGGAAAAATGAACACTTCTAATGAAAAAATATTGGAGAACATTGATTCATCCAGTAACCCAGATGAATTTAATTCTTGTGGGGTTTTTAATACTGGTACAGATTATACATACCAGAGCTCATCATTCGTATGAGGTTGATGTACATGGATGGCACCATCAGTTCATGAAATTGAATCCTGATGCCTGTCCCAAATCCGACTATTGAATTCCATAAAACTGCAAAAAAAATTCGGGCAAATTTTTGCCCGAAAAAGTTAACCAGTTTTCTTTAGACGCTGACTAATATAGTTGGTGTCTTTTTTGTATAGATTTTGTCTTCTAAAATCATTTACAAAAGATTGTAGAAATTGTGGTTTGAGAACAAATATTTCTCTCTTCTTTTCATTCTCTGCTTGATAATACTCAGCTACGGTAACGGGACTTGCAATCTCGTTGCCGTTTTTTAATGTCATTACACCATCAATATTTAATTTATGCTGTCCAATGTAAAATGTTTGATCAACATGTAAACCAGCAGCATAGTGTCCTATAGATTCTTTGATCTCATAGTGATTGATCTGACTATATGGATCATCAAATTCTTCCTCTAATACTTTATAGAGTTCATAGTTATTCATTGGCCAGTCATACTGTGCGTTGACCATATTATTTGTGATAAGAATTACCCAATCATAGAACTGATTTCCATAAAAAAGATTAGCTAAATTGTCTGGACGATCACCATCTACAATTGTATACTTATTAAAGTAAACAACATTAGAAAATGCATCCTCATTGATTTTATATCTACGAAAAAAATTCTTCGCAACTGTAAAGTCTGATTCTGAAAAAGGATATTTGATTGGTTTCTCGTCGTAAGCGAGATCGGGTATGATTGAGAAATACATTATCGGATATAGTCTTCGATGACTTCTTCGGCAAAGTTGATTTTTGTTTCTTGGAAATTAATTTGAATTTCTATAGCAACAGGTTGGTAGTCATCATATGTAGCATATACTCCATCAGGAGTATAGTTCACATCCACTTCTGTAATAGCTAGCATTTTATATCGGGGAAGAACTTTATGTTCCTCATTTCCTCTCATAAATGAAACCTTACAGAGGTTTGGTACACCAATAAATCCATCTACAACTCCATTATTGATAGATTTTAGTGGATCATTTTGCCCCATTACCATTCCTGGATTGCGGAGTGGTAAAGTACATGCTTTAAATACTTTTATAATTTGATTGATTTCTAATGACTCTTCTGATTTCCTTGGAACTAACTTGAATTTTAACATGAAGTTCCTCTGGTCAACACTTTGGTATAGTAATTCTGTGTTGGGATTTAAAATTGCTCCACTAATTGATCCAAAAACATCATCATTAGAAAGTGTATCACCGCCAGCCATTTTAGTAACCTTCTGGAGAGAAGCAACTGCAGTTAAACCAAGAGCTCTTTCTGCTGCTTTCCCCATAGCATCGAATCCAGATCCAATTTTATCACCTATACCTGCTTGACCAGCAGCTGCTAAAATACCTGCACCAATTGTACTGAATGCTTTACCACCCCAATTACTTCTAAAACCAGTAGAAATATCTTCTGGCATATACATTATGACAGATGGAAATTCATCACCAGCAGGTTTATAATCAGCAGCTTGATTGTAATCATATGATGACGCTAATTTTTTAGATTTAGAATCATTTAATTGTTTTGTTAACTGGTTTTTAAACTTCGTACCTGTGAGAGCATCATATTCCAGCATTCTTTTCTGTCTAAATGGTGGTATATATCTTTTAAATTCAAACAATACGTAGTCACTCTGCTCACCAATAACTCCTTCAAAAGGATATTTTAAAACAGCTGTTGACCAGTTAGCAGAAGGAGCTCCAAATTTTTGGACCCTTGTCATTACTTCTGCTTTTCTTTTATCTTTAAGTTCTGCCTGGTGTTCTGGATTTCCGCCTAAAATACCAACGATATTATCTCCGTCTGATCTGTCAACATAGTAATGAACACCATCATAACCTTCAGGAATTAAAGCATATATGTTCTTCTTCCTTGTCGTATTCATTCCAAGCTCTCTTCCTCCAGCATTAAACCTAAAATGCTTTGATACAAAAGAAGTTCCATTCCAGACTAATTTCTTAGTATTATCATCAGGATCCGCCTTCCAATCACCTGGCTGGAGTCCATCTGTGGGAGCTTTAGCAAATCTATTTCCCACTTGCCATCTCCTTAGATTTTGATGTTCCGTAACCCTTCACTATTCTTTGACCTCGGATCTTATCGTAGAAGTTCTCATCAGTATCTTCCCATACTTCAGATTTATCTATAGGAAATACCATATTATTCACATTTTTAACAAAATCTTCTGTTGGTAATAGGATAGCAGTATCCCATTCACTTGCAGCTAGATCTAGGTATAACCCTTCTACATGTGGGCTTAGGTATTTATGAAAGCATCTCTTAGGAATGTCAATTCTTCCTTGCATTAGTTTCTTTGTTGCCTGAATTCTCTTCTTTGGAGAGAGATAATGTAAGTTTGCACCCCAAAATTCATTCTTTCCTCCTGCTTTGATTACATATACTAGTGGAAATCTATCAAAGTAAGGCAAGTATCTCATTTTTGCCTTGTACTCAAACATATAAAGATGTCCTGCTACTGTATATTTACGTAACTCATTAGCATCTTGTTCTTCAGCAGCACCTACTCTATCACTCTTCTCATTTAATATGTACTTATTAAAGTTTTTCTTGTATGTGCTAGCTTCTGCTTTTACAGCAGATCTATACCAGTTGAGTGATTTCTTCTCTCCACCCGTTCTTGCTGATATTCGTTCAAATAATGTTTTATATCCTGTGTTTTGATTTACGTTATTGCGTTGGACGGACGCGAATCCTGTTGCCATTGTTTCATACTCCTAAATGATCCTCGGTTAATATTAAGAAGTTCATCTGCCTATCTTCACAATATTCACGAGCAGCAGACCATTTAGTTTGGTTCTTTGCGTATGTTAATGCAGCATTACGATATGAGGCAGTTCGTTTATTCTTTTCATTCGGTGGTTGTGTTTGTTTTTTGGGTTTTACTTCAATAATATATTTCGTAAGATTACCAGATTTTTCATGAACTTTAATATAGAAGTCTGGATAGTATCTTCTTATTTTACCATCAGGAGATCTGTATGGTATAATGATTTCTTCACTCCCCCATTGTAATATTGAAGGGTTATTGTCACAGAACACCATGAACTTTCGTTCCCATAGCGACCTATAAACAATATTTGTCGGGTTGCCACGGTACTTCTTTGGATTCACTGGTTTGTAAAATCCAGAGTACGCCATAAATATAAAAAGACCAACATAGGTATTTAGTGTGTCTATAGATAACTTTTTAAAGAAGATAGGTAATAGGGGTGGTGTTGCTTCAAGCAATAACTTCGATGTGCAATTTTATTTGACACCAGAACTTAAAGTAGCGTTAGGTGAATATTTTAAACAAGAGTACATAAAAATGTTCTGTGATGAGGCACAGTTACCAAATATTAGCACTGGAACTGGATCAATTACTGGAAGATACCTAGGTGAGAGTCGAGTAAACTATGCAACCAGTCGTGTCTTCAGTACATTTCAGTTAGGTTGGATGTTAACTGCTGATCTACTTCCTCTAAAATTCATTCAATCATGGAATGATTATATTTTTGGAGAGGAGCAAAGGGCAGAAAAACCAGGAAGTAATATTGAAAGTATGAGAACTACTGATAGATTGAATGCAAAACGTCCAGTTCGACTAGCATACCCTGATGAATATAGATGTAATATAAGGATTACTAAAACTGAAATGGGTCCAGAAAGTTCACAAGAAAGAGCACCAATCACTTATGTAATGGAAAACTGTTGGCCAGCAGAGGTTGATGCTGTTCCTCTTTCATACGGTAATACTCAATTGGTTAAGTTCACAGCACAGTTCCAATATGAGAGACACTATGTTATAATGAATGATATTACACAGCAAGCATTCAAGCAAGTTAATGCCCTTTACGATGAGAATGGGCAATATACTGGTGTAAAATAGCAAATTCGATTTTTCGATTCCATAAAAGTCGAAAAATTTACTCCGCTGATTTTTGACTAAAAAAGTCGCACTAAATAATAATACTGAATGAGCATATTATGTCACTACCGAAAATTGGTTATCCTATTTCTAGTATCAAAGTGCCTTCTACGGGCAAAAGCATTAAAATTCGACCTTTCACAGTAAAAGAGGAAAAGGTACTTTTACTAGAATCAGAAGATGGTGATGAAAAGGTAATTAAAGAAGCAGTTTGTGATCTTCTTCAAAATTGCATCGTAACTAGAGGTGTGAAAGTTGACAAATTAGCATCTTTTGATCTGGAGTACATTTACTTAAAAATCAGATCTGTTTCTGTTGGAAGCACAGTAGAATTTATTGTTACTTGTAAAGATGATGGTGTTACAACTACAAATGTAACAGTAAACCTTGAAGATGTAGAAGTTGATATTCCAAAGAGTCATGATAAAAAAATCATGCTTGACGATAAAGTTGGGTGTATAATGAAATATCCTGGCATCGATACTTTTGTTAATGTTTCTCTTTTGAAGAAATTTGATGAAGATGAAGTAGTTGACTTTATTGCAGATTCTATTGATCAAATTTTTACTGAAGATGAAGTATTTGATCATTCAACTACTACAAAAGAAGAGTTTAATGCATTTATTGAAAATATGACCAGAGAACAATTTGAGAAATTCTCTGAATTCTTTGAAACTTCACCAAAACTGACTCATACCTTTAAGGTAGAAAATCCAAAAACTGGTGTTGTTGATGAATATACGATTGAGGGATTATCTAATTTTTTCGGATAAGCCTCTTCCATATGAATCTGGAGGGGTACTATAAAACCAACTTTGCTTTGATGCAGTACCATAAATATAGTTTGACGGAAATTGAAAATTTAATGCCGTGGGAACGAGATGTTTACACCGCATTATTGCAACAATATCTTGACGAACTCAAAAAAGCACAAGAAAGCTAATGGCATCAGGATCTTACGCAATTTCAGGCATAAAATTTGGAGACGGTAAAAAACGTGATCGTATCCAATGGAAGGTTGAGGCTGATAAACAAAGCGTTAAAAGGGGTGAAGTAGTCACCTTTACCATTACTGTTGAGAATGGTAAGTTTCCAGATGGTACGAAGAGAAAGTTTGTAATATCTGAAAACTTTTCTGAAGCAGATATTGTTGAAGGTAAGATTGCTGGTGAATTTGAACTTTTTAGTAATAAGGCAACGGTAGAGATTGGTATTGAGGAGTCATACGAAAAACCACAAGATGAAACTCTTAGGTTTGGTGTAACTTCTACTTTTGCTTCTGCATCTGTAAATGTAGAATCTGACGGTGGGGAAAAGGATGTAAAAAGGTTAAGAGGTAGGGGAAGAACAAAAGAAATTACCTCCTAGACAACAGAAAATAATAAGACAAGCAGTTAGACAGTTAGAATTACCTCCTGGAAAGGGATCTATTGTACCAACATCTAGTGGAGGTCTTACAAGACCAAGACCAGCATTACCACCAGGTGGTCCTAGATTACCTGGCACAACTGGAGTTCCTGGAGGTGGTCCAACACCATCTGTTCGTTTTACACCACCACCAGCACCACAGTCCTCAGGAATTGGCGATTTATTTAATAATGCCATTCAGTCGGGTACTGATGTTAAAGGTAACTATCTAACAAAACAAGAAAGAATTGCTGCATTTAAAAAAGGTAGACCTGCTAAACCAACTAAGGGTGTTAAACCAATTACCTCTCTATCTAAAAAAGGTGGTCCTATTGGAAAGATTGGTAAAACAATATCCAAAGAAGTTGGTGGAGGATTAGTAAAAACAGGTGGTAAACAAGTAGCAAAAGCAGGAGCGAAAGGAGCAGCAAAAGCAGGTGGTAAAGCAGTAGCAAAGAAAATTCCTGGTGTTGGATTACTTGCAGGTGCTGCATTTGGTATTGAAAGATTACTTAAAGGTGATATTATAGGTGCTGTTGGTGAATTAGCATCTGGTGCTGCCTCTACAGTTCCTGGTGTTGGAACTGCTATTTCTCTAGGTATTGACGGTGCGTTGATGGCTGGTGATATGATGGGTGGATCAGGTGCAGGAGGACAAAAATTACTTCCACCAGCAAAATTCAAAGAAGGTGGAACAATTATTCCTGGTATGACAAACATGCCATTTAGTATGCCTGGATTGAATGGCATCTTCAATGAACCTGGAAATCCAGAAGTTATGAGTATTCAACCTCTGAATCCAATAAAAGATGCTCTTGGTGGTGGTTTTGAAAATCTGTTTGGTGGTAAAGAGAAAGAGTATGAAGGTATTGCTAAAGCAATTGGTAAAGATTTAGAGGGTAGAGGTATTGGTGATCCACTTGGTTTAAAAGGTGGAAAATCTTATGGTAACAGTGTTAGAGATCTGCTAGACAAAATTCCTGGTATTAAGGATATTTTTGGTAAACGTGATGGTAATACTACCACTACTCCTACTACTCCTCAACAACCTGGACCTGCTGGTGTTACTCCTTCTATGAGTACTAGTGAACAATCTCTTACAGAATCACTAATTGCTGGTGAAGAAGGAGTAAGACAAAATGCATATTGGGATGATAGCGGTAAAAAATGGACTATTGGATATGGTATGAAAACCATGCCAGATGGAACTGCTGTCAAAGAGGGAGATACACTTACTAAAGAAGAAGCAGTAGGTTCTTTTAGGCAAGGTATTTCTAAACACCAACAGAGAGCAATTGCTCAACTTGGACCAGAACGTTGGCAAGCTCTTGATCCTAAAGCAAGAGCAATTTTAACTTCACTTACATACAATTATGGTAGTATTCCAGATGAAGTTTTGCCTGCTGCAAAGACTGGATCTAATGAAGATATTGCCGCTTCGATGGATGCACTTTATGGACATAATGAGGGTGATCTAAAAGGTAGAAGGCAGAGAGAGCAATCTATTCTCAGAGGAAACATGCAGGGATCTCAGGATAATCCTACTAGATTAGATAAAGATTTCCTATCAGGTGGTCAATTTGCACCACAACCACAAGCAGGTGCAGTACAACAGGTTTCAGCACAAACACCAATGCAACCAACTGCTACATTGGAAGGTCCTGGAACATTCATTCAAGGTAATACTGGAAATTCTCGTGGAGATCACTTCCATATTGGTCCTGAAACAGAGTTGTGGGGTAAACCAGAAGGTAAGGTAGAAGCAAGACGTGCAGCATTTAAGGTTGCAAAAGGTCTTATTAATAAAGGAGAGTCATTCTCATTTACAAATGCACGTATCGATATTGATCCTAACAATCCACCTGATGATGCAACATTAAGGAAATATGTTGAACAAGAACAAGCAGCTCATGCTGCTAGAGGTGGCGGTGGATCTTTTGGTGGTCTAGATATTGCTGGAAGACAAGGATTGAGAATGCCAGTTGGTGTCTCTGATGTTAGAGATAGGGGAGATGGTTTTGGTATTAGTGGAACAATTGCTGGAACTAGAGCATTTGTTGGACATGGTATGAAAGGATCTACTGCTACAGATGGTGTAATAGCAGCTCAACCTGGATCTACTCCTAGTATGTCTCCAAGTGGTCAACCTCAAGCACCAGGCAACGCTTCACCAAGTTCTCTATTAGAAGGATCTGCTCATACAGCAATGAATGCAGGAGGAAATAGAGCAACTATTGTTCAGAATCCAGTTACAAATAACTCTACTGTTGGTGGTGGATCAGGTGGTGGAAGTCAACCATCGAAGGCAAGTGGTGATATGTCTGATGCTGGACTATTAGCATATATGGCTAAACAAAGATTATTAACCTTAGGTGCTTGACATGGCAGATAGTATTCAATCTACTCAGGATTTTATTTTAAAGAAAGCAGGAATATTTCTTGCAGGTTCTACTAGACCCACTGATATAAGTGGGATGATCTTCTCTATTAGCTATTTTGAAAATATTACGTGCCCTTGTGTCGCAGCGACGATGGTTATATCTGACAATGCTGGACTTCTTACAGGAAGCAAAGAACTCAATCGACCCCCTCTACAAGGTTCTGAAAGAGTTGAACTTGTTATTAAACACTCATTCTCAGAAGAACCCGTTGAATACGTTTTTAGAGTTTGGAAAATCGCGAATAGAGTATCTTCAAACAGAACTCAAGTATATACTTTGGGATTGATTTCAGAAGAAGGATTGGTAAACGAAGCTTCGTTTATCTCTAGAACACTTTCTGGTAAAGCAGAACAAATTATTGATGATATATTGATTAAAGAAACATTAAAATCTGAAAAGAATGTTTTTAGTGAGAATAGTGCGTTTGATCATAAGATGACAACATCGAGATATAGACCTTTTGATATTGCTGCTATGCTTGCTCCTAAAACTGTGAGAATACCAAAAGAAGTAGATGGAAAATCAGTCAACTCTCAGGCTTCTTCTGTGAAAAAAGTCGAAGGTAGTGCTGGATATTTTTTCTGGGAAAGTAATAGGGGATATAACTTCTTCTCTGTAGATTATCTTTGTGATAATAAAAATGATAAGGTACAATATTGGGGACCATACATTGAACAACATGCTAACTTAAATGACGGTGAAGATACTAGAGATAGAATACAGGAAGCATCTTTTGTATCTGATGTAGATTTGATGAAATCTCTTAGAGAAGGTAAATATTCCACACGAGTGATATTCTTCAATCATTCAACAGGTCAGTATGAGGAATATGTTTACAGTTTAGATGAATCATATGGTAAGATGAAACACTTGGGTGGTCAAGAAAAAATGGAAGGTCTGAGGACTACACAAAAGACATTATCTTCTATACCATCTAGAACTATGAGCATTTACCTTGATCATGAAAGTTTTTATGATAAAAGTGGTATTGCATCTCCTGATGATATTGATGGATCTAAGGATGCATCTAGATTTGCTGACTGGCAGAAGTTTTATGCAACTCAATCATTGACACGATATAGTATGATGAGAAATCAATCAGGTACTCTTGTAGTTGCAGGTAATCCATTAATGTGTGCAGGTGACAGGATCGATATTAGAATTAGATCTAAGTTACCAGACGTAGAAATTGAGAAACAACCATTTGACTTAGAGACCAGTGGATTGTATTTGATCGAAGAAGTCAACCACAAGTACCTTACTACTCAAGGAGCAAACGGTGAGGTAATCACAACAATCAAGGTTATGCGGGACTCTTTCGGTATGAAAGATGAAGGATCGTTGCGTGATGATACCTAATATACTATAATAAACACTACTGTATCGAGCTAATTACTCATGAACACAATCGAAGAACACATTGCAAAGGATAAAGAGATCCTTGATGATCCTACTATCAGTCCTGCTGCACGTCGTCATATTAAAGAAGAGTTGCATGATCTAAAAGTTTATGAAGAGCATCATCATGACGAGATTGTCGCAGGTGATCACCATGATCCTACTTGTATTGAACTATTCTGTGAAATGAACCCTGACGAACCAGAATGCTTAGTATATGAAGATTGATCAATAATGGATAATGCGTTTTCCAATTTAATTCCAGAATACCGTATCGGTAGGGATAACTTTAATTGGTGGATTGGACAGGTTGAAAAACCATCTAATACTCTATCAGACATTAAAGGTTCTAATCGATATAAAGTTCGTATTGTAGGTGAGCATCTTAAGGATTGCGCCGTTGTACCTGCAGAGGACTTGCCATGGGCATCTGTAATCATGCCTGTAAACTTACCATTCAGTGTTGGAAACTTAACAGGAACGCATTCACAATTAAAGCAAGGATCATGGGTAATTGGATTTTATCTAGATCCAGAAAAACAAAAACCCATCATCATGGGGTCAATTGGTATGACCCCAGGTGCGACTAAGGTAGTTAATGAGTTTCAACCTGGAGAATGTAATTCCTTTACGACATTTATTGATCAAGATATTGATGTTAATAAGGATGGTATTCCAGCACCAGCAAATAATGCTACACAATCATCATCACAAACTGATGAGGCAACTCCTGCTAGAGAACCCGCTAAAGCAAAAGATGGAGTACAGACAGGAGCAGTTCTTTTTGATGAAAAATTAGCAGCAGAATTTAACACTAAAATAGACCTAGGTCTTGATATAGAGTATAATCAGTTCTATGGAAATGGTGATGGAACGTTTGCTGCATTTACTAACGCATCTGGTGGTGCAGAAGGATTACAGACATCAACAGAATTATCTACTGGTGGTATAAATCCATGGGATCCTCCCATACCTGCAGGGCATCTTGCTCCTCTTGCTGAAGGATCTCCTGCTGCAGAAGATTGGTGTCAAGAAAAGGCATCTAAGTGTGGTCCTGAAGATCTCAAGACATCAACTACCCGTATTATGGGAGAGTTTCTTGCAGAAGTACAAAGAAACAATGGAAATATTGGTACTTATCTAGTTGGTGAAGCAACTGGTGGAATCTATGATGCAGTATATACTGCTAGAAAATATACAAATAAGTTTATTTCTGTTATTAGACACTTCATCGCTAAGATAAAAGGTTTTATTATAGAAAAACTTACTGATGGAGTTGAATTATTAATTAAGGCAGTTTTAAGACCAGATGGAACAGGAAATGTATTAACACCAGTAACTGAGTGGTTTAACAAACTTCTTAAAGATCTTGGTTGTAAGATGGCAGACATTGGAGAGAGATTAATCCAATGGATCACAGATCTTTTGATGGGTATTATCAATGATATTTACCAGAGTGTAGCATGTCAGATCGATGCCATGGTAAATGGTATTCTATCTAAACTAACTTCTCTCTTGGAAGATATTATTGAAAGTATTCTTGGACCATTACAAGATCTTTTAGGACCAATTGCTAACGCTTTGAATTTAGTTGGTGGAGCAATTGCTAAGATTCTAGAATTTTTAGGTATTTCATGTACTGGACCTGATGCAAAGTGTAGTGACGAGGATAGTGAATGCACTGACGGTGAAGAGAAGAAGAAAGAAAATGATTTCTTGGATGATCTATTAGAAAGTATTGATAATATGTTTCCAGACACGTCTGCTGATTATAATCAGTATGTTTGTGATGAAGCATATAACGGTAGGAGTTTATCACCAACTCGTATTGGATTCCGTGGTGGTGTATTTGATAGCAATTATGGTGATTCACCTAAAAATAATCCAAACAGTGGATCATATAAGAAAAAGATTATATATGATATTCAAGACATTGAAGTTCTGGAGGGTGACAACGCAGTATTTACAATCACTAGAAGTGGATATTTAACTGAAGCATCTTCTGTTACATTCAAAACAGTTGGTGGATCTACTGCAACTCCAGATAAAGATTTCATTATGGTTGATGATATTGTTGGTTTTGCTCCTAATGAGTCATCAAAAGTAATTGAAGTTAAAACTATTCATGATAGTGAATCAGAAAATGAGGAAATCTTCTTTGGTAGAATCAAATTAAACAGTCCTGACAAGAGCAGTGGTATTATTAGTAAATTTGAAAATAACGTAGTTAAGTGTGTTATTAAAGAGAAAGTCAAAGATGATGTGGAAAATTATGATCCATATGATCCAATCGATCTAACATTTAATGACATCATAGAAGAAATTGATAATGGGGTTGATGATAGTCCTCCAATTGATGATGGTAGTACTAGTAGTACTAGTACTAGTACTACAACAGAACCTTCTTATAATGTAGTTGCTAATAGAAGTTCTGTTAGTGCAGGTGAGTTTATCATTTACACTGTAACAACAGAAAATGTTCGTAGTGGAAGTGTTTTAAATTATCGTTTATCACCAAACTTTACTCCTTCTGATATTATAGGTGGAGTTGTTTCTGCTAATTTTGTTATTCAAGATAGTTCCGCGAAAATTACTGTTGGAATTGAAGATGCTTATGAATCAGAAACTGATGACGTTCTAACTTTTAGTATCTCCTCTACAAATGCATCTGTAGATGTTCTGGTTTTATCCAATCAAGATATCAGTGATGTAGATGAAGGAGTTGGTGATGATTTAGATAATGTATTCTCAGAACCAACTGAACCAGTTGTTGATATAGGTGATGTTATTACTGATGATAGTGGAAAAATTATTGAGATTCCAGTAACTGTTCCTGGTGGTCCATATACTGAAGCACCATTCGTAACAGTTGGTGGTAATGGTATTGGAGCATCTGCTACAGCATTGTTAGACAATGATGGATTTGTATCTGAAATCAGAGTGTTATCTGGTGGGTATGGATATAAAAAGAATCTACCATCTAACAATGGCAAGAGATGTATCATTGATACTTTCACTTTAATTCGTCCAGGATTTGGATATCAAAGTAAACCAAAGATTTATATTAATGATGATCCAAATATTGCTGAAGTAATCATCAATGATGCTGGATTTGTTATTGGTGCTAGAGTATTGAATAGGGAAGTGACTTTTGATGCTATTCCTCAAATTATTATTGTTGGTGGAGGTGGATATGGTGCAAAACTAATGCCATCTCTAGCATGTCTATCTGAAGATAGATTGGTCGAAGTTGGTGCTACTAAGATTGGCACTGGTCGTTATGTGGATTGTCCGTAGTAAAAAATTATGTCAGCAGCAAAAGGTGTTAAGTCAGCAGCAAAATTACCCACGGGGGTAGCAAAACCAAAAACCGCTCCAGAAACACAATCGCTGGCAGATGGTTTGAAGTTTAGTACCTTAATTAAGGCAGACAAATCTCATATCTACACTAGAACCCTTCCTGGTGAGAATGGTAAGAGTACTCTTAGGATTGAAGGACCTGGTGATAGTGCCATTGCACTGGATACTCTAGGAACTATTCGTTTGATTACAGGTGTTCATGATCCAAACAGAGGTGCAGGAAGTGGTAAATTATGCATTAAAAGTAATGGTCAACAACAATTACACACAGAACCATCCATAATTCAATACAATGCTGGTGGAGAAAACAAAGAAGCATTGAATATTTTAGCATATGGTGATGTTACTCATGAGTCAAGAGGTGGTGAGTATACTATCAGAGCAACCAAGATTACTTTAATTTCAGATGAAGAACTAACATTACAAGGTCATGGTGGTGTTAAAATCCAAGCAGGACAAAGTGGTAAAGGAACCATTGATATGGTTTGTGGTAGTTTGACACAAAGAGCTGTCAATTATAAAGAGGTTATATTTGGTCAGAAAAGGACAGTTGGTGTTTCTGAAGAATCTGTGGTACAATTTGATCCTAGAGCATCAGTAATATTGTTTCTGCTGGATCTATCAACCATAAGATCATTGGTGATTATGCACAACAGATTGGTGGTGCATACCATACGGATGTGTTGGGTAAGAAAATTCCAGGAGGACTTCTTACAGGAACTGGTGTACTAAATGCATATCAACTTAGGACAGTAGCAGGAAAGGCAGAGATCAAGACAGGAAACCTTGACATTGCTGCAGCTAAAGTTGATATTGTTGGTGCAGCAGATGTTTCTATCACTGGTGCTAACGTTCGACTGACGGGAGCATTGATTTACCTTAATTAAAAACTTGGTATCCTTAGTTACCTTCTGGTCACTGTCTTTTATGATATTTTACTTACCTAGATGGATTAAATGATAAGCAGAACTTATGACAGTCATCGGATATCCGTATTGAAAATTGTCACAATGGGGTTGACTTTTAGGGGTTGGGTATGATAAATTACTAATATAGCA
>PVBE011398346.1_pt1 | contig 14860 bp, 15 predicted proteins | sample 1631181 | NCBI WGS metagenome assembly PVBE01 (sample SAMN08397723, study PRJNA350692) | Marine metagenome, whole genome shotgun sequencing project. | isolation source: water | place: Pacific Ocean | collected 2012-04
GCGGTGTCCTCCTCGTCCATCGGGCCCACATGCCCGGTATTGAACTTCAGAGGTAGGCTACACCGCCATTCTCATTTACACACCTTTTGAGGGTACCTCCTTGGGGTGGGGAGATGCGATGGTGAAATGTGGCAAATGTGGAGGCGTCTTCTGCCCGCGCTGTATGAATGCGGGCATGTTTTCGAGCTCATGTCCGTTCTGCGGGGAAGATGTCCAAAGGGGCACCGTCATAGCTCGGGGATAGTAGGCTGAGGACGTGGGCTGTCAACACCGACCGGTCGGGGCCTAGCAGACGCCACTCTTCGGCAGCCTGCCGGGGCCGCCGACGCCGAAGTGGCTGGCACACGGCTGTCCGCGTCGAAAACGCAGATCGAATGATGACCTTTGCGGAGGTCATCGACCTCGGAATCAGGATGACATTTGCTGATGGTTCAGGCGGACTGATTCCTTGTGTCGAGCTTCGAGGCGTCTCGGGTGTCGAAGCCATTGAAGCGCTGTCTTTGCCGAATCCGTACATGCTTGTGCTGGCGTTGACAGACGGAAGCGAGATCGAAATCCCGTGGGATTTTGCCAGGCATTATTGCAATCCTACGTATCGTCAGAGGGTCGAAGCCATCGCAGACCGGGGGAAAAAATCGCTAGGCGAGCGTATCCGGAATATGCGTCGTGCCTCCGAGGCTACCCAGGCGGCCCTGGCCTCAGGCGCGGGTATCGGACGAATCACCCTTAGCCGTATCGAGCGCGGCGAGCAAGCCCCTCGATACGCCACGTTGGCGGCAATCGCGGCAAGCCTCGGAACGTCAATCGGCTCGCTGAGTGCCGACGAGAACTCCGAGGCGCCTGTCCGCTAAACCGTCGCAACGGCAAACACCCGTAGTGTTACTTCCCCTTGATCGCGACTCCCTCCAGCGATTCAAGCCGGAGCTCGACGAGCGCGTCCGTGTGGCACTGTGGGCATCGCCACCACCACTCACGCCCGGCTTTGCCCTGCTTGCTGTAGACGCCCTTGCGAGTACAAAACAGCGAACCGCAAGTGCACATCAACACCGGCCACGCGGGCGCGGAGCCGTCACCCTTGGTCCAGCCTCTCCGGCATTCCGGGCACTCGAAGCCGCTCCATTCGAACGGACCCTGGATGCCACTCACATCAGTGGACGCCGCGCCCGAGATCTGGCGATCTATCGCTTTCAGCACGAACTGTTCGTTTTCGTGGCGGAAGGTGAGTTGATAAGATCGCCCGGAGGACGTGCACTTACACGCGACCATCACCCAGGTCGTCGGCTTGGGCACACCGTTTTCGTCGCCGCCCTTCTTGGCGTCCATCGGCGGCTGTTTGGCTTCGTCTCGAGGCGGCTCCATAGGCGACGAGCCGTTGGATCCAGGTGGTTTCACGACGATCGCTGGCAAGTCCGCGTCGTTGTCGGGTCTCGCTTCTCCCGGAGTGTCATCTCTGACTATTCGTATTGGCATCGGTGGTTCCCTCTCGTTCCGTGATCGGTCGGGTTGATCAGACTAGGCGGGTCCGAACACTTTTTCACGATCTCCGTCAAGTTGAATGAACACGCTTTTCTGTCCGTCGAAGTCCCTGGCTTCCAGGATATCCATCATCGGCACCGTCAATCCCGCCAGTGTGTATGCAAGAGCGGCGGAGTCAGGTTCGATGCGATTCAAGGTTTGTGCGTCGCGAAGCACAAGCGGATTGGACCCGAAGCATTCGGCACAATCCACTTTGTCAGGGAAGACGAGGTCCGGTCTGCTGACGATGGTTTTTGCAATGGCTTGACCACATTCGGTGCAAGCCGACGGCGTGCATGTTGGGCACATCGTCTCAGCGATTCCAAGAGCGCCTCGACGCCGGTCTGACGCCTCACTCCGGCCGCATTGAACGCACTGCAAACTATGGACGACATCGAATCCGAGCTCGATGTACGCCTCCGGTCCGAGCTCGGATTGCGCGATCTCAAGCAGTTGAGCCGCGGGGATGTCATTCCCGTGGGGTATCGACATAATCGAGGCATCGGGAAACGGCATCGCGGTCAAGTGAGTCGGACAATCGGCCTCACGGTTCAGGTCCCATCGTTCGTATTCGTCAGCGAACCCGTTGAATCGAATTCTGACGCCGTTGGGAACCTGCATCTCGTACGGCCCGTCATAGTCGCGGTGTAGGTACTTGAGCGCGAGCTGCACCTGCAGTCCACCGATCATCGACGCAACGGTTGGAGCGGTCGGCCCCACGCCCGCGCCGCCGTCTCCGAGGAGGCCGAGGCACGACCATCGACGCCAGCCCGCGTCTCGTTCATCTTGTGTCATCGTGCAATCGAAACACACGGGAAAAGGGGGCAGAAACGTTCGCACGTCTCCATCCAGGAAGTAAAGCCCGCCGTCGATGAACGGCGTTTCGGTGAGCATGCACGCCCTGTTGACGTCACGCCGAGTCTGAATGTTGTCCAGGCCCCCTAGGACGACGTCCACGTTCCTGAACACGCCCAGTCCCAGCGTGTTTTGGACCGGCGTATCGAACCAGCGAACGTTTATCCGTGGTTCGATGTCCGCGGCGGCCATCGCGGCCACTTCCGCTTTGCGGCGTCCGACGTCTGAGCCGCGGAACAAAACGGATCGTGTCAGGTTATGAGTCTCGATCTCGTCAAGGTCGACCACCAACACGTTGCCGACGCCCGCCAATGCCAGGTTCTTGATTATCTCGTTCCCCAACGCTCCCGCGCCGACGACCAGAACTGTCCCGCGGCGAAGCAGGTCCATGTTCCAACCGAGCTCAACGAGCCTCGTATATCGATCCAAGCTGTTTCTCCGACCGGACGCTACATTCGTAAGTTGGCCCGAGGTGTGTGAAAGATCGGCACCGTCCGTGTCCAATAATCCTTCGACGTGTCGCAGCGAGGGCATTTCCCCACTCGCACCCACGTCGCCCGATAGCAATACGTGTAGCAGTTGGAGCATCGAACGATGTCGGCGCCGGGCTTCAGGTGCGAACGTGTCACCGGGTCTACCAGCGACGGCAGATCGAGACCGGGCCAATGCAACTCGATGTCGGTGTTGCCCTCGCTGGGCACTTCGGCGTAGTACAACATCAACTGCTGGTCGCCCCACGCCGGGAGCTCGACGTCGCTAAATCGAAACGACCCTGATTCGCTGGCCCGTTCCGTCTGAGTCTTACGACCCAATCGAAGGCAAAGCAACCTTCCGGGAGACGCCTTGCCCGTCACTTCGATGAATTTGGCCTCTACGGTCTCTCCCGGCAACGGCGAGGCAACCGTTATCGCCGGAATTTGCGATACGAATAACCGGATCGTCGCGCCGTTCCCAGGGTGGTCGAGGTTCTCAATGGTTACCTCCTGAGGACCTTGTGCGAACGCGATGTCGGACATCGTCCATGACCCATCGTTTTTGACCCGGCACTTCACCGACTTGATCGACGAGCAAGAAAGTTTGAGCGTGTCTCCGGGGTTCCCGCTGCCTTTGATCGTCGCGGCGAATCCGTCGACTGCGGCTCCGTCCGGGGGTGAGATGATGCGAAGCGGACGGACGGTCTTCCGCGATACTCGAATCGCGTCCGACGCATGCGCTACAGCCGGACGGCTGGACGTGTCTCCCCGTCGCGTTATTCTGAACGGCCGACGGGTTTGCGGGGTTTCTTCATTCATGGGGCAAGCGGGAGATTGATTTCATACAACCGCTGAATCAGCACGGCGAGCCCGATATATCCAGCTATCAATGATCCGACGCCTACCAGACCGATGAAAGTAGGAAATGAAGCTCTGCGAAGTGTGGCCAGAGCGCCGAGAAACCTAAGCCGCCACTTTGCCCGCGATATCGGACGCGCAAGATTCGCGATGCGTTCGTCCTCTTCGAGAACGGCCACCGTCTTCAAAATCGAGACCGCACTCAAACAGAGCTCTAAGTCGCGATGCGTACGTACAGTGGACAACTCGACTCTGATTCTGCGAACGATAGCCTCAGCCGCCTGAACGCCCAACGTCGTCTGAGCGTCCGGGAGCGAAATCGCCGGAATCATTTCGAGATATTCGTCGGCAAGCTCTTTGGTCAGCAGTGCGGTGTCGACCAGGCTATCCAAGTCCCCGGTGTCCACGGAGCCTATCACATGGCGGAGCAACACCTGCTGGACTGTTCTGTGCATCTCTTCGGGGAGCCGGCTAAGACGCGGGCTGCCAGCGTTCTCGCTCAGGTCCGGCAAAAGCTGCCAGATCGTCAGCGCGCCGTGTAGGTACTCTTTCTTCGTTGCGAGGTCTAGCCGCATATCGGACAGCCGGTTCACCCGCTTCCAGGCCGAGTAGCACGCCGAGTCCAAGAACTGCTGCCGGAGCGACCGGTAGATGGCTGTTCGATCTCCGCCTGGGCACGTCCGGATGGCTTCGATCACCTCCAGCGCCATGGTCAGATCCGCGGGACTCGGCCCGTCTTCCGAGCCGTCGTCGTCTTCGGACTCGACCGACGGAAGCACCGATATCACGAATGACTCAAGACCTTCGCACACGCTCGTGGAAACGTCCGCCACCCTTTCGTCGTCCGGGATGGCTACGGCAACGGTTCGAAGATTTTGGACCACGTTGAGGGTTTGCTGCAAAGTTAGATCCACCGGTTCGGCGGCGTGCTGCCCTAGCTGGTCCTCGATCCGAGTCAACTGCTGCTCAATATTTCGTAGGTCGAAAATCCGGTCGTTGATCTCGGTTTTCAGACGGCGCACCGACAGGTGACTGGATATCCTCGCCGAGGTCAATCCCGGGTGGTCGGCGACGCCTTCCATATGGCGCAACTTTTCGTCGATGTTGAGCAGCCGATCGACGAGATCTATTTCGTGACGCAGGTCGGAGTCCATCTCCCCGACGGACGACTCAGGGTGTTGGTTTCCTATTTCTACCGGTTCAACCATGACGATCCTTCACAACGCGTCGGTTCCGACCTCTCAGTCACGACTCATCCACCGGCTGAGACTTCAGGACGCTGCGCGGGCAATCCGTATTCGGACACCCCCCTAGTTGGTGTAAACACTCCTCGTGCACCACGAAACCACAATCCGGACAGGCGCCCCAATCCTCGCTCCGAACACACACGATACCACAGTACATGCACACCGGAGCTTCCAGGTCTCGCGGGAACAATCGGTCCGCGACCTCCGGTTCAACGGACTCGGCAACCTCCGCCTCGGACTCCGGTTCGTCGGCGCCGCCGGACCCGTCGGACTGTTGCGGAGACGGGCCGCGAATCGTGATTGGATGGCCGATCGATTGAGTCGTGGAGGACACCCGCTCGTCGGAGGCGAACTCCTCGGCCTCCACCATGAATCCGGTCAGATCATCGGACCCAGAGTTGAGTCGCAAGACAACGTTGCCATCCAACACGCGGGCCCGTAGAGGCAACGAAACGTATTGTTCCGTCACGCTCCCGTTGCCGGTGGGACCGAGCAACACGCCGACAGCGCTCGCCGGCGCCGGCGAGCCTTGGTCAGCCCCTGGCGCCAAACGGTCGACGTAGAGCCAGTCAGACTGACCGCGACTGCTTTTTTGGCCGATCAGCCACGCCGCGCCCCTGCTCCCGAATTCCGGCATGCCTGCGATGGCCCGGCGGGACAGGAAAACCGTCGAGCCGGTTCCGCTCAGTTCGCCTCGGAGCTCCCAGTCGACTTCCGTCGAATCCAGGGGGTAGCCGGCAATCGGCGCCTCGGCAGCGTATCGAGACCACGCGGCCAACGCTGCCACTCCTCGTCGGTTGGTTCGATACCAACCAGCGGCCCTGCGATTGATTTCACGACGGCGCCAAAATACAAAACGTCCGCTGATCCGTACATTGGCTCCGGACAGAGTATCCATCAGCGCCCCGACCAGGCCCAACGACGACGGCGTTCGCGCCCAATCGTAACCGGGTGGCCACACAGCCAGATCGACGGACAGGTTGGGATGAAATACCGATGACTGCCACAGTATGTGCGGCGGCTTCGCCGGAAAGTCTCCCGGCAGAATCAACATCGCGCGGTGATGGCCTTTGACCACCACACCGCTGCCATCCAATGAGTCGACGCGGTCCAAGCCCGGCGACCGAAATACCAGTTCGATAGTTGAAGCGCCTGGTTCGTGTTTGTAGTCGAAAGCCGATCCTTCTTGCTTTCGTAGCGCATCGGCCTGGGCGACGGCGTCGGTTATATACCTGGTGCGGACCGCGAGAACCCGATTGTCGACCGCTCGGGCAGGAAGGGTCGGACTGACCATCTTGCCGGACGACTCATCGACGAGATCGATCGGTCCGTGTTTCGCTTCCGGATACTCCAGTCGAAGCGACTCGAAAAGGTGCGCGACCGGAGTTTCGTTCGTCGGCGGCTCCCACGTGAAGAACCGCGCTCCTCCCGGTGAACGTACGAATATTTGCAGTAACTCGGCCAACGATCCTTCCTCCAAACAGCGGGGACCTAGAAGCGGTTCACGCTTCAGTCAGGCCGCGCTTCCATGAGCTGCTTAACCAGGTCGTCGGGTTGTCGGTGCTCGTAGACAAAACAACCCGCGGGGGGCTTGAGTGCGCCATCGTCCCAGCACGTGTAGCCTATCTGGTCCGAATGCGGATCGTAGATCAAACTTATGTGGTGGGGCCGTGAGAAGGCTCCCAGTATCGTCGCCTGATCCGTGCCCGATGGACTGACCCCGTATCCGGGATGCGAATGGTACGGGCCGATGCGCAACAGACCCGGAAATTCGGAAGTATGAACCTCTTCGACCTGCTGCCAAAATTCCGGCGGAAATTGGATGCTGGCCGGCGTAGCCGAACCCAAGTCACACGCGACGGCAGTCGGAACAATGACGAACCTGGTGTCGGCGTCGACGCAGTATTGGCCCAGTAGCACGCCGCCGATCTCTCGCGGTGCGCTTTCGCGCGACTGATCGCGAATGAAGTCGTACACGTCGTGCGACAGAAACACGAGCAACTGCTTCGAGGCGATCGTACCGTCCACGACGATGCGCTCGTATCCATCGCTCCCCAGCGGAAGCTGGTACGGAATCGGATGGCGAGAAAGGCTTACTTCCATCTGAGGCTCGCTATGTTCATATAACTTCGGACGTCGATCACGATCCAGGGGCGTTCCTTGATATCCGGATTGGTCCAGACGGGCGCTGCCGCCGCCCCGCTGGCGCAGGCGGCGCCGCCGAATCCGTATCAGCCGATCCGCGCGTTGTGCCGATCCGTATGGCGCGCCTGGCCGGTGGAGTCGGCGCTTCTCTTCGGCTCTCATCGGGTTGTGCGGGCAACGTGCTCACGCGCGCAAGATCGGGCTCCTCGCCCAGCACAAACGAATCGTTGTCCGCGGGCAAAGAGAACTTCGATATCCAGTCCTGCCAGAAATCCTGGGTCCGATTCGCCGGAGGGTCCAAGTTAACCAAATCCGGATCGAATCTGATCAGCCGGCTGACGTGCAGCATCAAGCTTTCCAGCGAGATGCCCGATCGCCACTTGCGCTCACCCTCGAAGCCCAAACAAAACACCCCATGCGGGTAGATATTGGGATGGAACAACGGTGACACGCGCTTGAAAGTGGGCGGCGCCTCCAGTGGGTAGGCTCGCGGAAACTCCAGAAACAGTTGATGGCGCTGTCGCACCGTTCCGAGCTCGTCGACGTAAGCCGCGCAGTGGTAGTAGAGGTTATACGCCTGGTAGGGCCTTCCCCCCGTGGGCTTCACTTCGAGCTTTGTGCGGCCACCTTGGTTGAGCTGCCGTGCGAGCCGCATCAATTCTTCGTAGTCGTTGCTGAGTCGTTGGTCTCTTATTGATCGCATGGTTTTCTAAATCACCCGGAATCTGAATGATCCGAAATTGAGCCGCGGCGACGTTGTCCGCGGAGGTTTCGTGAACCGCAAACAGTCCGCTCAATTGCGGACCGGTTACCTCCCTCTCGCGAGCTACGCCCGACCAAACACGGTGCTGTAGTACAACGCCAGCGTGTCGCCAGTCTCCGTGCCCACGTCGGACAGCGTCTGATTCGAGCTCAACTCCGCCCGTCTGGACTTGTTCACAATCTTCGTCGCTTTAGGATCGACGAGATGGCCTTCGGGGAGTTGCCCGACGAAGTTCAGTATCTGCTGGACCAACTCGGCGGCCTCGATGGCGTCATCGAGCTCGGCCGGTTGATCCGGGGTAGTCAGCGATTCTCCGTTCACCATATCGACGAGTTGAACTTTGACCATGCCCATGGCGTTGGCTCTCCTTACGTTTCCGGCTTCTCATACGTATATAAACCATTGACGAACACAATTACTCGCGTCCCTTAAGGCAATTATACCCCTGTCCTGCTCGGCGTTCAAAGGCCTTGAAAATTCTCGGTTTCGCGTCTTGACCAATCGCGCCCGCCATGCATTCGTCGAATCCAGTCGGTGGCGTGAGTTGCCCGCCGAACACGAGCCGCGTCACCTCGGGCGGGTACGTCGATCGGGCAGTCACCGCGTCGACGGTGGGCGTTGGAGTCGCCTCGGCCAACGTAAACGGCGGCACGGTGGGCACGGGCGGGACCGGAGTCGCTGTGGCAGCAACCGCCGCCGGCTCGGGGCCGACGACGTACCCGAGCAACAGAAGACACCCTGCGGCCACGTCGTTTTCTTCGCCGGAGGCCGACGCTCCGGCTGTCCGTAGTGCGTCGAGCGCCGCCTGCCCGATCGACTCAGCGACGCATCCGTCAAACCCGAGAGGAGCGGAAATATCGCCAGCCAACATCGGCCGAGTGACATCCGGCGGATACGCTTGTCGAGCGGCTCCTAGATCCACCGCGATGGTAGCCGTCGGCACGACCGATGCGATGGGTGCTCCGGGCACGGGCGTCGCGGTTGGGCCGGATGGCGGCGAAGGCGGCGTAGACGAGAGCGCCGGGAATGCCGGAATCGGCGGGACGGGCGGGACCGGCACCGTCGCCGTCGGTTGCGGCGGCGTTGGTGCAACGTTTGGCGCCGGAGCAGGCGGCGACGCGGTCGGGGGCGGGATCGGCGTGGGTTGGGTTTGCGGCGCCGATGCAGGAGGCGTGTTCGGCGTCGCGGTCGGCACAGGCACGCTCCCCGAAGGGGTCGGCGTGGGCGCCGGAGCAGGATCCGTGCAGGACCCGAGCACCACGCCAACCAACAACAGCGTCAATAACATCGCTCCGGTGAGCCACGAGCGCTCGCGGCTTGGGGCGAACATGCCGACTTTGCCGGCGGTCGAATCACCTGAGGCCATTGATTTATCGCCAGACACTTCGATGCAACTCCTTCTTGGCGGTGTCGGACACATGCCTGAGTTCGGCGCGCGGGGCGATCTCCTCGTCTTTCAATACGCCTGCAAAGCAGATTCTAAGGCTTCACGCAACGGTCAGAAGAATCGTGGCGTGTCAAAGCCGTGAGATTACCGGCTCAACCATCCGTGCGCAATCCGTAGGACCACACCGCTGTGCAGACTGGCACGATCCGGGCTCGTCTAGGCGTCCGAGTGAGCGATCCGGCCTAACCGTTACGAAGCCCCAGGCTCTGGAGCGCGTCCTGGCTGTCAACCGACAGATTCAACCCTCGAGCCGACGCGGATTCGCAGACCCATTGCAGCGACCGCAGCACATGCGGCGCCGGAGATCGTCCCTGACCGCGCGCGTTGGCGAGCTCAACCGCTGAGTCATACGGATTGTTTACGTGCCAATAGTACGACAGGAGCCAAGATAGCTCGCGCTCATTCTCAGGCGGCGGGATGTCGGCCATATCGATCACCGCGTCGCTGACCTTGGTGTAGCGCAATATGCCCGCCTTGTCTTGCGAGTCGCGTCCGTAGTACCTTCTTCGCAGCAGTTGAGCAACACGCTCAACTTATTCGTCACGGCCATAGATCTCGCTAGGCAACCAATCGCTCCTCAGATCCCGGATTTCCTTGCCCTGCCCATCGACGATGGCGACAGCGACTTGAGACCGTAGCGTGCCGTCGAATTCGAATTTCACGGCGTCCCGGAGCAGCGCCTCCCGAAGCATCAAGGTCAGGTCTTTCGTAATCTCTTTGTAGAGAGCGCCGCTGGACTCCTCATCTGAGTCGGCTCCGATGCCGCCCGTGTTGAAAACGTAGTACTCCTGGGGCATTCCTCCCCGAGCCATCTGTTGCAGAATGTAATGCGTCAGATTTGCGTTTTCGTCTTCGAGTCCGATGATGAACGGGTCGGAGAAATACTCCACGTACGGCCTGCCGATCGCGCCGATCGCCGTGCCCATCTGCACCGCCTCGCCGTACATGAGCACTCGAACGTACTGTTTGAGGCTAAGCTTTCGCAAAGGAGGAATGACAGTATTTTGGCGCATCACGGCCTGCCAAAATACGCGGTCCATGCCCTCCATAGGCACGTACGCCGATTCGCTCATTCGCTGTCCGGTGATGGCCGCCAACAGGTGATCCACGTCTTTCATCTTGCGGAGGCGGCTGCGTGAGAGCACGGCCCGCATGTTGCGGACGGGGTTTTCGAGAAAGTTCGGCGTCGAATCGCCAAGATTTGTTGGAGTGTTTTCCAGCAACTCGTTCGCGTTCGGGTCGTCCACGGAGCCTCTGATCGCATCGTAGGTTATCGGATCGTCGGCCTCAGATACACCGAACGGCATCGCGTAGAAGTTGTTCTCGGTGCCGTCGATTCCGTGCGATATTCGGTAGCGCCCGCTATCGCGTTCCGATTCCATCGGCTCTGCCAGCGGCCGCACCAGAACGATGTCGTCGTTCATCGGGTAGACGCCCTCTACCGCATCGTCCGACAACCCGAGTCGCTCGCCCAACTCGCTGTTCGCCAGCTCCATCATGATCGTCAACGTGCTCTTGCCATGCAGCGACGGCCCGATGGTGACGAGCGCGGTGTTCTTCAGGGCGCCGGCAGTGGACTTGGCGCGAGCCACGCTCAGCGCGGCCTGGACTGCAAGTCCGTTGGTTTCTTTTGCCAGGAACATCGCAATCGATAGCGGGCCCATCTTGTGCTCGCCCACGTAGTCGAACCCGAGGTGAAGCGACAATCCTTTGGTGGGCGCTTTGAAGATAAGTTGGGCGAGTCCGGGCTCTTTGATTCGCTCTTTCAATTCATCGTCCAACCCGAGGTCGTTCAGCCAATCGGGAATCGACACCTCAAGAATGTCGGGAACTCCGGTGCGCTGGTCTTCGGGAAGATCGAACGTGAGCTGCCGCCACATGAGCGGGACTTGCACGTAGCGGGCGCCAAACAATAGTTGCCGGGCGTGGAACGTTCGTCCCGGCGCGTCGCAAACCTGGCGGTCCGACTGGACAACGGTCTCGCCCGACTCGAAATGCTCAACTAGTCGAGCGGCAACGTTGCGGAAGACATCCGTAAACAAGGCTTGATTGTCTTCGTTAAACGCCAATCCGTCGCGATTCTTGTCGAAACCATCGATGAAATACATCGTGAGGTCGGGACGCCGCACGACGCCCAATTGGCTGAAAAACGCCATCCCTCCGCTCGACAACGGGACGGCGACATCGGGGCCGGCTCGAGACGCGGCCTTGCCTTCCGAGTTGGCCTGTTCCGCTTGGGCGACGATTTGCTGCGCTTCGGCGAGAACACCTTCTCGTTCTTGGTCGGACATATCGCCATAGACGCGTGCCTGGGAAACGAGCCGCTCATCGGTGGGGTTGAACAGCACTGCGTTGGGCCGATGTCCGCCATGCGCGACGGACACCAAGTCGTCCGGGCCGATCTGAATTCCGGCAGAATACGAGGCCCCGCCAGCGATGATGATGTTTCTCGTGACTCGTCGTGTTTATCGTCTTCGGTCATGTACGTCGCTCCTATCGAGAGCGCTCCCGTTCCGTCGGCGGAATACGCGACAGGCGAGAGCACCTTTCATGTGGTTCCGCACCAATTGTAAGTCCGGTTCTAGCCAGGCTCAAGGCCATCCGTTGTAAGTCTGGTCAGGACGCCAAAGTTCGTCTCTGACGATTCGCGCCGGGCCCAAAAACACCGACACGTTTTGATACACTGGGCCGGATTCGGCATCGCCGGAGGTGGTGTCGCATGGTCCCGACCAATCGGCGACTAGCACATCTGAGGAGACACAAATGCGACTCGAAAACAAAGTGGCGTTGATCACAGGCGGAGGATCCGGAATCGGGCGGGCGTCCGCAACGCTCTTCGCCCGCGAGGGAGCTCGCATCGCGCTCTCGGACATGAACCGGGACAGCGCCGAGGAAACCGCCGAGGCCGTCCGAACCGCGGGCAGCGAAGCGACCGTCGTGACCGGAGACGTCACAGATGGAGCCGACGCCGAGCGAATGGTGCAGGCCGCGGTCGAAGCCTTCGGCGGCCTCCACGTGCTCGTGAACAGCGCTGGCGTATCCGGTCGGAACGCGTTGCCGTCCGGCGCATCCCCGGAGGATCTTTGGGACAAGGTGCTCGACGTGAACCTGAAAGGAACGTATCTCGTTTCGTGGTTCGCCGTCCCTGAGATGGAGAAGGCCGGTGGCGGCTCGATAATCAATCTGTCATCCATCATGGGACTGGTCGGATATCCCGCGGGCTTCGACAGCGGTTTCAACCCGTACAACCCGTCAAAGGGAGGAGTGGTGCAATTTACCCGCAACCTCGCCGTCGCCTCCGCCGCCAAGAACGTCCGCGTCAATTGCATCTGTCCGGGTTTCGTCGACACCAACCTAACCGCCATGCTAAAAGAGGACGACGAGGTTTATCGCTTCCTGGAAGAGCGCCACCCGATGGGTCGATTCGGGCGTCCGGAGGAGATCGCCAACGCCGCCCTGTACCTCGCCTCCGACGAATCGTCGTTCGTCACGGGCACACCCCTAGCCGTCGACGGCGGCTACACAGCGCAATGACCGCAAACGGCTGACGCTCGCCGCTCCGAGGTTCCTGGGGTTCCGTCGATCGGCGCCCACGCCTGAGTGGCGCGACGCAAAGCCGCTGCTATCACCCGGCCTCCACCCCTAATCCGTTCGTCCTGAGCAACGTTATGTCCGCAGGACGGACAATGCATTAGACAGCAACGGCGCTTGAAATATCGCCATTCTGAGGCCGCAGCCGAAGAATCTTGGGCCGCGCAGGGAGACATTTTTCGCATACGACCAGATCCTTCGCTGCGGCTCGGGATGGCGAGATGAGGGCCGTTACTTGGAAGTCCCGACGCATCGAGATCCCGGCTTTGTCGGGACCTGTCGAAGGACCTTCACCGAACCAACCATGCGCCCGTGCCGTGAGATAAGCGACGCCACCCTGCCGTGTGCGTATCGCGTCCTACCCCTCAATCCGATACACCCGGCTCTTCCAAACCTCCCGGACGATGCCCTCCAACGCCTTCCGGTTCGGACTGTCCACCGGAAGCAAGCGATGCAGCGTCTTGCCCTTCAAGTCCTGCAACCGCCGACACCGGATGATCAGGCCATCCAACGTGTGGCGTTCGCCTCCGAGCATGACGTAGTCCATACTGCCTCGATACGGTGAGAATTTGTCGCCGACAATCTCGCAGGTCTTGTCATAGAGTTCACGAATAAGACGCTCGCGGCTGCGCTCGAATCGGCGCTGCGACTGACCTCCGGCGCGGTGGCGGTTCTTCACGTGGCGCGTCGCGGTCTTGGACGCGATGAGCTTGTCTCCGCGCACCACACCGACCGCGTACCGGCCGAGCCGCAACAAGACAACACCGACGGTCGGCTCTGATCGCAGCAAATGACGGAGCGGCGCCACGTTTGCGCCCTCCGCGACCAGGTCGGTGTCGATCGGGAATGGCGGAGCGACGGCTATGGACCGATTCGTGGAGGCGAAAATCGCCACGCCGGTTTCCGATCCGCCAACGCGCTCTAATATCGTCATGAGGGCTGGCTGATGCGGCCAGTCTTGCGGCATCGCCGGGTTGTTCCGGTCGTCGAGTGGCCCCGGTGTGAAGTAGACAGACCACACGTATTCGTCCGAGTCCTCGATGTCGTCGAGCATGCTCATGACACCGCGTTTGGCAACCCAACGTGAAAGGATTGGCCTCTCCTCTTGATCTTCATGGCAGAATACTTGCCGCTGGCAGTTCGAGGCGCGTCCACGGCCACTGTATTCGTGATTCTATCATCCGACCTCGGCCTGTCTGCTCAGGCTCTGTCGTCATGATTCGCGACGCCGACAACGCCCCGCACCGCCGATCGCATCAGCACGACTCCGCCGGCGGTCGTCGCCGCGACTCCGACCGCGAGGGTCCATCTGACGCCGATCACCTCCGCCAGCACACCCGCGTCGACGGCGCCCAGCAACCGGGCGCCGAGCTCGGCCACTTCGAAGCTCGCGTTGACCCGACCGAGCATCTGACTCGGCGTAATGGATTGCCTGACCGAAACCTCGTTGATCTCGTAGATCGCGATCGCGAAGTCAAACAGTTGCTGTGCCGCCAATATCGCCCCAGCTGCCAGCAACGGCCCCCTGGCCGCCGGGATCAGGAACCCAGATGCCCCGAACAGCAGGAGTCCAACAGCTTGAGTCTTCCCGATTCCGAATTGACGATTGACCCGCGGCGCCATTAGTGCTCCAAGTATCGAGGAAACGCCGCCAATCGCGAAGATTGACCCGAGGACACCGGGCTGGAACCCAAGCGTGTCGATCCCATAAAGCACTGAGTGCACCGAAGACTCCGCCTCCCAGCCCCATTGCGGCTTCGCTAGCGCCAATGGCGCGCAGCACAGGGTTGCCGACCACCATCCGGACCCTGCCAAGAATCTCACCGGCCATCCCAGGTCGTTCAGCGCAAGTCTTCGGTTCGGTCTCCGGTCTACGAATCCACGCCAACAGCAATCCCGACACGAAAAACGACGCCGCATCCACCGCCGCGACGGCGATCGCCGAAAACACCTGAACAAGCCATCC
>PVBE010052199.1_pt1 | contig 14859 bp, 9 predicted proteins | sample 1631181 | NCBI WGS metagenome assembly PVBE01 (sample SAMN08397723, study PRJNA350692) | Marine metagenome, whole genome shotgun sequencing project. | isolation source: water | place: Pacific Ocean | collected 2012-04
CACTATCGCGCGTACATCGACGCCGCGGAGTGTTACGCCGCGGTTCGACGCGAGACGAAGGACGCGGCGACGCTGTTGGAGACGCTCGAGGCGCAACTTCCGGATTTAAAGCGAGGGTGCGAGGCGTACGTCAAGGGGGCGAGAGAGATCGGTAAGGCGAGAGGGATGAATCGGACGCTCATGAATAACGCGGGAGCGGTCGGGGATTTACTCGAGGTGCCGAAATTATTAGACGCGTGCGTGCGAAACGGACATTACGACGAGGCGTTGGATTTGGAAAATTTCGTCGCCAAAATGGAGACGACGCACGGGGACATTGGATTGATTCGAAAGCTGGCGGAGGAGGCGCGAGCGTCGAGCGCGGAGATGTTGCGCGCGCTGTTGGGAAGGTTGAGAGTGAAGATACAGTTGCCGGAGTGTTTGCGAACGGTGGGATATTTGCGAAGGCTGAGCGCGTACGACGAGACGACGCTTCGTCGTACGTTTTTGAGTTGTCGAGAGGAATACATCGCGCGGTGCGTGGCGGAGCTGGACGATTCGAATCCGTACGATTATCTGAAAAAGCTCACGGACACGCATCGAGTGGCGCTGTTCGATCTGGTGATGCAATACAGGGCGATTTTCTCCGACGACGCCGAGGGGGAGGCGAGTCGCGAGGGGAGCGCGCTCTTGTACAGTTGGGCGACGCACAGGATTTCAAAGTACGTTGAATTAGTCGAGGCGACGCTTCCACGCGTGTTTGAGGGCGGCGCCTTGGCGTCCGTGTACGAGCACTGCGAATACTGCGGCACGAGCTTGGCGCGAGTGGGACTGGACACGCGCCCGCTCCTGCGACCGGTGTTCGCCGCCGCCGCCGTCGCCGTCTTCGACGCCACGCTCGCGTCCGCTGGAGACGATTTCGAGCGCGCGCTCGAGTCCTCGACGTTGTGGTCGTCTGCGACCCCATCCACGCCGAACGAATCGACGGACGCCGACCCCGACGCGCCGCCGGCGTCTCTCGCCGAGCACCCGCCGCTCGCCGCCCTCGTCAACGGCGTCCTTCTCGCCCACAACGAGCTCCGCCATCTCACCCCGGTCCTCGATCTTCGAGGACCACTGACGACGTCCATGGAATCCACCCTCGCTCGCGCCACCGCCGCCCTCCACGCCGCTCACACCGCCGCCGACGCCGAGTGCGCCGCCGACGCCTCGGCGCGCGCGTCTCGGGACGCGCGCGCGCGCGCCTACCTCGACGTCACCGTCCCATTCTTCGCCCGAGCCTTCGCCAGGCTCATCGGCGATTCCTCTGACTTTCGTTTCGCCGCCTCGGACCTCGCGAGAGACGCCTTCACCGACGTCGCGTCGAGCGCGTGAGTCCTCTTCGCGCTCGAACCGCCGACGTGTAACACTATGCCCACATCGATCGCATCCGCCCCTCACACGCCCACGCACGAGATGCGTCGCCCGTCGCGCGTCGCCCTCGCGATCGCGATCGCATCGGCGATCGCGTTCGCACCGCTCGCGCGCGCCGAGCGCGCGACGCGCGTCGTCGACGACGCGCGAGACGACGGGGACGATCCCGTGCTCAGCTTTGGGCAGCGGTACGTCCCGGGAGAGACGCTCGAGAGTTTAGACGGGCCGGAATCGCGCGCGGCGGCGGCGGTGGGGAATGAGTTCATCGTCCCCGGATCGATCTGGGCGCAGGCGCTGGACGAGGGCGAGGAGGTGGTGGCGAGGACCGGGGCGGGAGAGGGGAAGGCGATCGAGGAGAGAGAGGAAAAGGTGTTCGCGCCGGCGGACGCGCCGAAGCGAGAGATGGTCGCGATGCCGCGAGAGCCGACGTTGGGACAGGCGCGAGAGATGGTCGGGAATGGACCGTTTGAACCGCACGGGGAGCGGTTCGCCGCGTGGATGCGTCGACAAGGGGTGCACAAGTTGAAACGGTACTGCGGCGACGCGGCGCCGCCGTGCGCGGAGAGCGTCAAGAGGGAGAAGATTTTCCTCGATAACGTCGCCAAGGTGGACGCGCACAACGCCAACGTGCCCAAGGGTGGGATGGTGATGAAGGTGGGGAAGTTTGCGGACATGACGGAGGAGGAGTTTGAGCGACAACACGTGGCGTACGAGCGACGGGCGCATAAACAGAGACGAGTGTCGCGACATCGAACGGCGGAGCTGGGGAGATCGGCGAAACGCGTGGTTGAGGAAAAACCGGCGGAGGAACCGGTGGCGGAGGAACCAAAACAACCGAGGAGGCGGCGGGCTAGAGTTGGCGCCAAGCGTACGGTTGAGGAGTCTCCACCGCCGCCGCCGCCGTCTCCGCCGACGCCGCAGCCTCGCGCGGGCGCGCGCAGAGGACGCAAACGTACGCCGCGACAGACCGAGCCGGAAGTGGTGACGACGAAACATGACGAAAACGCCGCGGCATCCTTAGGTTTAGACGTTCGTTTCGTCCGTTTCGTCGCTCGTTACGGCAAGCAAACTCAGTATTGCCCGGACGGCAAGTATCCGTGCGAAGAGGCGTTTCGTCGACAAAAGGTGTTTTTGAAAAACTTGAACGAGATCGAGATGACGAACAAAAAGGGTGGAATGAAGAAGCGAGTGACGCGCTTCGCTGATTTAGAGAATGAAGAGTTTGCGCGTGATCACGCGACATACGCGGATGCGCCGGTGCCGGTGGCGGATCAAGAAGCGGCGACGACGCCCGCGCCGGCGGAGTCGGCGGCGATCAGAAGGAGACGAGGACTCCCTAGACTTGGTGATTTGTCCTCTCGAGATCTCGCCGCGTTACACGCCGCGCGGCCTCATTCGAAGAGGCCGCGGATGTCGTTAAACACGCATCGGAGCGTCGACCCATCGGCCTTTAACACATCCTCGAGCTCGCTCGGGAGACTCGAGTACACATCTCGCGGGTTTCCGGAATCGTTCGATTGGCGCGACAAAATCGACATCGGACCCATTTATAGTCAGGGAATGTGTTCGGGATGTTGGGCGTTCACAACCGCACAAGTCGTCGGGGATAGCAAGGCTATCGCCACCGGTACGCGCCTGTCGGTGAGTCCGCATCACTTGTTATCGTGCGACAATCTCGATTCGGCGTGCAACACCGGAAACATGGCGACGGCGTACGCGTGGATCAACGTCCAACCGAAAGGGGTGCTCTTGGCTTCGGATTTTCCCGAAGGGAGCAGCTGTACCGTCGTGGACGAACCTGGAAGTCGCGGGGTGAAGATTCATGGGTATTGCGAGATTCCACCGCTCGAGGGAGAGTCGACGATTCTCAACTTGATGCGCGCCGTCAAACAACAGAGCGTCGCCGTCGGCGTCAACATCAAACCGTTACAGTTGTACGGCGGCGGCATCGTGCGCATGCACGACTGCCCGCCTGCGGATACCAATCCGTTGCTCGCCATCAACCACGCCGCGGTCTTGGTGGGATGGGGGTACGACAAGGATTCCAATCAACCGTATTGGATTTTGAAAAACTCGTACGACGCCGATTGGGGCGAGGACGGGTACGCCAAGCTCTCCATGGAATTGGGCGAAAACGGATACGGGACGTGCGGTTTGTACACGGAGCAAAATTACCCACTCACAGACGGTCGTTCGTGCGCCGAGGGGTCGTCGGAGAAGTGGAGCGTGAAGCGAGGGAACGACATCTATCTCGAACCGGATGACGTTCTCATCCTTCCCAACGGCAAAGGTTTGATCACGCCGTTCAAGTTTGAAATTTTCGGCTTCAACCTCACGTCGACGCTCCAACTCGCCGCCATGGTTTGTTTCTCGTTGTGTTTCGTCCTCGTGCTCATCGAGGCGTACTTTTGCATGTTCCCAGAGCTCGATTCCGACAACGAAACCGAGGAGGACCGAGGCGGCAGCGTCGGCGCCAAATTACTCCAAAACGCCGAAGAGGGATCGTACGGCGCACAAACCTGAGACACACGCGAGATCGGCGCTCGCCATCGCGCACGACACTAGAACTACATCGCATCACGCACACACACACACCTTAGAGTCATCGATTCCTTCCCTTCGCTCGCCGAGGTCGCCGTCGCCCGCCCCTCTCGCGTCGCGCCCGCGCGCCTCCCGACCCTCTTCCCCGCACACCATGACTCGCCTCACCGTCCTCATGTTCGCTCGCGCGCGCGAGCTCGTCGACGCGTCCTCCATCGTCCTCGACCTCGCCCCGGACGCCGGCGTCGACGCCGACGCCACCGTCGCCGACGCGCGCGCCGCCCTCCTGGAAAAGTTCCCACAGCTCGAGTCCGTGGTGCGCACCTCCCTGTTCGCGCTCAATCAGTCCTACGTCGATCGCGCGCGCGAGGACTCGACCGTCGTGCGCGAGAGCGATGAACTCGCGATCGTGCCGCCCATCAGCGGTGGATGAGGGCGTCGTCGGCGGGATGGGGGCGCGCGACGGCGCGCGTCCCCGAAAAAGCGCGCGAAGAGACGCCGAGGGGCCGCACAAAGCGTCTCGCGACGACGGGCGCTCGACCGCGCTCGAACGCGAGGAAAGGGTCGAGAGAGAAATCTCGCGTCTCGAGCGATGCGTTTCGGAGCGTTCGCGCGCGGACCCGGCGCGAGTGGGTTCGGATTCCCGCGGGGCAACGGTCTCGGTCGTTCGGAACGCGGCGCTCGATGCGTGCGCGCGCGGGGGGGCGCGGGGAGCGTGATCGAGGCGATCGAGTCAAAACCGTTGCTGAAATCCGCGCTCGTGTGCGCCGGTCTCGGATGCGTCGGCGACACGGTGGCGCAGCGACGCGAGGCGGGCGAGCGCGCGCGGAGCGCGGCGACGGCGAAGGGCAAGGCGGGTAAAGGGAAACAACCACCCGCCGCGAGCGATGCGCACGATTTCCAGCGCACGCTCAAACAGGCGCTGTACAACTTCTTCTTCTACGGACCCGTGCAGCATCACTGGTACATCGCGTTGGCGGCCAAGTTTCCCGCCAAGGCGTTCGCGCTCACGGCCGAGTCGCTCGCGCCGTTCGGCGCCAAGGTGTTCCTCAACCAAGCCGTCCTCGGACCGCTCGTCGTGACCACCTTCTTCCTCTGGGGCGCGGTGTGGAGCGGCGACGTGTCCAATTATCCCGCCAAGGTGCGACGAGACGCGCTCCCGACGCTTCGAGCCGGGTGGAGCTTTTGGGTCCCCGCCTCGAGCGTCAACTTCGCCTTGGTGCCGACGCGTCACCAAGTCCTGTACATGTCCGCGTGTTCCATCGTGTGGAACGTTATTTTGAGCTTAAACCTGAACAAGTGAGTGCATTATTCCGTCGTCGCCGAGTTTTAATATCCACGTCCGCGACGCGAGAGACGTCCCGGCTCAACTGTCGTCGCCCCACTCGACGTCTCGCGCGACGCGATCGTCGCGGGACTCGCGCGCGAGATCGCGAGATGGAAGAGTTACGCGCGCGCATCGAAGCGTTTCGCGCCAAGTCTCCCGCGCTCGCACGACGCTCGCACGCGTCGAAGAGCTCCGACGATGGGACGAATGCGTTCAAAAGTTTGGACGAGCGCGACGAGCGCGCGGCGCCGCGAGTCGCCGTCTCGCCCCGTTCGCCCGCGGTGTACGCGTTCGCGAACGACGACGACGCGCGGGCGAGCGTGGACGCGGCGCTGAAGCACCTGGAGGCGCTGAGCGCGACGGCTCCCGGCGTGCGCGGCGCGTTGGAGCTCGTGCGAAGAGACGAAAACGGGCGCGTCACGGTGGAGAGTTTCGCGCGCGTCGCCGAGCGTCTGAGCGAGATTTCGACGACGTTTGCGGCGTCAAACGGTGAGTCGTTGCGATCGCCGGTATCGGAGACGACGAGATTGAGCCCGGGCGTCGTCGGCGCGTCGCCGGCGAGCAGCCCGAGAGACGGTTCGAGCCCGCGCGGATTTCGTCGTTCGGCGTCGCCGATCGGGCCGCCGCAGAGAGTGAGAGTTAACGTCGACGGTGAAACGTCGCATCGAGAACCCGCGTCGGCGCCGCCTCTGACGTCGTCGCGCGAGTACGTCGAGGAGGCCGCGGTCGCCGATGAATCCGCGTACAGACTTCGCGAATGGGGCGAGCACGTTCGGGAGAGTAAAAAGGTGGCGGAGGCTTCCGAGTTGGCGCATCGAATTCGAGAAGACATCATGACGCAATATAAAGAGTTCATGACCGCCGGTACGCCCCCGTCCGACCCGTTCGTGCAAGCTTTAGCCGAACAGACGATGAATTCGATTCGCGAAAAGGAGCAAATGACGCACGGCGTGCATCGCGCGAGGCAAATGATCGAGGCTCTCAGCGCGAGTGACAAGGCGAAAACGTTGTTGATTCAACAATTGAGTGACCAGATCGAGCGCCTCGGGGGCGACGTCCCGGAAGGGGTCGCGGGAACGGGCATTCAATGGTCGGCGCAGGCGTTTGAAGAGACTAGCTTTTACGGCGACGAGGAATTGTAATTTTCGCAAATACCATCCGTATCCCTATTTTTCTAGTCTAAATTCATCTACGTCGATGTCTGGAACATCGCGAAGGCGCAATGGTTCGGGGGTGATGTCGAACGTGCGCTCGTACACTCTCCTGGCTCGTCGATCCATCGCCTTCATGCGTTCGCGCATCAGAGGCACGAACGTCGTCTTCAACAGCGCCAAGTGTATCATCTCCCAATTCGCGCCGCCTCCCATCTGGCCCAAACCGTACGACGGCTCACCCGCGGCGATATCGTCGTGCGTCGCCGCTTCCCACGGCCACACGCGCACGTGCGACGTCGCACTTTTCGCCTCTTCCTCGGTTCGCGTCTCGTTCGTCACGCGCGTCGCCTCGCCGTTGGGGTGGAAATATCTCGGCACCCGCAGTCGCAACATCCGCATCTGACGCTCTAAACTATCGACAACAGTCGCCCTCTCATCGTTCGCGCCCTCGTTCGCGCCCTCGCTCGCCCTCTCAAAGGCGCGAAACAAAAAGCGCAGCGTGTACGTCTCGCCCGTCTCCCGCGTCGTCGACGGCAACTCAAACCTCGTCGCCCGTCTCGTCTTCACCGGAGCCCCTTCCGCGCACTCAATGTCGCACGATCGCATCATGTGTCGCATCCGACCGCGCACGCCGTACGCGCGCTCCAGAACGGCGCGATAATCGTCGTCGTTCCACAGCGCTCGCCGCAACCGCCGCGTCCACCGCGTCACCTCTCGAAGCCGCCGCTCGACATCCTTCGCGCTCGTCGCCGTCGCTCGCGCGCGAAACCCGTGCGCGAACCGCTCGCGCGCGAAGTGTCGCGCGCACGGGTCCGGCAATCGCCGCGCGCGCTTCAGGGCGGCGCGATAGGCGAGCCGAACGCGCTCGCGGTGCGAATCGTCGAACGCCGCGCTCGCGTCGTCGCCGCCCGACGTCGACGCGGACGCGACGGGAACTCGCGTCGGCGTCGCGCGCGCCGCCGTCGACGTCAACGCGGACGCGAGCGCGCCGACGCGAGCGCACGCTCGACGGTGCATTCGGCGGCACAGACTGGCGCGCGATGACGTTCGTTCGACGCGCGACGTACGCGGCGGGCGCGATCGCGCTCGGGTGGTACGGTGCGTGAACACGATCGCGGTCGACGCGACGGCGCCCTCGGCGCGTCTCTCTCGCCGCGCGCGCGACGCGAGAGGGGATCTCGCGACGAGGCGACAATCACATTGAATTGCGCGCGAACGAACAGCCACCGACTGACGACGCGTCGACGCTTCTCTCGCGCGCAGCGTACGAACAAGCCAAGACGACGGAATCGTATCGACGGTTTGTCCGCGCGACGGTGTCGTACTACGCCGCGGCGATCGCGATGGGGGAGGTGTTGCAGAGGGTGAGCGCCGACGTGAAGGATTTCGTCTTGGACGGGGACGGGGCGGCGGCGAACGGTGTGCCGCCGGAGTCTTTGGTGCGCGCGTGCGCGCTCATGGAGCAGCCGGAGGTGACCAAGGCGGTGGCGAGCATCGCGAGCGCGGTGGCGCACGGAGCGGCGGTGGGCGCGAGCGCGGGCGCGCGGGGACGCGGCGACGGCGGCGAAGCGAGCGCGAGCGGACGCGGAGGCGCGGGGGATAATCTCATGGAATCGATCGTGGACGTCTTGCTCGAACCGAAGAGATTGCGAGCGGTGAGCGATTTCGTCGGTGAGACGAGCAAGAGTCTGATGAGCGCGTTCGCGAGCGTGGCCAAGGATAACGCGGAGGTGTTGCGGGCGATTACGGGCGTCGGCGGCGAGAGAGAGGACGCCGGGCGCGAGAAACCGAGCGCGGCGCAGCGCGTGGTGACGTTTCTCGAGGAGCCTAAGAATAGAAATTTACTCGTCGACGTCGGACGCGAATTCGTGGATTCGGCGGTGTCGACGTACGTTCGAGAGATGGGCGAGGATAACATGTACGCGGACATGTTCGAGGTGGTGCGACAACCTCGAAATCAACAAATCTTCTTGGACATCATGCAGGCGATGGTGGAGACGAGCGTGCGTTCGTACGTGCTCGCGTCGACGGAGGTGGCGTTGCATCCGGAGAGCGTCACCCATCATCACGTGTTGAGACACGAGGACAAGAACAGCGACTCTCCGACGAGTCCTCTAGTGTCGAGATTTGCCTCGGTCGAGACTTCAACACCGCCGGCATCTTCCGGTCCTCACGCGCACGGAGAAGAAGACATTCACTCTCCGGCGCTCATCGGGAGCTGGAAAGAGCTCTTCACGGCGGCGACCGAGAGCAAGGAAAACCGTAGACTGGTCATGGCGACCACGGGAACGGCGACGAGAGCGGCCATCAGCGGACTCTCGAGCGGTGCGTACGAGATCGTCTTCAACGGACGATTCGCGGGTCACAAGTTGAAAATATACTATTGGGCCCTGAGCTTATTCGCCGCCATCTTCGCGATGATTTCCGTCTCGCTGTACATATTTATGCGATTATTCGTGTTGATCGCGCTCGCGCGTTCGCCGACATAGTCTCTTGCATTTACGTCACTTTATGTCGCGTAGACTTGTAAAATTCTAATACAACACAGTTGACAAATCACTAAAATCGTACGGTCACGACAAATATCCGCGCGTCCATCACCACGCCGAATAGATATTAAGCTTCGGATGTTTGGATTGAAGCTCGCGCAAGTATTCGCAGCTATGCCTCTTACTCGTCCAACTTTGACGCTCGTAATCGCACTGGTAGCGATGCTGAGTGATGATTTCATTCTCGATTCGTTTCTCCATCGCTTTTCTTTGCGAAGGGGCGGCGAATTTACGGTTAAACTCGCCTCTGTTGGCGTAAAACGAGAGATCCATTCGCTCCGTCTTCATCACGTGGGGATGTTCCTTGGAGCGCGTCAACGCGAAATCTCTCTCCACCGGTGTGAATAGCCACATGATGAGCGGGATGAGTAATGGTGCTAGATGCAAAATGTTGCGAATCACCGTCGCCGTGTCGTCGACGCGCGGATCGCTCGCACCCGCGTGTCGTCTCCGTCGCTGACGGTGCCCGAAAGGATGTCCGCCGAACGGGTGTCCACCGAAGGGACTTCCTCCGAACGTGTGCACTCTGAATCCAGGTCCGCCGAATCCACCCGGCATTCCTCCGTTGAAGAACATGTTGAAAATGTCCGCCGGATCTATGTCGTCTTCGAAACCGAAACCTTGAGCGCCCGCGCCGCCGCGTCGATGCATCCCCGGACCGAAGCCCGCCTGCTGCGGGTCTTCGCTTCCGTATCGATCAAACGCCGCACGCTTATTCGGATCGCTCAAACACGCAAACGCTCGACTCACCGTCTTGAACACCTCCTCGGCGCCGTCCGCTTGACATTTATCCGGGTGCAATTTGAGCGCCAGTTTCCTATACGCCTTTTTAATATCTGCCTCGCTCGACCCCTTCGCCACCCCCAACACCTCGTAGTAGTCCGCGCCAGCCTTTTTAATCTTCGCGATGAATTTCTCTTGTTCGGGCGTCCCGCGCTTCCCTCCGCTCTTCGCCGACCCGCTCGTCGTCGTCTTCGCGCTCGCGCGATGACTCTCCCCTCCTCCCCCCGTCGTCCGTTCACCCTCCTCACCCGCCTTCGCGCTCGACGCCGACGCCGACGCATCGAATCCTTTCGCCCGCCTCGCCTCCACCTCTCCTCGAAGCGTCTCCGCGCGCGCGCACGTCGAGTCCAGTCGCAGCGCCTTGTCCAGAAATCTATTCGCCTTGTCCAGATCGCTCGCGCTCGTCGCGCCCTCGAGCGCCGCGCGCGCTATGTCGCAGCATCGTTCCGCCTCACCGCTGTTCATCTCTCGATCTCACGCGCGAGGTCGATCGACGTCCGTCGGCGCGACGGCGTGTGCGGACGGCGGCGGGAGGTTCGAAGATGGCGGCGACGGCGCCGTCGCTCCGGGACGGAGGGGACGCCGAGCGAAGGAGACGAGGACGGCGCGAGAGGAAGACGTGCGCGGGCGTCGCGTGGAAAGTAAGTAATAAACCACAGCGCTACTCGTCGAGCGCGTCGAACGGGCGACGGGTCGAACGGGATCAATCGATGCCCAGACGAAGGGTGACGGCGCTCCTGTGCGCGTCCAAACCTTCGACGGCGGCCATGCGGGCGACGTGGGGACCGAGGGCGTCCAAACCCTCCTTGGTGAGCTCTTGGACGGTCATGTACTTGACGAAGGAGTCTAAGGAGACGCCGGAGTACATGCGAGAGTAGCCGTAGGTGGGGAGGACGTGGTTGGTACCGCTGGCGTAGTCGCCGACGGATTCCGGAGTCCAGCGACCGAGGAAAATGGAGCCGGCGTTGTCTAATTGCGATAACCACGATTCAGCGTTCTCGACGTTCACGATCAAGTGCTCGGGAGCGTAACGGTTGCTAAAATCGCACGCGGCGGCCATGTCGTCGACGACGACGGCGTAGGAGTGTCCGAGCGCCTTGGCGGTGATGTCGGCGCGCGGTAAGTTGCGCGCTTGCTCCGCCACCGCGTCGGTGATCGCCTTCAAATCGACGTCCGGGAACGTGACTAAGACGACTTGACTATCCGGACCGTGTTCGGCCTGGGACAAGAGATCGGCGGCGACGTGCGCCGGCGGCGCATCCTTATCCGCGATAACGAGCACCTCGCTCGGTCCCGCCGGCATGTCGATGGACACCATCGCGTCCGAGTTTTGCAAGGCCATCTTCGCCGCGGTAACGAACTGGTTACCCGGGCCGAAGAGCTTATCCACCTTGGGGCACGTCTCCGTACCGAATCCCATCGCCGCGATCGCTTGCGCCCCGCCCGCCTTGAGAATGTGCGTCATGCCAGCCTTTTTCGCCACGTACAGCACCTCGGGAACGATGGACCCGTCCTTTCTCGGCGGCGTCGCGAGCACCACTCTCTCGCACCCCGCGATCTTCGCCGGCACCGCCAACATCAACGCCGTGCTCGGCAACACCGCGGTCCCCCCCGGGACGTACAATCCGACCGCACCGATGGGTCTCGACACGCGTCGGCACCGAACTCCCGGCATCGTCGTCACGTCCACGTCGCCCGTTCGCGCTTGCGCCGCGTGAAACGCCGCGATATTCTCATACGCCACGTCAAACGCCTTCTTCACATCATCATCCAACACCGGTTCCGGCAAATCCTCCACGCGCACCGTCGTCGCGTCCAATTCCACCCCGTCGAACCTCTGCGTGTACTCGCGCACCGCGTCGTCCCCGCGCGTCTCCACCGCCTCCACGATCGGTCGCACGACGTCCAAAATCGACGTAAAATCCACCCGCGGCCGACGCATCACCTCCACCCGCTCGCGTTCCGTCAATTCTCTCTCCACGTACGTCCGCATGTCGAACGTCGCCGCGTCCGACGCCGTCGCCCCGATCGCCGCCGACGTCCTCCTCGACCTCATCCGTCGTCCCCCTTCCGCGCGCGCGCTCGCGCGCGAGACACGAGTCGAGTCACACGCGACGCGCGCGAGAATCGATCGCGTCGCGGACATTCGTCCGTCCTCGCGCGTCTCTCCCGTCGAAATCTCCCGTCCGCGGTCGCGAGGGCCGACGCGCGAGGGGGGCGCGCCGAGGGTTTTATCATCCATTCGTGGCGTCTCTATACCGTATTCTAGAGATGTGTACGTCTATGGACAGCGTACTCGTGCGTGGAAAACACAAAAACACACGCGAGTGGACGTACTCCATACATAACTAAAGAATACCCCGATGAAGCGTGTCCTTTTGTGCGCGCACGGACGCGGACGTCCCTATCCACGCGACGCGATCGAGGGCGACGGGGACGCGCGCGCGACGCTCGAGAGCGCCGCGCGCGACGCCGCCGCGCTCGACCGACGAATTCGACCGATGACGTTCGCGATGCTTTCGTTCGGACCGCGCGCGATGTGCGCGAAGAACGTCGTCGCGAGACGGACGCGCGCGGGCTCGGATAAGACGACGACGACCGCGGGCGCGACCGCGGGCGCGGGCGCGAGGCCGCGCGCGACGAGAGGACGAGGATTCAAGCGCGCGGTGGTCGCGCGCGCGGGTGAGGACGATGACGTCGATCTCAAGCAGTCGTTTCCGTTCGTGAAGATTGTCGCGCAAGAGGAGCTCAAGTTGGCGTTGACGCTCAACGTCGTGGATAGCGCCATCGGCGGCGTGCTCATCATGGGCGATCGAGGCACGGCGAAGAGCGTGAGCGTGCGGTCGTTGTCGCAGTTGTTGCCGGAGATTGATGTCGTCGAGGGAGATCAGTTTAACTCGTCGCCGACGAACCCGGAGTTGATGGGACCGGACGCGCGGGAAAAGTTTACGCGGGGCGAGACGTTGACGGCGACGAAGATGCGCGTGCCGCTGGTCGAGGTGCCGCTGGGAACGACGGAAGATCGAATCTGTGGAACGATTGACATCGAGAAGGCGTTGCAAGAGGGAACCAAGGCGTACGATCCGGGATTGTTGGCCAAGGCGAACAGAGGGTTGCTGTACATTGACGAGGTGAACTTGTTGGACGATTCTCTCGTCGACGTCGTCCTCGATTCCGCGGCGGGCGGATGGAACACGGTGGAGCGTGAGGGTATCTCGCTCACGCACCCGGCCAAGTTTATCATGATTGGCAGTGGTAACCCAGAGGAGGGTGAGTTGCGTCCGCAGTTGTTGGATCGATTCGGTATGGCGGTGAACATTAGAACCATTTTCGACATGGATCAACGCACCGAGTTGGTGATGAACAAGTTAGCGTACGAGAGCGACCCGAAGGGTTACATCGAAGAGTGCAAGGAAGAGACGGAGGCGTTGAAGGCGAAGATTGTCGCCGCGCAAAAGCTCTTGCCCTCCGTGAAGATGGACCGCGATTTGGCGTTGAAGATTTCTGGCGTCTGCGCGTTGGTCAACGTCGACGGTTTGCGTGGCGACATCGTCGTGACGCGCGCGGCCAAGGCGCTTGTCGCTTTCGAAGGACGGGATGAAGTCACGCAAGAAGACATCGGTCGCGTCATCGGTTCGTGCTTGAGCCACCGTTTGAGAAAGGATGTCACCGACACCCTCGACAACGGCTTCAAGGTGACGCTCGCGTTCAACAAGGTTTTCAAGGGGAGCGCGATGCTCAACTTTGAAGAGACCATGGCCGAAGGGATCAAGGCTCCGGAGCCGGAGAAGCCAAAGGATGAGAAACCGAAGGAGGAGCCGAAGAAGAAGGCCGGCGCCTGGACTGGTTTGCCCGGCGGTCGTTAAGTAGAAGCGCGTTTTCAATTCACACGAAATCATTGTTTACCAACGTTTGTTCGTTCGTTTCACGTTTCACTAACCTACTGTATTACATATACGCCGCGCGCGCGGATGTTACGTTACGACTAATTTGGAGCGGTCGTCCGTATGCGCTCCACGATGAATGGGTGCTGAAGCGCCTCGTTGACGGTGATTCGTTTCTCGGGGTCGATGTTGAAAATTTGATTCAACAAATCCGCCAATTGAAGCGCCTTTTTCCGTTCGCCATCGCTCATGTCTTCATCGCGCAAGAAGATCTTAGCCAGATCCTTCGTGGGCTTGGCGTCACGAATGAGACGACGGATCGTCTTCTTCGTCACAGCGTCTTCCTCGACGACGGAGAACACGCCCAAGTGATCGTAGTGATTGTCCTTGAACAATGCTTTTCTGAGCAACTTCTTCGGCACCGGCCCTTTGAGCTCGAGCATGAGCTTGAGCATGTGGTTATTAGATCGACCGGGGAACGCGATGTTTCCGGTGAAGAGTTCGTACAAACAACACCCGACGGACCACAAATCCATCGGGTGTGAGTACGGCAAACCGAGGATGACTTCCGGCGCTCGGTAGAAGCGAGACACCAGGTACGGCGTCAACTCGTTGTCGCCATCGAACATGGCGCTTCCAAAATCGCACAGTTTCAGCACGTTGTGATTTTCGTTGACGAGAATGTTATCCGGTTTGATATCCGCGTGCACCACGCCGCAGTTTTGAAGATGTCTCAACGCTATGAACAACTGCGTCGCGTACGCCTGCACCGCCTTGATGTTGATGCCGACGTTGCGTCCAAACTTTTTAATCACCTCGCGCAGGTTCCTCGCCAACGACTCGAACACGATAAAGACGTGATCACGATACTCAAAGTGTCGTAGAAATCGCACGCAGTGTCGCTTATTCTCAGGATCGCTTCCACTGAGTTTTTGTAATATATCGATTTCCAACTGCGCCGCCTTGCGCATCGTCTCGTTGCATCGAATGACTTTAATCGCGACTTCACTCTCTCCCTCGTCCTTCGTCTTATCGACCGCGCGCAACACGCTCGAGAAGACTCCCTTCCCGAGGTGCGCCGTGATCGTGTACCGATCGTCGAGCACCTCTCCGATGCGCGCGCAGTAATACCCCTCGGCGTCGTCCCAGTTATCAGCCAAACCTCTCGACATGTCCACCGCCCCCGCGGGTTTCGCCATTCCTCCCGCGTCGTCCGCCGGATTCAAAAA
>PVBE011697014.1_pt1 | contig 14857 bp, 10 predicted proteins | sample 1631181 | NCBI WGS metagenome assembly PVBE01 (sample SAMN08397723, study PRJNA350692) | Marine metagenome, whole genome shotgun sequencing project. | isolation source: water | place: Pacific Ocean | collected 2012-04
CACATCCGGCTCGGGAAGCGGACCGAGGGGCGCAACCCCCGTATCGGCGACTTCGCGTCGCTGGTGCCGGCCAGCGGGCTGGTCTTTGGTGGCTGGGACATCTTCGGCGGTGATCTGTACGAGGCGTGCACCACCGCCGACGTGCTCTCCGCCGCGGACCTCGAGCCCATCGCCGACGAGCTGCGCGCGATCCGCCCGATGCCGGGCGCCTTCGACCCCGACTACGTCAAGCGGCTGAACGGCACCCAGGTGAAGAGCGGCACCCGCCGGGAGATGGCCGAGGCCCTCCGAGACGACATCCGGCGCTTCAAGGAGACCAACGGGCTCGAGCGCTGCGTGATGGTCAACTGCGCCAGCACCGAGGTCTACATCGAGGCAGGGGAGGTCCACGGTAGCATCGAGGCCTTCGAGCGGGGCCTCGACGCCGACGACCGCAGCATCACGCCGGCGATGCTCTACGCCTACGCGGCCCTCCAGGAGGGGGTCCCCTACGCCAACGGCACCCCGTCCCTGGCGGCGGACACCCCGGCGCTGCTGGAGCTGGCCGACCAGAAGGGCGTCCCGGTGGGGGGCAAGGACTTCAAGACCGGCCAGACCCTGATGAAGACGGTGCTCGCCCCCATGTTCAAGGCGCGCATGCTCGGAGTCCGCGGCTGGTTCAGCACCAACATCCTGGGCAACCGCGACGGCGAGGTCCTCGACGAGCCCGAGGCCTTCAAGAGCAAAGAGAAGACCAAGCTCGGCGTGCTCGACACGATCCTCCAGCCCGAGCTGCACCCCGACTTGTACGCGGCGCTCTACCACAAGGTCCGCATCAACTATTACCCGCCCCGCGGCGACGCGAAGGAGGGCTGGGACAACATCGACATCTTCGGTTGGCTCGGCTACCCGATGCAGATCAAGGTCGACTTCCTGTGCCGCGACTCCATCCTCGCGGCGCCCATCGTGCTCGACCTCGCGCTCTTCCTCGACCTCGCCTCGCGCGCCGGGAAGAAGGGCATCCAGGAGTGGCTCAGCTTCTACTGGAAGGGCCCGATGACCGCCCCGTCGGTCTACGCCGAGCACGACCTGTTCATCCAGCTGGCCAAGCTGAAGAACAACCTGCGGCACATGATGGGCGAGGACCTCATCACCCACCTCGGCACCGAGTACTACGAAGAGGGCTGACCCTCCGCGCCGCAGGATCAGCGGGTGACGGCCCGCCTGGTTCATCAGACGATAGCTACGACCGCCAGCCCCGAGCGGATCACCGGGATGGCTGCCCCGGCCGGTGCTGCACCGCTGAGGTCTCTGTTATCGTCCCGTCATGAAGGGCGCCATCGGGCTGATTTCGATTTCGGTCTTCCTCGGTTGTCAGGAGGACGCTGGCTCTGACCTCACCGCGGAGGCGGGCATGCCGGGCCCCGATGCGGCGGTGACGGTCGACGCTGACCGGCCGCTGCCGGACGGGGAGCCGCCAGACGCTTCGCTTTCCGATGGCCTGGTTGCCGACGCCTCGCCGCCGGACGGACCGCAAGACGCAGAGGCCTGTCTGGAGACGATGCATCGGGTGGACGGTGCTTGCGTCTGCGACACCGCGTCGAGGGTCGCTTCGGCCTCGGGGTGATGCTCTTCCAGGACGCTGTGGGGGAGCGGGGGATCGTCTGCGACGGCAACACTGTCGCCGGCGCCCGCATGGTGGGAATCGGCTCGTTCGACGCCCTCGTCGCGTCGGTGTCGGAGAACCGCGTCTCCGACATCGGCCCCACGCGGGAAGCGGGTGGGATGATGCTCTCGCACGGGATCGTGCTGAATCAGGTCGACGGACTGCAGACATTTCGCAGGAACGAGGTCGGTGAGGGGGTTCTCAGTGTCGGCTTCCTGCTGCACCGAAGCAGCTCCCCGATCTCCCTGATCGTCATGAACGGCCGGGTCGCGCCGGACGGCGCACCTCCTCCCGGGGGGTGTCTGGTCGCGCAAGGAGAAGACCTCGCGCTCGACGAGCAGCAGCTCGCGATGGACAACCCTGGGTGTGACACGGACGTGAGGACCGATCCGGCGAGCTTTCTCCCAGTCCCGGTGCTGCGCCGCTGATCCCCCTGAGCCTCCTGCCGGCCGAACGACACCGCCGACGCGTTGCGGCCCGTCCCGCGGCGGGGGTACCGTCGCGCTGATGTCGGCCACGCCGCCTCGGGTACCGGGCGTATCCATCGACGGTGTCCTCGGCGCGGGGGGCGCCGGGACTGTGTATGCGGGCGTGCACGAGTTGGGTGCGCGCCGAGTCGCGGTCAAGGTCATCAAGAGCGACGCACAGCAGGAGCCCGACGCGGTTCGACGCGCCGTTCAAGAGGGGCGCCTGGGATGGTCGTTGAACCACCCCAATCTCATTCGCGTCTTCGATTGGGGGACGACCGAGGACGGTTCGGTCTACCTGGTCATGGAGCGGCTGGCGGGCGAGACCCTACAAGACGTCCTGAATCGCGAGCGCAGGCTCGCGCCCGCGACGGTGTGTCGTATCGCGCGTCACGTGGCGCGCGGACTCGCCGTCCTTCACGGCCGCGGGGTCGTCCACCGCGACATCAAGCCCGACAATCTGTTCCTCTCCGAACAGCGGGGATGGTGCGTCAAGATCCTCGACTTCGGAGTCGCCGCACTGAGCCCGCGCCGATGTCTTCGGCCTAGACAGTCACTCACGAACTGCGCGTGCGCGAACGGTTTGGCCGGATCGAGGCCCTCGACACCGACGCGCGCCGCCTCCTGGCGCACCTGGCGGGTCTGCCTGATGCCGGCGAGCTTCCGGGGATCGACCCGCGCTCCCTCGCCCGAGGTAAGCGGATCGCATACGTGCGACTGCTACACCGCGCCCTGCGCGACGGGCCGTTGGTCCTGTGCGTCGACGACCTGGAGGCCGCGGATCGCGAGTCCCTGGACCTGCTGCGCGACGCGCTCACCGAGCTGCGCGGGACGTCGCTCGTCGTGTTGGGGACGCACTCGCCCACCGCGAAGGAACCGTGGGCCGAGTGGAAGCTGCGCCGGGTCGATCGGCTGGAGCTCGCGTTGCCGCCGCTGAGCCCGGAAGAGGTCGCCGACATCGTCAAGCGCAGCATGCCCGGGCTGGGCCGAGCCGCGGTCCGGATCATTACCGACCAGGCCGATGGCAACCCGTACTACACGCAGGAGATCATCGCCGACCTTCAGGCCCGATCCCTCGTCGAAGAGGTCGATGGCCGGTGGCAAACGGACCTCGAACGCCTGCACAGCGTGGAACTCCCGGCGACGGTGGAGCGAGTCCTCGAGGGACGACTGCTCGGCCTCGCTCCCGAGCAGCGCGCGCTCTTGACCTCCGCCGCGATCAGCGCCCCGGACGGGCGTTTCTGGCCATCGATGGTGTCCGTCCTGACCGGGCGAGACGAGGATGCCATCGTGGATGGCCTCGACCAGCTCGAGGCGGCTGGCCTGGTGATCCCCCAGAGCATTCTCAGCTCTGCGCTGCTGCCTGAGCCGTACACGTTCGAAAGCCAGGTGATGCGTAGCGCGGCCGCAGGCATGGTCCCGCTGCGAGATGCAGTGAATATGCACGAACGCGCGGCGGCCTGGCTCGAGGCCCGCGACCCCGGGTTCGAGCGCTCGGCGTTGCTCGCGTGGCACCACGAGGAGGCCGGGCACACGGGCCGGGCGGTCTCAGCCTGGCGCGAGGCCGCCGATTCGGCCCGGGATGACCAGCGCGTCGCCGACTCCGCACGCTGCCTCGGCAGCGCGCTGCGAGCCCACGTGCGCCTCGGCCCCGACGCGCGCGAGGAGCACGCCGCTCCGCTACACCTCCTCTGGCGCCTGGTGAGCGAGCTGGAGGCGCTCGGGCGGTATCAGGACGCTACCGCCTGGCTCGACCGGCTGGCGGGCGACATCTCTACGCCCGGAGACCGGTTCCGGTGGCACCTCGAGCGGGGAAAGTCGCTCGGGTTTGCGTGGGCGCTGGAAGAGTCTGCGCCCGACATCGACTGGTGCACGGCGCATATGAACGACAGCGCGTCTCCCGCCGACGCCATCGCCGCCTACGCGTGGTCGGCCTGGAACGCGATCTACGAAGGTCGACCGACCGACGCGGACGCTGCGCTCGCGAAGGCCGCCCCGCTGGTGCCGGTGGGGCGGGCGTCCCCCGCGATGCAGCGGCAGCTCGCGGTCCTCCACAACGCCAGGGGAAACGCGGCCCTGCATTCATCGCGACTCGAAGAGGCGGTCACCGAGTTCGGCGCGTGCCTCGCCTTCAACCTGGCGCTTGGGGATCGCTTCGGAGAGGCCAACGCCCTCGGCAACCGCGGCTCGAGCCGACTCGAAGCCGGAGACCTGCCGGGCGCGCGAGCCGACCTCGAAGAGGCCGTCCGGCTCAGCCGCGACGTGATCGGCAATCAGCTGCACGCGGCGATGTTCCTGTCGAACCTGGCCTGGGTCGCCCTCCGGGAAGAGCGGCCCGCAGCGGCGCGCGCGCTACTGGACGAAGCGGCCACCATCGAGGTGGACCACCCGAACGACGCGCTGCGCGGCGAGCTCCTCGTTCGCTCGGCGGCCTGCGCCCGGGACCTGGGTGAACGCGAGCGCGCGCTGGAGCTGGTGGATCTCGCGCGCACCGTGACCGACGCCCGGCTCAGCGGCGGGATGCGGGAGACCTTCCTCGCGCAAGCTCAACAGATCGAGGACAGCCTGTAGGCCTTAACACGGCGCTCCCGCCGTGCGGTTGCGGACCGAATCGCAGGAAATCGGCGGATCAGCTCAGTCGCACGTCGGCGGCGCTCAGCACGTCCAAGTCGAAGGCCTCGGTCAGGAGGTCGAGGTCGCCCGTATCGGGCAGCTGTGCCAGCACCGCCAACCGCGCGACGGTGCGTGGGCCGGGTTCGCCCTCGAGGCGGAAGTGCTCCAGCGCGATGTCGTTGTCGCGCTTGGCGAGTCGGCGGCCGCCTGGGGCGAGCACCAGCCCGACGTGGGCGTAGTCGGGCTCGTCCAGGCCGAGGGCGCGCAGCAGCAGCAGCTGGCGCGCGGTGGAAGGGAGCAGGTCGGCGCCGCGCACCACCTGGGTGCAGCGCATCTCCACGTCGTCCCAGGCGCACGCGAGCTGGTAGGCGGCCACCCCGTCGACGCGGCGGACCACGAAGTCGCCGATGCCGTTCGCGACGTCGAATTGCTGCGGACCGGAGACGCGGTCGACGAAGCGGATGTCCGCGCATCCGACTCGGGCGAGGGCGCCGGCGACGTCGATCCGCAGCGACGGCACCCGGTCTCGGCGCAGGGGGAGCGCGTCGAGGTCGCCGAGCAGGCGCAGCCTCTCGGGGCGGCAGGTGCCCGCGTAGACCGGGCCTTCGTCGCTCGCGTGCGGCGCCCGGGCGGCGTCGCGAACCTCTCGGCGCGAGCACCAGCACGGATAGAGCAGCGCCATCTCGTCGAGGGTGCGCAGCGCGGCGGCGTACCGGCCTGCGCGCTCGCTCTGCCGATACGGACCGGCCGGACCCCCGACCCGCGGCCCCTCCTCGTAGCGCAGGCCCAGCCAGTCGAGGTCGGCGTATTGGCCCTCGAGGCAGCCGGCGGGGATGGTGCGCGGGTCGAGGTCCTCCACGCGCAGCACGTTGCGTAGCCCCGACTTCCGGGCGGCGAGCCAGGCGATGAGCGCGGTGCGCGCGTTGCCCAGGTGGAGCCGGCCCGTCGGCGTCGGCGCGAAACGGCCGGCGCCGCGGATCAGCGGGTCGCCAGCAGCCACAACAGCAGCAGCCCGCCCACGACGCCGCCGGTCAACGTCGGGACCAGCCACGCGGGGCGCGTCGAACGCTGGGAGGCGTAGACGGGGGCGGTCTCTCCGTCCTTGGCGAACGCGGTCTTTCGCTCGTCGGCGGCCTTCCGCTCCTCGGTGGCGCGCAACACGCGCTCGACCGCGTCGCGCGGGATCGCACGCAAATGCTCGACCGGGGGCAGCGGGGTGGGCGTCGCGTCGAGCACGGCCGGGTCGACCTCCTCGTGCGGGCCGCTCGGCTCCGGGGCGCCGGTCGCCGCGCGCACCTGCTTCAGAAAGGAGCTGTCGTCGAGCAGCGTCTCGTCGACCAGCGGGATGGGGTTCGCCGGCCCGGCCATCACCGGCGGACCGATGTCGATGGGCGTCGCCGCCAGATCGGGGGTGGTCCCGAAGAGCGACTGGTCCGAAGCGAGCACCGCCGGATTGAACTGGTCCGAGAAGAGGTCGCCGCCCGCGAACACCGCGGTGTCGCCGTCGTCGTTGAAGTCGTCGGCCTCGAACGGGGGCGGCGGCAACGGCGCAGACGGCTCCCCCGCCAGCGAGGCGATCATCTCGCGCGCGTCGGCCCAGCGCCGCTGGATGTCGGGCTCGACCGCCCGGCTCAGCGCCTCGGCCATCTCGCTGGGGATCTGCTGCCCGTTGCGCGTGCGTTCGAGGAGCGGGCGTTCGGCGCGCATGTGGGCCTGGCACACCGCGATCGGGTTGCCGGGCTTGATGAAGTGCTCGCCGAGCAGCATGCAGTAGCCGATGCAGCCCAGGGCGTAGAGGTCGGTGCGCCCGTCGACCGCCTGCCGGAACCACTGCTCGGGCGCCATGAAGCGCGGGCTGCCAAAGACCTCGCCGTTGAGGGTCAGCGCGGTCGCACCCTCCTCCGAGATGAGCTTGGTGAGCCCGAAGTCGATCAGCTTGACGTGCAGCCCGTCCTCGCGCGTCTCGATCAGTATGTTGTCGGGTTTGAGGTCGCGGTGGACGTAGCCGTGGTCGTGGCACACGGCGAGGGCCGCCAGCGCCTGCCACAGCACGCGATGGGCCTCGGCGATCGTGAATCTGTGCTGCGCCAGCATCCAGCGCAGGTCGCGACCGTCGACCTTCTCCATCACCATCGCGGGCGTGCCGTCGTCGAGCAGGTCGTACTCGAGCAGCGTCACCAGGTTCGGGTGCGCCACCTTGCCGATGGCCCGCGCCTCGCGGCGGAAGCGCCGCCCGACATCGCCGAAGCCGGTGGCCGTCGAAGAGAGCACCTTGATGGCCACCGAGCGCCCGAGTCGCAGGTCGCTCGCCTCGTAGACCGTGCCCATCCCGCCGGAGCCGATGATGCCGTCGACGCGGTATTTCCCGAGGAGGGTGCGCCCGATCAAGGACTCCGACATGCGCCGGAACATAGCACAGGCTAGGATGGCGCGATGTTGCGCCCGACCACGCTTTGTGCGGCTCTGTGGCTGCTCTTTACGGCCTGCGACGACGACGCGCCCGCGGGTGCCGACGCCGTCGCGGATGTCGCCGACCAGGCCGACGTGCGGCGCCCCGACGCGCTGCCCGACCACGGCTTCTGCCCACCCGTCGACGCTGAACCGGACGTGGCGTCCGACGCCGATCTGGATGACGGGACCGACGGGGCGCGCGACGCGGAGGCGGTGGCGGACGCGACGGAGCTCGACGCCACCTCGCCAGACGCGGCTGTGCCCGACGCCGTCTCACCGGACGCGGTCGCGCCCGATGCCGGTCCGCTCGTGTGGGTGCCGCGGCGAATTCTGACCGAGGAGGACGGGCTGTCGGGCCCCGACGGCCTGTTCACCGTCGGCCCGTCGTGCGTGCTCGTCGCCAACGAGGTCGGTCGGCAGGTGCTCGAGATCGACGTCGACGCCCTGGAGGTCGTGGTGCGCGTGCCGGCTGGCGGTGGGCTGCGCGCTCCAGAGGAGGTCGCTGTCGGACCCGACGGGGCGATCTACGTGAGCGACGACTCCGCCCGAGCGGTGTTCCGCGTGGTCGACGATGAGGTCGAGCGCATCCTGTCGGCCGACGACGGTCTCGAGAGCCCGGAGGGGATCGCGGTCGGCCCCGACGGATCGGTGTACGTCGCCGACGAGCGGGCGCGTCTGATCGTGCGTCTCGACCCCGAGGGCGTGCTCACCACGTTGGCGGACGAGGACGACGGCGTCTTCGCCCCGGAGGGCCTCGCGCTCGGGCCGGACGGCACGCTCTACGCCACCGACGACCGTCGCGGCGGGGTCTTGGCGGTGGATCCCGAGGGGGTCCCGCGGGTATTCCTCGGCCGGGACGTGCTCGCTCTCCCCGAGGCGGTCGCCGTCGCGCCGTCCGGCGACCTGTGGTTCACCGACAACGGCGGAGGGGCCGCGACGCTGCAGCGCTTCACGCCTGCGGCAGAGCACCAGGAGACCGTCCCGATGCCGGTGCCGGCGGGTCAACTCGCCGGCATCGCGGTGCTGCCAGACGGACGCCTCGTGGTGAGCGTGTTCCGCAGTCGGGAGGTTCACGAGCTTTGGGTGGTCGCCCGCGAGCCGATGCAGTGAGGAGACGCAGCGCGTGGCTGCTCCTCGCCGCGTGCGGTCTTTGGGCGTGCGACGACGACGCGGCCGACCCCGGAATCGAGACGCATCCCGACGTGGGCGACATGAGCGCTCGGTACCCCCCGTGGGACGCCGCGCCGGACGTGCCGCCTCCGGACGCCGCGCTGGTCGGCCCCCCAATGGTGACCATCGAGCCGCGCGCTGTGACCCTCGTCGAGGGCCGCCCGCCGCGCTCGATCTCGATCCTGATGCACGGCGAACTCGAGGAGGCGGTGACGGTCCGCGTGAGCACGAGCGTCGGCGTGGTCGAGCCGGCGGAGGTCACGTTCGCGGTCGACGGCCCGCGCGCCGCGATGGTGCAGCTGCGCGCGCCCTTCGACGACGACGAGCAGAACGACCGGGGCGTGCTCCTGGCGAGCTTCGGGGCGGACGACGTCGAGGCGCCGGTCGTGGTCGTCGACGTGCACAACACGCTCGAGCTCGCCTTCGACGCCGACCAGATCGCGTTCGTCGAGTCCAGCCGCGACAAGGCGCGGCGCCTGGTGGTCGACACGCGCTTGGCGGGACGCCCCGCGCCATCCGCCGAGGTGAATCTTCGCGGCAAGGGCACGCTCAACTGCGCGCGCCGCTCGTTCACGGTCCGCTTCGACCAGCCCGCCTACATCCGCGACAGCCCCCCGCTCGAGCATGTCCTGCTGCTGTCGATGTGCCTCGACTCGACCTACCTGAAGATGCGCACGAGCGTAGAGGTGCTGCAGGGCCTCGGGCTGTTCCCCGCGTGGTTCTCATACGTGGAGCTGCGTTACGGCGGGCAGTCGCGCGGCGTATACCTGATGGTCGAGCGCCCCCGGAAGGCCATCCCGCGCGTGTTCCCTGAGAACCAGGTCGTGGTGCGCCGCATCCGCGACAACATGGAGGAGGTCAAGCGCCCGTCGGTGGAGACGATCGAGGACCTCGACGCCTTCCTGGCTCCGTATCGGCGCCTGTACGAGCTGCGTCGTGAATTCGAGGGCGAGGCCCTGCTCGCCGCGCTGCGCAGCCACCTGGACTACGACAATTATCTGCGCTGGCTGGCCGTCAACAGCGTGCTGCGAAACGGCGACTACATCGACGAGGTCTACTTCTACGATCGCCGTGGGCCCGCGGGCGCGATGCGTCCATACTTCGCGGTCATGGCCTGGGACTACGACGACATCTTGAAGGGGTGCCACAACCGGGGCCCGTTGCCCGAGCCGCTGTTCTATTGTGCGGAGTCGTCGCTCGACCGGCCTGTCATGAACCACGCGGTCGTGCGTCGGGTGTACGTCGATATCCTGCGGAGCGTGATGAGCGAGGCCCTGTCCGTCGAAGCCTACGAGACGCTGCTGACGCGCACCGCAGGCGAGCTCTCGGTGTATCTGCGCCGGGAGGGCGTGGCCGACGCGATGCGGGTCGACCGCGAGGACATGTCGCCGCCCCCGGAGCCGGTGGACGCCGTCGCGGAGATGCTCGAGCTGATGGGCGCGCGTCACGCGGAGCTCGAGAGCCTGCTCCCGTGAGGTGGTTGCTCCTGGTCATGTTGCTGGGCTTCGCGTGCGACGACGGTGAGCCGGTGGTCCCGGCCGACGGTGCAGCGCCGTTCGACGTGGCACAGAATCCGGATGGTCCGTCGCCCGACGGACAATCAACGGATGGCCCGGACCCGGATGGCCCGCGCCCGGATGGTGCCAACCCGGACGGCACCCCCCCCGACGGGCGCGTCCCCGACGGTCAGCTGCCCGACGGCGAGGTGCCGCCGATCGTGGACGAGGTCGAGCTGGAGCGGGTCTTCGGGGCGCGCGAGATCCTGCAGGCCGAGGTCCAGATCAGTGAACTGGCGTGGGCGCGCCTGGTGGACGAGCCGCGCGACACCTGGGTCCCGGGATCGCTCACGATCGACGGGCAGCACTTCCCGCGCGTGCGGCTCAAGTTGAAGGGCGGGCGAGGCAGCTTCCGGCGCATCACCCAGAAGGCGGCGTTCCGGATCGAGCTCGACGGCTACATCGAGGGGGCCAACTTCCACGGGCTGCGGACGCTGACCTTCAACAACATGATCCAGGACTACACGAAGATGCGGGAGCGGCTGACGTCGATGATGTTCCGTCGGTTCGGCATCCCCGCGCCGCGCGTCGGCTATCTCGAGGTCACCGTCAACGGCATGCCCTACGGGCTGTACTCGCACGTCGAGTCGATCGACGACGTCTTCCTCTCGCGCCTCGCCGGCGAGAACGGGCGCGCCGGGCTGCTCTACGAGGGCAGCGACGACATGGACTTCTGGCTGCGCGAGCTCGACCGCTTCGACCGCGACGTCGGCAGCGACCCCGGGCGCGACATTCTGCGCGAGCTCATCCGCGCGGTGGACGCGTCGACTCCGCGCACGATGGAGGCGCGGCTCGGGGCGGTGATGGACACCGACCAGATGCGGCTCTTCTTCGCGGCCGAGATCCTGACCGGGCATTGGGACGGCTACGCCCAGCTGCGCAACAACTTCTTCGTCTACCGGCGCGCGCGGGACGACCGGTGGATGTTCCTGCCGTGGGGGACCGACCAGGCGCTCAAGCGGACGCGCAGCGCGTTCACCGGGCCGGCGCGTCTGTTCCGGATGTGCGTCAGCTGGATGCCGTGCCGGGAGGCGTATGCGCCGCAGGTCGAGCAGCTCGCCGATCGCATGGAGAGCGTCGACTGGAACACCGAGATCGACCGGCTCGACCGCCTGACCGCGGACGCGTTCGAGCGCGACCGGAAGACGCCGACGCGCCCGGAGCAGCACACGACCGACATCGAGAATCTGCGCCGGTGGATCTACGCCCACCCCGACCGCATTCGCGGCTCGTTGCGGTGCCTGGGCGACGATGCGGTCGACGACGACCTGGACGGGGTGTCGACGTGCAGCGGCGATTGCGACGACGCGGATCCGTCCACGTACGCGATGGCCAACGACACCTGCGACGACGAGATCGTCCAGGACTGCACGGGCTTCACCGACGACGGCCAGCATTGCCCCGAGTGCCGCGAGGCGCAGATGCCGGGCGGGCCGCTCTTCCTGCTTTGCCACCGGCTCGAGCGCTTCGGTATCGCCCGGCAAGCGTGCGAGCGCCACGGCGGCAAGCTGGCGTCGATCCACAACGCGGCCGAGAACGAGTTCGTCACCACCGTCGCCTTCGCGCGCCGGCAGACGCGCTGGTACATCGGGGCCCTCGACTGGCCGGACGAGGGCGAGTTCATGTGGGTCGACGGGACCCCATTCGACTACGAGAACTGGGCTGACGGCGAGCCGAATAACAACGGCAACGCCGAGGATTGCGTGCTCTTCGGGCATCGCAACACGCCGCAATGGAACGACGTTTACTGCGGCGTCTACACCTCGTACGTCTGCCGAATCGAAGACTGACCCGGTCGCTGTGAAATCCTGAGGCGCCGCCGTTACGTTGAGTAGAGCGTGACCTTCGGCCTGCCTAGCACCGCCTCCCTCGTCCTCCTCTTCTCGGTGGTGTTCGCGTTGTTGCCGGCCGCGCTGTGCTACCTGGCGCGGTGGTGGCTCGACCGAGGGCGCCTGGAGCCCCCCTGGATCTTCCCGGCGTTGATGGTCTTCGGAGGCGCGGGCGGTGCGCTCTTCGCGATTTACGGACACGTGGAGGTCGCCGGCCTCGTCGGCTGGGTCTACGGCGGCGCGGTCCCGGCCGACCCGCTCTTCGTGACGACCGTGGTCTCGCCCGCGGCCGAAGAGCTCGGGAAGGCCTTCATCCTGCTGCCCTTCGTGCTCACCCACCGCTGGTACCGCGGACCGGTCGACGGGTTGCTCTACGGTTTCGCCGCCGGCGCCGGCTTCGCATGTGCCGAGAACTTCCTCTACTTCGCCAACGCCTACGCCGCCGGGGGAGGCCCGGGATGGGTGGCCGAGGTCGTTCTGCGCGCCGCGCCGTCGGCCGTCATCCACGGTGGCGCCACCGCCGCGGTCGGCGCCTTCCTCGGTGCAGCGCGCTTCGACGGGCGTTGGCAGGTCGTGCTCGGCGCGCCGCTCTCCGGCTTCGCCCTCGCGATGCTCATCCACGGCGGCTGGAACCTGTTCGTCAGCCTCGGCGCCGGGCCCGAGCCGTCGTTCTACACGACCATCGCCTGGCTGATGCTGCCCACCGTCGTCGTCGCCTACACCCTCGCGCTCTCCATCGCCCTCGACCACGAGGCCGCGGACCTGCGCGCCGCCCTCGAGAGCGAGCTCGAGGACGGGACGCTGCACACCGGCGAATTCGAGGCCGCCACCATGCTGCGACGCCGTCGCGCCAGCGGCAGCTGGATGGTCCCGAACCTCGACCGCGGCCGCATGCTCGGCAAGGTGATGTCGCTGGGCTACGCGCTCCGCCGCTTCCGCCGCGAGGGCCGCGGGCGCCGCCACGTCAATCGGCTCCGCGCCGACGTGGCCCGCGTCCGCAAACAGGCGAGCGGCATGAAGAGCCTCGAGGAGCCGGTCGAGCCATCCTGACCGTCGGACTCATCCGCAGAAGCGAGTCTTGCAAAGAGGGACGCGCTGCCCGTCTCCGCTGGGTGGGCGGCCGCCGAGGACGTCGATGCGGTGCGGTGGGCGTGATGGGCATCTCGGCTGTGTTCATCGTCGTCATCGCCCTCGTCCGCGGTCGACCGCCGCCAGGCTCTGCCGCGCAGCTGCGGCGACGCGCGCAGCAGCACCCCGTCATTGGCCGCCGTGGTCGGCTACTACCAGGCCATCACAGAGGCAGGGGCTCGGCCGGTGATTGAGTCGGACGCGGTGGTCGGCCCTACGCGATGGGGCCACCACCGCGTCATTGACCCCTTCTGCGTCGGCCGCCGCGATGCTCTGCCGCGTTGCTGCAGCTGCGCTTTGCACGGCGGGCGCTCGCAGGCAGGGGGAGGTTGCAGGAGGGGGCCGCCGCAGGCCCCCTCCTCGGCGCGCGATAGCGCGCCATCAAACAACAGACGGTGGCGTCACGTAGCCACTTCCTGCGAAGCGCTGCAGCTCGACCGCACCGCCGAAACCTACAGAGGGCCCCGCGAAGCGGGCCCGAGCCCCGCGACGTGTCATCTACAGCGACCTGCACGGCGGCGTGGGTGCGCACCGCTCCACGGGTCCCAGACTCGATCTTTTCGGCAGAGACGTACGCACCGGATGCAGCCCGTTGGGTTGGCGGGAGGGCGAGTCGCGAGTAGAGCGAGCGAGAGCGCCGCGGCCCACCTGGTCCCTGCCACCGAACCGGGTAGGCGCGGTGCCAACATAGAGGTCGATGCACGCCAACGGCTCGACTGACCACAGACGCAATGCAGCCGTACTCACCTCCACCTCGGCCACCGTCAGCACGCTGCTACACCAGCGCAGCCGCAGCGCGCCTGCATGCGGCGGGCGTTGGCAGGCAGTTGGACGTGGACCTCAACCTGCGTCCGGATTCGTTGGGGACCGCGTTGACTCGAGATCCGCGCCGGGCGGTACTGTGATGAGAAGTCAGGAGTGGCGCGTCGTGGATCGCGTGGCCTGCTCGGGAGGAATTCAGCGGGATTACCCAGGGTTGCCGGGCATCTCTGCCTTGTTCATAGGGCTGGTACTGGTTGGGTGCGTGCAGCCCGACGAAGGCACCGGCGACGCAGGTGAGCGACCCAGCGACTCGGCGGCCGACGTCCAGAATGTTGCGGACGCGTCGCCTGACACGGCCGCGAATGAGAATCCCGACATCACGGGGCCGTCTAGCGACGCCGCTCTGGACGTCCACGACGGAGCTGGCGTGGTCGATGACGCCGTCGTCGTCGAGCACGACGCCGCTCAATCTCACGATGCAGGTCCAAGCAACCGAGATGTAGCGGAGCGAATGCGTGACGCCTCAGAGGACGTGGACGCCGGATCGCCGGAAATACCCGACGCGGCGACTGAACTCGAGGCTGCGGTGGCGTTCGACGACGGGCCGGCGGACGGTCCGCCGGATGTCGCTCGACGGCTAGATTCGCAAGCTGTCGACGCATTGCCGATAGACGACGGATCGGCGGATGGTTCGCGGGGTGACGCTGGACGGCCCGATTTGCAACCCGCCGACGCTTTGACGATGGACGACTCGTCGACTCCGGACGGAGGTATTGACGCCGCTGTCGATGGACACGGTGCGTGCACCGGAGACGAAGTGGGCCCGCCCTGCAACGGCTGCCCAGCGGGCATCCTGGTTCCTATCGGGTGGGTGTGCGTGCCAGCCGGGGAGTTCTGGATGGGGAGCGGTGAACGCGCCCCTGCGGGGCGTCACCCAGCAGTGATTGGCCACCGATAGCGTCGAGCGGCGCTTTGCCGCTTGGTCGTTGGGCTGTAGATGCTCGGACGCTCGGTTCTGAGAGGGCGGCCATTCGCACGGAGACCCGCGGGACTCTCGAAGAGGGCCTGACGTAGGACACGAAGCCACGCGCGCGTGCCCCCACGAGCCACGGCCCCCACGAGGCACGTCTTCTACGACAGTTGCGCACGCGGACCCCCGTGGGACGTGGCTCGTATGCGTGCGCGATTGTCGTGAAGCGTGCCGGTCGTGACTCGTGTGGGCGGAGGCTCGTGAGG
>PVBE012472928.1_pt1 | contig 14857 bp, 9 predicted proteins | sample 1631181 | NCBI WGS metagenome assembly PVBE01 (sample SAMN08397723, study PRJNA350692) | Marine metagenome, whole genome shotgun sequencing project. | isolation source: water | place: Pacific Ocean | collected 2012-04
GATCGATCTGGTTCTCGGTGCAGACGGCAAGGCTGTCGGCGCTACTGTCAACATGGGCGAGCCTATCCTGGACCCGCCCAGTATTCCGGTTAACATTCCCTTGGAACGGGTTGTGGAAATGCCTATTCAGGCGTCGCAGCGTGCGTTCAATATGACGTGCGTGTCTATGGGCAACCCGCATGCGGTGATATACGCGGATGACGCGACGAGCATTGAGCTTGCCAAATATGGTCCGGATATTGAGCACAACGCCTTGTTCCCCGAGCGGGTCAACGTTCATTTTGTGAAGGTGCATTCGGAAAATGAAGTCACAGTTCGAACCTGGGAGCGAGGTACCGGACATACGCTGGCTTGCGGAACGGGCGCCTCGGCGGTGTGCGTCGCCGGAGTCTTGGCCGGGAAGACCGACAGGAAGATCAAGGCCCACCTTGACGGCGGCGATCTGGAGTTGGAATGGCGTCAGGGCGACGGGTGCGTTTACATGACCGGCCCGGCGGCAGAGGTGTTTACCGGCGACTGGAACCGCTGATCAGCGAGTCTATTATTTCCGGCGACAATTCGTCCAGCGAGTCGACCACCAGGTGTGCCTCGGCGGCGAGTTTTTCACGCTGCGCCGTTCCTGTAAGGGCGATTGCGACCATACCGGCGCGTCGTGCGGCCTGGATGCCGGCGGGGGCGTCTTCGACCACTGCACAGTTGATCGGATCGATCCGGAGCTTGCCCGCAGCTTTCAAGAACACTTCAGGGTGCGGTTTTCCGTGGGTTACGTCTCGTGCCGTGACCGCGCCGGCGAAGATGTCCCTGCCCAGATGCTCCAGCACCAGTTCCACATTTTCCGGCGGCCCGGAGGAGCCTATCGCCAACTTCATTCCCGCCTCCCGCAGCGAAGCCAGCAGTGCCCCGGCGCCGTGCATCGCGGGAAAATCAGCGTCGAGAATGCCTCGATACGCCAGTTCTTTCTGATCGTCCCATAGTCCGACGCTGTCCCCTGAGACATGATCGCCCCATAGTGCGGTGATGATTTCTCGGGTGGTTCGCCCGAAAGTGCCGGCGAACTGTTGCTCGGTCATGTCCAGGCCGTGTGCCTGGGCGGTTTGGCGCCATGATTCAAAATGCGCCTGGTAGCTGTCGACCAGAACTCCGTCCATATCGAATATAACCGCCAGTGTTTTGCTGTTGTTTTCCATGGGTTGCTGACGATAACTGCTTTAATGTTATAGATCAAGCCTTACGTCTGCCAAACTGCGCCCCTCGGCGGAGCCCGCCGGTCGATATGGCATGGTTTCATGATTACCCTATGGAGATAACATCCCTAAGTTAAACAAGTTGCAGTACTGGCACGTCCGTTGCAAACATAGGGGAGATCAGAGGTGTGCCTCTGGTCTGCCGACGGGTGAGCCCCGTGAGGACATAAAACTGTAAACTCTGTATTGGACGCAAGATAGTAAGGAAAGTGAGTGCATCATGGCTTCAAACAAGATCATAGGAATTGACCTTGGGACTACTAACTCGGTTGTGGCGGTTATGGAAGGCGCCGAGCCCAAAGTGCTTATTAATCAGCAGGGCAGCCGCACCACGCCGTCTGTTGTCGGTTTCACCGACAAGGGCGAGCGTCTGGTAGGCCAGCCGGCCAGGCACCAGCAGGTGACCAATCCCAAGAACACCGTGTTTTCGATCAAGCGATTCATGGGAAGATGCCATAACGAAGTGGCCAGCGAAGAAAAGCAGGTCGCTTACAGCGTTACAGGCGGCCCGGAAGAACTGGTCAAGGTCGCCGTGCGAGACGCCGAGTACACGCCGCAGGAAATCAGCTCGATGGTCCTGCAGAACCTCAAACGCACAGCCGAGGACTACCTTGGCGAGGAAGTAACTCGCGCGGTGATCACCGTGCCGGCGTACTTCAACGATTCACAGCGAACGGCGACCAAGGAAGCCGGCGAGATCGCCAGACTGACCGTTGAACGCATAATCAATGAACCGACCGCGGCGGCTCTGGCGTACGGTCTGGCTGGCAAGAAGAACGAAAAGGTCGCCGTCTTCGATTTCGGCGGAGGCACATTTGACATCTCGATCCTCGATATCGGCGACAACGTTTTCGAGGTCCTGGCGACCAACGGCGACGGGCACCTGGGCGGAGACGATCTGGACGAGGCCCTGATCTCGCATGTAGCCGCTGAGTTCCAGAGGACCGAAGGCATCAACCTTCGCGATGATCCGATGGCGTTGCAGCGCCTCAAGGAAGCATGCGAAAAAGCCAAGTGCGAACTGTCTACGGCGATGGAAGCCAACATCAACCTTCCGTTTATCTCCGCGACCGCCGACGGCGCCAAGCACCTTACGACAACTGTAACGCGTGCGAAGTTCGAGCAGTTGTGCGTTGCGGTGTTCGATCGTCTCGGCGGTCCGTGCAGACAGGCGCTGTCTGACGCCAAACTCAGCGGCGGAGACGTCGACGAGGTCATACTCGTAGGCGGGTCGACGCGTATCCCCAAGGTTCGCGAGATAGCCAGCCAGGTTTTCGGAAAAGAGCCCAACCAGTCGGTCAATCCCGACGAAGTCGTTGCGATGGGTGCGGCGATTCAGGGCGCTATCCTCGCCGGTGAAGTTGAAGAGCAGATGGTTCTGCTGGACGTTACGCCCCTGAGCCTCGGTGTTGAGACTCTCGGCGGCGTTATGACGCGTCTGATCGAGCGGAACACCACGATTCCGACCGAGAAGAAGGAAACGTTCTCTACCGCTGCGGACAACCAGACCGAAGTTACGATCCACGTGTTGCAGGGCGAACGCGAGTTTGCCGGCGACAACCGCTCCCTGGGTCAGTTCAATCTGACCGACATTCCCCCGGCGCCTCGCAACATGCCGAAGGTCGAAGTGACTTTCGCAATCGACGCCAACGGTATTATAAACGTGTCGGCCAAGGACATGGGCACTGGCAAGGAGCAGTCGATCGAGATCAAGGGCTCGTCAGGACTAAACGAAGCCGAGGTCGAACAGATGAAAAAAGACGCCGAACTCCACGCCGAAGACGATCGCAAACGCCGCGAACTGGTCGATCTGAAGAACCAGGGCGACGCGATGGCGTTCCAGATGGAAAAAATGCTCACCGACCAGGGCGAGAAAGTCTCACCCGAAGACCGCAGTGCGATCGAATCGGGCGTAAGCGGTTTGCGCGACGCCCTGAAGGGTGACGATCTCGAATCGATCAAACGCGCCATGCAGACCCTGGAGCAGGCCAGCCACAAGATGGCCGAGGACCTCAAGGACGCCGGTCAGGGCGCTGGCGCTGCGGCTCCAGGTCCCGACCAGGGCCAGCCAGCCCCGGATGCGGGCGGTGACGACGTTATCGACGCGGAATTCGAAGTCAAGGAGTAGTCTCGTAATGCTTGCGGATGGGGGGCCGCGATAAGGCGGCGAACCGACTAATATGAAGATAACTTATGTATTCAGCAGCGTAGCTCTATTTGTTAGTTTGCTCGGCGGTTGCGCTGCTCCCCAACCGTACGTAAGCGAATCCCGATTGAACCGGGGGCTGGTTATCGTCCTTCCGGGAATCGAGGGTCGCAGCGTACTGAACGAAGAGATATGCCGCGGACTCAACGCCGGAGGCGTCGACGGCGCTATCGAACTGTACGACTGGACCACTGGTGTTCCGTTTGCATTCATCTGGAACCTTTGGTCAAGCGACAGGAATCACGACAAAGCCGCCGAGCTGGCCGAGAGAATTGCACGATACCAGTTCAACTATCCCGGCCGTCCGGTAGTGCTCGTCGGTCAGTCCGGCGGCGCCGCGGTGGCGACCTGGACGTGCGAAGCCATGCGGTGGGGCAGGAAGGTCGACGGCGCGGTTATGCTCGCCGCGTCGCTGTCACCGGGTTACAGGCTCACAACCGCCCTGGACAGCACCAAGCGTGGAATTGTCAACTTCTATTCGTCCCGAGACGTGTTGCTGCTCTGGGCGGGAACGAGCATATACGGAACAATGGACGGCAAGCACAGCACGTCGGCCGGTAACGTCGGGTTCTCAGTTCCCACGGGCAAACTGCGAACCAAAGAGTACGACAGGCTGTTTCAAGTTCCGTGGCGTTCGGAGATGGCCAGCACAGGCAACCTTGGAATGCACTTGACCAGCGGAACGGCCAGTTTTGTCGCGCGATATGTGGCGCCTATTGTCAGAGCTGGACGATGGAACCGCCAGATTATCGAAAACGTTACCCAACCCCCGAAAAAGCCCGCTAATCCCGTCAAACCAGCCGCCCCGGTCAGGCCCGCCGTCCCTGCACGGTCAATAATGACCCCCAGCCGCCGCGCGCCGACGATTAGTCGTCCAGCACCGACGAAAGCGCGTTGACGTTTTCCTGTATCCAGTTGATCTTGCGATGGATCATCTTCAGGAACGGGTAGCCCTTGATCCGCCCGAAACTTCCGGTCGCCGCGATTGGAAGAACGCCTTCGGCGATCATGGCTTCGCACATCAGGTGGGGCACGCACTGCATCTCGTGTTTCGTTATGACGTTGACGCTGTCGTAGCCCAGCATGAAACGCTTGAACCGCGTGAGGTCTACGTATTCAGGCCACTTTGTCGGATCGTCTCCGCCGCCCAGGATAGAAAACTGCAGCACCCCGTTTGCGAAATCTATCACTCGCTGCTGAACGCGAGCGGCGTCGTAGTCGATTACCGCAACCACGTGCCTGTCGCGGAATAGCATGTTGCCAGGGTGCCAGTCGCCGTGGACGATCTGTTTGGGCCAGTCCAGCAGGCCGATCTCTTCGGCCCGTTGGGCGCTGCTGGCGTAGATCTCTTCGATCCGCTTTACAGTTGAGGGTACTTCCTCTCCGGGCGGGCGTGAATCCATCGGAAGCGAGCCGACTGTTTTGCCGATCGCCTGATGGATCGCCGGCGCGTTGTGATAGCTTCCGGTGGGGGGGGTGTAGTCGCTTTGGAAATTCGCCAGCAGCTTGTGATATAAGCCCAGGATCCGGCCTGAGTTGAATGTGGAGTCAAGTGATGAATCGTATCCCTTGCCCTGTATGTACTCGAACATCTCGTAGACCTGATCCTCCAGTACGAGCATGGAGTTGTTCGTGTCGCGAGTTCCCAGAAGATGCGGAAGCGGGAAGTTTTGCGCCGCCAGGTGCAACTGAAGCTGATGCGTAAAAGCGACCTTGGCCTGCAGGTCGCGTCCCGGTGCGCGGCGTTTGAAAAGGAAGGTGCCTTTCTCGGCCTTGACGATCACTTTCGGAGCGCGGCGAGAGCCGGCGGGGAATTTTCTGATACCTTTAATTATGCCCAAGTCGTAGTGGCTCAGGCAGGTAGCCAGGAGTTCAGCCTCAAATGTCGCATGTACTTTTGCCATATCACGATTTGTCTGCGCGGGTGGAACACGCAATTTGAGCATGTTAGCGGTCCGAAACGCGATGTGAAAGCCCAATTCCGGAATTATCACATCCGAGTATGCTCGCACGGGAGTTGAAAGGTCGGGTGAAACCTGTCAGAATGTGTTGCATCACGGTTGATCTGTGGGTTTTGAGCAACCTTGTTGCGTCGCCGGACCTTGTCAGGCGACGGTCGGTATTTGGAGATTGAGATGATTAAACGCTTGTTATTGTGTGTTATCTTGTTGGCGGCGGTGCAATCCGGACCACTTCGGTCGGCGATCGCCGATGCTGAAGTATCCCGCATTACCCCGGTGGTGTTGGCGCACCGCAAAGCCGGTCCGGCGGTCGTGAATATATCAGCTGAAAAAATTGTCACTGCGCGGTACGGAATGTTTGGTCGCGACCCTTTCGCCAATATCTTTCGCAGGCCGGTGCGGCAGAAATCAGCAGGCTCCGGCGTGCTCGTGCATGGTGACGGATACGTTGTGACCAACGCGCACGTCGTCAGCCGCGCGATGCAGATAACAATTCAGTTGGCCGACAAGACCCGCTACAAAGCAAAGGTCATAAGCTCCGATTCGAAGCACGATCTGGCGATACTCAAGGTCGAGTTGCCCAAGGGCAAGACCCTGCCGTATCTTCCGCTGGGACGCAGCGACGACCTGATGGTCGGTGAGACCGTGATAGCTATCGGAAACCCGTTGGGCTTTGCCAGCACCCTGACCACTGGCGTGGTAAGCGCCACCGATCGCACGCTTACGTTTGAAGGAGATGTCGAATACGGCGGTCTCATACAGACCGATGCGCCGATCAATCCGGGCAACAGCGGCGGACCGTTGTTGAACATTCGCGGAGAACTGATCGGAATCAACACCGCAATACGGGCCGATGCACAGAACATCGGGTTTGCGATATCCGCCGACACCGTAACCGAGCAGTTCACCAGGCTTATGGATTTCGAGCGTATCAACCGCGTCGTGTTCGGCGCGGCGGTCGCCCAGAAACGCGACAAGGACGGTGTGGCGATAAAGGTGACCGCCGTTCGCGCCAAGACTCCCTCTGACGGAGTGTTGCAGAAAGGCGACGTGATTGTCTCTCTTAACGGAAAACCCGTTCGACAGATACCGGACTTTGTTTGCGGTATGACCGGCGCCAGGACCGACGATAAGATATCTCTGACCCTCCTGCGAGGCGGCAAGCGGATCAACCGTTCGCTGAAGCTTACCGCTCGCCCGAAACCCGACGGTAAGAAACTGGCTCGAACGCTATTCGGTCTTACGTTGAGGAAGATTGATCGCCAGTTGGCGAAAGATCTGTCGCTGTCGAGCTCACGCGGGTTGGTGGTCGTGGGCCTGGAGGCAGGCAGCCCCGCCCAGAGGCTGGGTATTGCATTGAAGGACATAATCTTCCAGATAGAGCGGTTCTATGTCACCGACTTCGATACATTAGGAGTGATTCTTGAGGACATCAAGCCCGGCGATACGGTTCGTCTTGGCGGCGCCCGGGGATACGTACGATATTGGACCGCAATAACCGCTGCGGCGGGCAATCGCTCGATACGCGAAAGGAAACTCCGCAGATGAAAATAGTTATCGCACCCGACACGTTTAAGGAGAGCATATCGGCGCAACTGGCCGCGGCGGCTATCGCCGAGGGCGTGCTCGATGTCTGCGGTAATGTGCAGATAGATGTTTGCCCGATGGCCGACGGCGGCGACGGTACGGTTGAGGCGATGGTCTCGGCCACCGGCGGCGCCTTCGGGACCGCCGACGTGATCGACCCGCTTGGTTCGTCGATACGCGCTCGTTTCGGCCTGCTGGGCGCTCCGGTGCAGGACAGTCTTCCCGGACAGCTGGGCCTGGTGACCGCAGAGATGCAGGCCGACGGCGAGGGCTCCCCGGGTCAGGGTCGAGTGGCGGTGGTTGAAATGGCCTCCGCGTCGGGTTTGCGGCTGGTGCGTCCTGAAGATCGCGATCCGATGGTGACTACGACGTTTGGCACGGGTCTGCTGATAATGGCGGCTCTTGAGGCGGGGGCTGAAGAGGTCATCGTAGCCATAGGCGGATCGGCGACCGTCGACGGCGGTTGCGGCGCGGCCCAGGCCCTTGGCGTGTCGTTTGTTGACGCTGACGGCGAGGCGTGTATTTGCGGAATGGGAGGCGGTTCGCTTTCGACGCTCGGTTCGATAGATGTTTCGGACCTCTATCCGCCGGTCAGGCAGGCCCGTATTCGCGTGGCTTGCGACGTGAGTAATCCGCTGGTCGGCCCGAACGGCGCCGCGACGGTGTACGGTCCGCAGAAGGGCGCGACTGTTGAAATGGTTGAACAGTTGGAAAACGGTATGGTCAGGCTGGCCGATATCGTCAAGCGGGACCTGGGCGTTGATATTTCGACCGTGCCGGGCGGCGGCGCCGCTGGCGGATTGGGCGCCGGACTCGTAGCGTTCACCGGTGCTACGATCGAGAGCGGCGCCGAACTGGTCGCTTCTGCGGTCGGTCTGAAGCGGCGTCTGGCCGGCGCGGACCTGTGCATTACCGGCGAGGGCTCGTTTGACGCCCAAAGCGCTTCGGGCAAGACTGTCTCGGCCGTGGCGAAATACGCCAGGGAGGCCGGTGTTGCGGTTGTCTGCATAGCCGGACAGGTCAGCGACGACGCTCCCAGAGAAATGTTCAGCGACGTGCGGTCGCTGATTGATGAGGAAATTACGGCTTCGGCGGCGATGCGTAATCCAGAGCCCCTGTTGAAGGCTCGGGCCGGCGAAGCGATGCGCGCTTTTGTAAGCGCTTGATACGGGAATAGAAATGGATCATTTTGAGTACAGAAACGGATCGTTGTTCTGCGAGCAGGTTGCGGTGTCGGATATCGTCGCCGAGGTCGGTACGCCGGCGTACATCTATTCGTCGGCGACGCTGCTGCACCACTACAACGCTATCGCCGAGGCGTTCGCCGAACTGAACCCCACGATATGCTATTCGATCAAATCGCTGGCGAACGTGAATATACTGAAGCTGCTGGCGGGCGCCGGATGCAGCTTCGACGTAACCAGCGGCGGAGAGTTGGCTCGCGCGCTGGTCTCCGGCGGGGACGCTTCGAAGATCGTGTTCGCCGGTGTGGGCAAGACTGACCGCGAACTTTCAGACGCACTGGCCGCCGGTATCGGCGTGTTTAACATCGAATCGGAAGCCGAGTTCGAGAATCTCTCGCGACTGGCCGCTGAAAGCGGAGCCAAACCGCACGCAGCCCTGCGACTGAACCCCGACGTCTACGACCCCAAAACACACACGTACACCGCCACCGGCAAGAAGGAGACGAAATTCGGCGTCGACATTGAACGAGCGGTGCGGTTTTTTGAGGAATACGGGAAGGATCCGAACGTTGTACTGGACGGGATCCATATTCATATTGGATCTCCGATCTACTCGGCCCAGCCGTATGTCGATGCGATCACCAAGACGCTGTCTATGATCGATCGCCTGAAGGAAAAGGGCTTCGAGGTCAAGACGTTGGACATCGGCGGAGGTTTCGCCGCCGACTATGAAACCGGCGCCAGCCCGGTGGCCGCCGATTACGCACGAGCGATCGTGCCGCTGCTGAAGGACACCGGTCTTGCGGTGATTCTGGAACCCGGAAGGCAGATCTCGTGCAACTCCGGGATACTGGCCACCGAGGTGCAGTATGTAAAGACCGGCGGTGAGAAGAACTTTGTGATTGTAGACGCAGCCATGACGGACCTGTTCCGGCCGGCGCTTTACGGGTCGGAGCATTTTGTTTATCCGGCCAGTATTTCTCCCGACGCCCAGCCGCCCGAGCGACGGGCCGAGTTCGCCGCGCCGGGCGGGACTAAAGTTGACGTTGTAGGCGGCGTATGCGAGGGCAGCGATTTCCTGGCCAAGGATCGCGTGTTGCCCCCGATAGCTCGCGGCGACTTGATGATAGTGTTCTCGGCGGGCGCTTACGGTTTCGTGATGTCCAGCCAGTACAACTCACGCCCGCGCAGCGTGGAAGTGCTCGTGGACGGAGCCGAATATCGAATAATCCGCAGACGCGAGACATATGAAGACACATATGCGGCCGAACTGGATTTGTAACAGCAGAATCGAATGAATTGAGAAAGGCGAGGTCAACAGAATGCAGAAATCCGCGATTTTCCCCGGAATGTACGGTTATTTGAGCTTGGTTATCCTTGTCATGGCGGTTCTGGTTTCCCCCGCATTGGCCGCTCCGGCCAAGCCGGTTAAACCGTTGACGATAGATCAGACCCTGGAAGATGAGTACAGGGAGATCACCGGGCATATCAACCGGTTGAAGCGAGCCCAGAAGTCATGGCGCCAGCGTCTGCAGAAAGAGGCGCTCGACACGCAGTCGCTGGTCAACGAAAAAGACGTCGATCCGCTTGATGTTGTCCTCAGGCGGACCGGCGCCCTTATCGGATATCTCAATACCCGCAAGATGTTCTCGCCGGGTTTCAGCAAGTACGCGACCGAGTTTGTCGCACTGTCGACCCAGGCCAAGTCGCTGGCGATAGAGAAGCCCGCGGCCAAGCCCACAAAGAGGCCCAAGCCCCCCAAGACCGCCGCCGAGAGAGCTGCACGCAAGGCCGAACTCGCTGCAGCCCGAACCAAGGCCGCCGCCTTCAAGGCGAAGATCGAAGCACGCAAGGAGCTTTTTAAGAAGGTCTGCGGGCTGCGTCGCAAGATCGCCTTTTCGAACCCGCTGGCGAATTTCGACAAGATTGTCTGCATGCTGGAAAGGCCCGGTAGGAGTCGTATTGTCGAGCAGGCGCGCGCATCCTATCGCGGACACAGCGTCGGCGGCGGACCAATCATCGTAAGCGGTTTCAAGTCAGAACCCATAGTGACTGAAGTTCTCAAGGGCGTCAAAGTCGCCGCCGGTCCGTGGAAGGGCAAGGAGCTCGTTGGGAAATTCTCCGGGCTGGAGTTGAACTACGACGGTAAGGATCTTCTTTTCGCCGCGACGACAATCGGCGACGTGTGGCATGTGTTCCGGTTCAATCTGGCAAGCAAAAAACTCGAGCAGCTCACCGATGGGCCGCATGACGATTTCGATCCGCACCAGCTTCCTTCCGGCCGGATCGTTTTCACCTCCACGCGTCGCGGCGGAGTCGGGCGATGCGTTATCGTTCCCCAGGCGCTGACCTATACGCTGCACTGTATCGAACCCGACGGGTCGGACCTGATCTGCCTGAGCTTCCACGAGACCAATGAATGGGCTCCCACCATCAGCCACTATGGAAAACTCGTCTACACGCGATGGGACTATGTTGACCGTCACTGGGGCGTGGCGCACCATTACTGGGAGTCGTACCCCGACGGTCGCGACCCGCGAAACTTCCACGGAAACTATCCGCTGCCTCACCAGGCCAACTCCGGCGACACGGATCCCAAGGAATACGGGAAACGCGTGTTTGTTTACGGGCGTCGTCTCAGGCCCGACGCCGAACTGTCGTTCCGACCGATTCCCGATTCCCAGAAGTACACCGCTACGGCCGTCGGGCATCACCAGGGCTTCTCGGGCAGCTTGATCCTGTTGGACCCGCGCATTGCCGACGACGGGAAGATGGCCCAACTCAAGCGGATCACCGCCGAGTACGGCTTCCCCGAAGTCGAGCGCGATGCTTCTCACACGTTCGGCACGGCCTGGCCGCTGAGCGAGGATTTCTACCTCTGCAACTACAATTACGGGCTCTATCTGCTGGATCGGTTCGGTAATCGCGACTTGATCTACGATCCGGGTAAGGGCAATTACCGCGTGCGGGCTCCTGTCCCGCTGCGCAGCCGACGTATGCCTCCGGCGCTGCCGGTCATGACGTTCCAGGGCAAGCGAGCCGGGCTGCCCCAACACAAGAGGGCCGTCATCAGCGTGCGTAACGTATACACCGCCGACAAAGTCGCCACGCTGCCAAAGGGCATCAAGGTCAAGCATATGCGGATCGTCCAGGTGATCCCGCAGATGCTCAACAATCGCTTCAGCGGTCAGACTGTCCGTCAGATAGCTTTCACCAGCGATTCGATCGGTCGAATTCCGCTGGGCATCGTGCCGGTGGAGTCAGACGGCAGTGTCTACTGCGAGGCGCCGGTAGGCAAGGCGATCTACTTCCAACTGCTGGACGAAAATGGAATGGCCGTTCACTCGATGCGATCGGCGACGTACGTGCATCCCGGCGAACACCTGTCGTGCCTCGGTTGCCACGAAGACAAATGGACCGATGCTCCCAGGCCGTCGGCGCGTCCGTTGGCGATGAAGCGAGCCCCGTCGAAGATCGTCCAGGAAGTCTCCAGCGGCACCATACCGTACAACTTCATTCAACTCGTCAAGATTCCCGTCTTTGACAAGAAGTGCGTTCCCTGCCACAAGAAGCACCCCAAGAAGGCGCCCGATATGAGCTACCGATCGCTGGCCAAGCACCAATACGTCTTCAGTTGTCCCGGCGAGAATCCGGCCCTTGAGATCAGGGGCGTCGGCGGTTCGCGCACAACGCCGGGCCGATTCGGAGCGCACGTTTCGGGCCTGGTCAAGGCCCTCAAGACCGCCAAGCAGCACAAGGACGTCAAGCTGACCAAGGATGAGTGGAAGCGGATAACCTTGTGGCTCGATCTGAACTCCAACGAGATCGGATGGATCGGAAACGACAAGAGCAAGATCCAGGCCCAGAAGGAAGGCAAAGCCCTCTGGCCGTCAATCGACGTAGACCCGACGAACGTAACCGGCGTGGAGCATAATCGCCCGCTAAGATAGGTGTCGGGTCTCGAATTACTCGCACAGAACGAATGCAACACTCGCCCCGGACGGGTTTAACTGTTCGGGGCGTTTTATTGTTTGCGGGGCCACAGTCAGATATTTGAAAAAAAAGGAGAATGTCGCTATTGGTTCTCCAGTTCGTGCGTCTTTACAATAGTGGATTGATTATTCTCGGGAATGCCAATGAAACCGGATGAGACGAAACACTGCGAGCGTGACGAAGACCGGGCAATATGGATGCGAACGGTCATGGATCGCCACGAGGGTCCGCTGCTGCGATACACCGCGCGGATCCTCGGCGGTGATCTTGAACGGGCTCGGGACATTGTCCAGGACACATTCCTGAAACTCTGGAAATCAGATCGCTTTGGACGCGGCGATAAAGCGCCGCAGTGGCTTTTTGCGGTCTGTCGCAACGGCGCCGTGGACGTGCTGAGAAAGGAAAAGAGGATGATCGGGCTCAGCGACGAGATCAAACACACCCACGCAGCTCCGGGCGGCGGTCCGCAGGCCCAGGTCGAGAAACAGGAAGCCGCCGGGCGGATTAACCAGGCGATGGCCCAACTGCCCCAGAGCCAGCAGGAAGTGCTCAGGCTCAAATTCCAGAACGGATTCACATACAAGCAGATCGCCGAAATAACGGGCTTGAGCGTCTCTGGCGTCGGATTCCAGATTCACACGGCCATGCAGACGCTGCGAAGAAAATTCAAAATATCCGGACTTGTCGCCCGAAGCGATAGGGAGAATGAAAATGTCAGGCCAATATGAAAAGTACACGGAAGAAGAACTGACCGCATTTGCGATTGGGGAACTGGACGAAACGCGAGCCGGGGAAATCGAGCAGATGCTGGCTGGCGACCCTGAAGGGCTCCGGACGGTTGCAGAGATCCGCAGTGTGTCCCAACTGCTGGGCGAGCAACTGGCTGGCGAACCTGAGCCCGAATTAACTCACACACAGAGGCGGACTGTTGAATCTGCCGGTGCGCAGAGCCGCCGACCCATCCAGCTGCAATTACGCGTGCAGTTGCGAATACCGCTGTCAGTGGCGGCCTCGATACTCATTCTGCTGGGTCTGGCGTTTCTCGTGGGGAGATACTGGCCCGCCTCGACGCCTCCGATAGTCGAGAATCCCGTCAGACCGGCGCCGAAAGTTGAAACGAAGATCCCGCTGGACATCAAGTACCCCCGCGCCGATCCTGTCGGCACTCCGCCGATAATTGAGGACCCGCACATAGTCCCTCCGTCGCTGGATCCGCCGGAGCCCATTTACGTGCCCGTGGGAACGATCAATCTGTCTGGCGGAAGAGCGGTCGTCAGCAACTCCGACCTTCCCGCTGACAAGCTGAAGATAATCACCGACGGCGACAAGAACGGTCAGACCGGTTTGGACATAGGCCCCGGTCTCAAGTGGGTGCAGATCGATCTGGGCGCCCGGGCGGAGATATACGCCGTTGCGGTGTGGCATTACTACGACGACGGGGAGGCCAGGGCCTATCGCGACGTGATCGTGCAGATATCAAACGATCCGAACTTCGCCGAGTATGCGACCGTTTTCAGCACCGATCACAACAAGTCGGCCGGGATGGAAGTCGGTCCGGATATGGGCTACGTGGAGACCGTGCTGGGCAAGGTGATTGACTGCAAAGGTGTTGTCGGACGCTACGTTCGCCTCTACAGCAAAGGCAACACCACAGACGATAGGAACCATTACGCCGAAGTTGAGGTTCATGGCGTGAAACCCGACGCCAAAGCCACAACCGCTCTCACACCGCCCGCAACGTCGACAGCAACGCCCGTCCGGGCTGCGAAGGCCAAACCCGCCCGCCGTCGGGTTAAGAAAGTTCCGTACTTCATCAAGTATCCGGGTCTTGTTCCCGGAAGCACGCCGGTTCCGATTAACGAGGCGAACATAAGCAAACCGTCCCTCAAGAGGCCCGAGGCGCCGATGATGCCCGTGGGGACAGTCAATGTAGCCCTGGGCAAACCGGTGACTTCAAACGAAGCGGCGCCTGTGGTCGGTGAACTCAAGATGGTCACCGACGGCGACAAGAGCGGTGAGGACGGGCATGATGTAGACCTCGGTTTCGGACTCAAGTGGGTGCAGATCGACCTGAAGGCCGTATGCGGCGTCAGTGCGATTTGCGTGTGGCATTATCATCGGGAGGTAAGGGCCTACCGCGACGTAGTTGTGCAGGTCTCAAACGATCCGGACTTCGTGGAATACCAGACGATCTTCAACAGCGATCACGACAACTCGGCCGGGTTGGGGCTCGGCGAGGATATGGGGTATGTCGAGAGCTTTTACGGAAAATTCATCTGGTGCCCCAAGGTCATGAAGGTTAGATACGTTCGCCTGTACAGCAAGGGAAACACCTCCAACGACCAGAACCACTACACGGAAGTGGAAGTCTACGGCCGGGCCTCAAAAGGCAAGGCGCCGACCACCAGGCCCGCCAAATCGCCGACAACCAGGCCCGCCGACGATCGTAAGACCGGGAAGATCCCGCTTGTCATCAAGTTGTCCAGGGCCATGTTTCGTTGCACGCCGGTTCCGATATTCGAACCAAACGTCGCCAAACGGAGTTATCTTCCTCCCCAACCGATTCTAGTGCCCAGGGGAACGGTGAATCTGGCGTTGGGCAAGGCGGTGACATCCAACGAGCCGCTACCCGTAGTTGGCGATCTTGATATGGTCACCGATGGAGACCTGAGCGGCGAGGAC
>PVBE012752682.1_pt1 | contig 14856 bp, 15 predicted proteins | sample 1631181 | NCBI WGS metagenome assembly PVBE01 (sample SAMN08397723, study PRJNA350692) | Marine metagenome, whole genome shotgun sequencing project. | isolation source: water | place: Pacific Ocean | collected 2012-04
CGTATCTGGAAACAAGATCGTGGTTGAGAATGTCAGTTCGATTTCCAATTTTGGGGTCGACAGTACCGCCACGAGCCTGGGTATCGAAGGTGTTGTAGTCGGCGGCGGCACGATGTATGGAAATGATATCAATACCGTTACGGGAAACACCTCTCTCGATCTTCTGAACGACGGCCTTGGGGTTCATCGCAATGGGACCTCTGTAGATGACTTTAAGATTACAGATACGAATGGTGTGGGGTTCTTTGTCGATTTGACGGCTTCCGACACAACGGTTCAGCATGTGATCGACAAGATCAACAATGCGGCCACAAATGCTACGACGTCGGTAGGTGCGTCTCTTGTAGGGAATTCGATTGTTATTGAGGATGGGCTTCAGTCCGGAGCGGGTTTGACAGTTTCTGCAACATCCGGGAGTTATGCGGCGGCCGACCTTGGCTTTGGGACGTTTGATCCTGGCGCGAATACCTTCACGCAGGTCATCGCTGAAAATACAGTGAATGGAGGAGCCCAGTCTTCTACAGGAAACCGTATTTTTGGAGAGAGTCTGATCCCAACCTTGAATGCGACGAAGAGAAATCTTCTCCATGGGGGGCAGTCTTCTGTTGCTTCTGACGATAATAAGGGAATCGGCAATGGAGTGGTCGATTTTACCGATCGAATAGGTGCCCAGACTGTATCTCTGGATTTAACCAATCGTATTCAACACGAAGTTATGGACTGGCCTGGGGCGAGTACAACAATAGAAATGGATGATCTTGCCGGTTTTGCGGTCGGAAATCGGGTTCGCTTTCAGACGAGCATTGGAATCGAAGAGCGGTTAGTGACCAGTATCGATACGTCCAACAGTGAAATTTCTATCGACAAGGAGCTTTCCGGGACTCTTTCCGTCGGTTCGTATGCGTACTCCATTACAGAATCCACGGATGATATCATGCGACTGGTGAACGATCGCCTTGCCGACGCCGGTGTCGGGATCAAAATGGATCTCAATCCGGTCACCAATGGGTTTCGTATCACCGACACTTCCGGGGGGACGTTGAACTTAAAAGTACAGGATGTCGGACCGGGAAGCACGGCTGCATCCGACCTCGGAATTGTCGGTGATGTGTCCGAAGATGCTATTGTCGGGGGCGATGTTGACGTTCAGTTCCTCAGTCGCGCTACCCGCCTTTCTACGCTCAATGGTGGGAAGGGGGTCATGGCCGGAAAATTCCAGGTGACCGATACGGATGGAACCCAATTTACCGTCGACTTGGGGCAGTCGGATGATGTAACTCTTGGCGATGTGATGGATGATGCGAATGGGGTTGCCCCCAATACCATGACTTTTCGGATCAATGACAAGGGGGATGGACTTCTGGTTTCCTCGACTACGGGGGGCACGGGTCTTCTTCGGATTCAAGAGGTCGATTCGGGACGAACCGCTTCAGATCTCAATATCGAGGGAACGGCGGAGGCGGTTAGTCAGGGTGAAATTGATGGCAGCTTTGAGAATGTCATCAAAATCTCGACTGGCTCGACTCTCGAGGATGTTGCCAAGGCTATTAACTCGGCCCATCTGGGTGTTCAAGCGATGGTGATCAATGACGGTTCTCCCACCAATCCGTACCGTATTTCGCTCATCAGCACCCGTGCAGGACAAAATGGAAGGCTGGTGGTCGATTCGGATCTGGCCGGGTTGTCTTTCGCCACCTCGGCCGAAGCTCAGAATTCCGTACTCCTGTATGGGTCCAACAGCAGTTCCGGGGATCCGATTCTGATCAGTAAATCGGATAACTTTATCAGCGATATTGTCCAGGGAATGTCGATGGAACTTCTTTCGACGAGTTCTTCGCCGGTGACGGTGACCGTCGCCCGCGACCTCGAAAATATCCAGACTCAGGCGGTCGCTCTTACCGAGAAATACAACGATGTCATTCAGAAATTCAGGGAACTGACCTATTTCGACCCGGCGACCTATTCGACCGGGCCTCTTTTCGGAGATCCAACGGTCCGAAGAATCGAATCGGAGATGGGAGGGATGGTGACTCTCCCGGTGGAGGGGATTCCGAGTTCGCAGCTGAATACACTGACCTCGATCGGTTTCACAACGACCGGGGAAGGAGCCTTGATGCTGGACGGGTCAAAATTCGCATCGGCTCTTCAGACAAATTTTGACGAGGTCATTTCGGTCTTTACCAAACAGAAACCGATCAAGTTGAATACCGGCCTGTCGGAACTCTCCAACGGGATCGGAATCACGACTACGTCCGGGGATGATTTTACGATCATGGCTCGGGATGGAATTACGAAGTTCTCTGTGGATCTGGGCGAAAACGATTCGATCTCTTCTCTTTTGTTGAAGATTAATGCGGACGCAGAGAACACCGGAAGTGCGATTACCGCATCGATCTCTTCGGACGGCTATTCTATTCAGCTTGACGACAGTTCAACGATAGATTCCCGTCTCGCCAGTGCTGGTTCTACTACCGTATTTAAGATCCAGGAAACGGATTTGTCTGACCTAACCGATTCCCGGATTGAGGGGGCGACCATTACGTTTGGTGCTACCTCGGCCAACCCGGGAGAAGTCCGCACGATTGAGAAATACGACCCGCTCACGTATGAAATCACGCTTGATTCTCCCCTCAATGCCGCCATTACGCAGAATGATCAGTATACCCTGGAGCGAGAGTTTGAGGTGCAGGCAATAGGAAATAATCCTGCGGCTGCACAGTTGAAAATCCTCCAGAAACTCGATCTGGGGAAAAATAGTCTGGCGGGGGGGCTTCTAAACCTCGATGGGGACCCTGGTGTCGCCTCCCGGATGGTCGAAAAGCTCGATTATTTTACTCGAATTGGGGACGGGTTAATCTCAACTCGAACGGATAGTTTGGACGATACTATAGATAGCGTCAATCAGACGATTGAACGGATCGAGAAGCGAGTAGAGAATGAGGAGACACGACTTGTGAGAGAATTTGCCCGATTGGAAATAATTCTGGCAGAGTCCCAACAGACGATGTCCAATATACAGAGCTCTCTTCTTGCGTTTGTCAGTTCGATGAAGACGAAATAACGTAGATGAATAATCCTGCAAAAAAGTACCAGGAAAACCATATTCTTACGGCCCCCAAGGAACAACTGCTTCTCATGCTGGTCGATGGGGCGATTCGCTTCTCCGAGCAGGGGAAGGCGTTTATGCTTGAGGAAAAGTTTGAGGAGAGCTGTAAGAAGTTTATCCGCGCACAGCGGATCATGATCGAACTGATCACCTCTCTGGACGAATCTGCACTCGAACCCGAACTCTACAGCAACCTGGTGAGCCTCTATTACTTTGTCTACCGGCGGCTTGTTGAGGTCAACATGTCGAAGGAACAAAAAACCGTGGATGAGGCGCTGAAGATTCTCAAGCATATTCATGAAACCTGGGTAATGGCGGTTGAGAAGATGCACAAGGAACAGCACCCTGAGGCGAGTCTGGTTGAAAAGGCGCAACGCCAAATCAATGCTCAGGCGGCAGGAGCGCCCCCTCCGGAAAATCCTTCTGTTGATTTCAGTACCTGATCCCGAACCCCTTTAGGGAAGTTTCGGGAGAAGGCTCCAGATGTGATTCCGCCCTCTTCTTCGGGAGACGAAGTAGATCCTTCCGTCGATACTCCAGGTGGGCATCCAGTCCGCAGATTCCGATGTCGTCAGCCGGATCGGAAGACTTCCATTCCCATGAATGATCCAGAGGTCATCAGCCTCGTTCAAGAGGTCTTTCCGGGCGACGCTTTTCCCTACGGTGGCGAAAACGATTCGATCTCCTGTGGGGGACCAGGAGGGATTGATGGCGGCCCATTTTTCCCCGGAGTGAACCATGGAGAGTTCTGTGACTCGATCATTCTCAATTCGCAGTGTCCAGATCGATCCAAACCAACGGTCACGGTGACGCATTCTCTGGAAAACGATCCGGTTATCCCGGGGGTTCCATTCTGGCAGAAGCCCGTCCATCCCTTCAAAAACGTGGGTCTTTCCCGTTGTCAGGTCTGCCATCTTGAGGACCCAGGTCCCACTTCCGAATTGATCGGTACTGCAATAGATAAGGCGTGTGCCATCGGGGGACCAACTGGGGTGGAGATCTTCGGTGCCTTCCCCGCTGACGCGGATCCAATCATCCGGGGCTTTTCGGTAGTCTTTGACTACGAATATGTCCCATTCTCCATGGTAATTGGAACTGAAGGCGATCATTCCCGGATTTTTCGGATGAAGATCGGGAAAGCGTTCGTCAGAATTACGACGGGTGATTCGAGTGAGAACGTTTCCCCCGATCTGCTTTCCATAAAGGTCATGGTCCCGACTCCAGGCGGTTGTTGCGAAGACGAGTGATTTTCCATCCGGAGAGATGTCCGGATCCTTGTCATCTCCGGTCGTGGAGGAGGTGTGACGGGTGATGGCGAGTTCGCCATCGGGCCGGTCTCCCCCTGGCAATACCGCAGGTGTGGAGCAGGCGACAAGGAAAAGCAGCAAAACAGAAACAAACCGCATGAAGACCTCTCTCTCTATCCTTATATGTTTTATCGGCGAAACCGGATTTCGTCCACAGCTACATTTGATTCTCCCTCTTTTCCCTTGGCGAATCTGTTGGAGTCACTATGATCAGGGAAAGGGAGTTGGGTAGAAGAGGGACCTTTGGGAATGATTCAGAGCCGTTTTGAGCAGAACCGGAAAGCGTTGGAAGAAAAGAATCCCACCCTTCTCTCTCTTGTCTCCCAGAGTAAGCTCTCTCTTCCCCCTTTTCCCACTCCCTCGGGCCATCCCACCTGTCGCATCCGGGGAGAAAATGGAGAGTTAGTGCTTCTTCACAGTGACCAGGACCCTGTGGCTGAGGCGGAAGAGGCGATCCATACAAAAGGGGAGGATGCCATTCTTCTTCTCTGGATGGGTCTCGGATATACCGGTTTGGAATTGGTCCGTCGTCTCTCCCCCTGGACATGGATTACGGTGATTGAACCGGATCCGGGAATCCTGCGGGCGGCCATGGAGTATGTCGATTTGACCCCACTTTTTTCCCGGGACCGAGTTGCCTTCTTTGTCGGGCAGGAAGGGGCTCTGTTGCAGGAGCATCTTCGCATTTGGTTCAATAAATCAGAGGTGGATAATATTACACAGTTGACGCATCTTCCTCTCGAGAAGGCACGGCCTTCGGTCTATCGGCGGGCATACAAGGATGTTCTGGAAGCGATAAATTATCGAAACACAGAAATTGCCACTCTTCTGAAGCATGGAAAACCGATTAATCGAAATTCAGTCCTTAATATTCCTGCCACGATTCGCTCTCAGGGAGTAAAAGTCTTTGAAAATCAATTCAAGGGGGTTCCGGCCGTTGTTGTTGCCGCCGGTCCTTCTTTGGAGTCCCAGATGGAGGCCTTGAAGCAGGTAAGGGATCGCGCGATCATTATTTGTGTTGGAAAGTCATTACGATTCCTTCTGGAGAATGGGATCGATCCTCATTTTACCGCACACCTCGATCTCGGAGAGGAGAGTAAGGTTTATTTTGAGGGGGTTCAGATTCCTGATTCATGTACCCTTGTCTGGGATCCAGAGGCAAATTCTTCTGCCATTTCTGGATTCCCCGGAGATCGGATTACGTTCCAATGTGGAATGGATTGGGAGAACCGGGGAAAGGCTTTTTGGGGAGAGAAGGGGTATCTCCAGAGAGGGTTGAGTGTGGCCCATACGGCGTTTCACTTTACCCGGGCTTTGGGTGCGGATCCGATCGCCCTCGTCGGGGTGGACCTTGGGTTTCCGGGGGAGAGAACTCATGCAGAAGGGGTGACGATGACCTGGGGGGGTGGTTTTGAATCGATCGAGAAATCGATGAGGGAGGTTCCCTCCGTTACAGGCGGGACGGTGAAATCGATCCCTTCGTTTCAGGCGATGGTCACTCTCTTCGAAACCGAGATCTCCAAAACGGATGCGCAGGTGATTAATACGAGTAAGGTCGGAGCCCTGATTCGTGGTGCCAAGAATCAGGAATTGGAGTCGATTCTTGGAGACCCGATCGATATACGGGGAAAGATCAAGGGGAAGCTCGATCAACCTAGACCTTTTCAGCGAGAGGCCTTTCAGGAGTTTTCCGACAAGCTCTGTTCTTCGATGGAAAGAATTTCGGAAGTATCCGAAAGTGGTTTGCGTGCATTAAAGAGAGTTCGAAGACTGAATCTTTCCAATCGGGATGATGTACAGGAGTTGGATCGTCTCGGAAAGAAGGTCAATAGCTATAAGAACGAATTGGAAAGGGAGAAGGATTTTCAACTGATTCTTCAGAGATATTTTTCACACCTGGCTGTTCAGGTGAGAACGTTGGCTCGTAAGAAGGCGAATTGTTCTCCGGAGGATCTGGTGCAGAGGACCAAGCTCGATTGCGAACGGTTGGGTCTCTATTTCGAGGAATTTAAGAAGGGGTGTCGATTCCTGCAAGAGACATTTCTTCCGGTGAAAGAAAAGCTGTTGGGGTAAATGATGACGGAAGAGCAGTTGCGGAAAGTCAGGGCTGTCGTCCTCGATGTAGATGGGGTTCTGACGGATGGGGGGATGTACTATGGTCTCGAGGGAGAGGAGTTGAAGAAATTCAACTCCCGGGATGGGATGGGGGTTCGTCTGCTTCGTGATGCGGGTATCGAAGTTGCGATTATCACCGGGGAGAATTCGCAGGCGGTTGCTCGACGTGCAGAAAAGTTGAAAATTGAAGAGGTTCATCTCGGTATCGAAGAGAAGCTTCCCGTCCTTCAGGATTTTGCCTCTCGAAAAGGTCTCGATGCGTCTGAAATTGCCTATATGGGAGATGATGTTAACGATCTCCTTTGTCTTGGTTGGGTTGGTCTTCCTGCGGCTCCAGCCGATGCCATGCCCCCGGTTCTTTCGGTTGCTCAGTTGATTACCGAAAGAAGAGGCGGAGAAGGGGCGGTTCGCGAGCTTGCGGACCAGATCCTTTCTTCCCGCTCCTGAATCAGGGGCGGGTAATCGGGGACGATTTCCCTTCTTTCAGTGTAATCATGACCTGTGATACAGGCACCTGCGGGGGGATCCATCCTTTCCACGATTCACCCGGTTCGAGTTGGATCTTTTTCCCGAAAAATCCTGCTCTCGCCTGGATTACAATGGTGTGATCGGTCCTGTTTTTGAGGACGATATCCACCTTTTCCACCTTTGGGGGGCGTATCGCACAGGAGGTTGAAAGGAGCGCCAGCGCAATCAAGTACTTCATACAACACCTCGAAAAGATCGCTGGAAAGAACGAATACTTCAGCACATAAATTATTCCATATTTGGCGTTAAATTGCAATAGAATCCACTTATAAGCAATATAGGGCCATTTTATGGCTTTGTAATTTTCCCCTTATTTCCACTTTTCCCTTCATATATTCTTCTCAAATGACGAAATATTTGATAGATCGTTCGGAGAACGAACAATGTTAACTCGTAAATATCAATTTATTAAGCCTTCTCGGGATTATCGAGAATTGCGCATTTTAAGCGAAATTCGAGAGCATCCCAAAACTACCCAGAGAGTGCTCGCTCGCTCAGCGCAAATCAGTCTTACCGTTTTGAATGAATATCTCGATCGGATGTCCTCTTCCGGATGGATTGAAATCGAGGTCAAATCAAGTCGGAACTATGTCTACAATTTGACTTCGCTCGGTCTTGTGCATTTGAACGAACTATTCTTCGCCATGTCCCGGGAAGTGATTCAATTTTATGGTCAGGTAAAAGCGGAGTTTCGTACCCGGCTTCGGAATCATCAGGAAAACGGGGTCTCCCGGGTGATCTTTTTTGGGGCGGCAGAGACCGGAGAACTCCTTCTCAATGCGGCCGGAGATCTTGGAATAGAGGTGATTGCCGTTGTGGATAGTGATACCGCAAGGCAGGGAAGATTGTTGGGTGGGGTTCGGGTAAAGTCTCCCGAGGTAATTGAATCTTTGCATCCCGATGCGGTCATCATCACATCGTTTGGTCATATGGATGAGATAGAAGAGCAGATAAAACATCTCGAAGGGAAGGGCATTCAAGTCCTTCGCCTATAGGAGGGTTCGATGCAGAAAATCGACATTGGCGGTCGAACGGTCGGAAAAGGAGAACCGGTTTTCATTATTGCCGAGGCGGGAATCAATCATAATGGTTCTCTCGAGGCGGCACTCCAATTAATTGAAGTGGCCTCTTCTGCCGGCTGTGATGCCGTGAAATTCCAGAAGCGAAACCCACGGAAGCTTCTTTCCCAGGAGGCGTATGATCGACCGTATCAGAATGGGGGAAATTCCTACGGAAAAACATACGGAGAGCATCGGGAAAATCTGGAGTTGTCTAAAGAGGATTATCGAACTCTTCAAGCTTATGCACGGAAGAAGGGGATTCTTTTTTGCGCTTCTGCATGGGATGAAGATAGTGCCTCATTTCTGGGACAGATCGATATTCCCTTTCACAAGATTGGCTCTCCTGATCTGACCAATCTTCCTTTGTGTCGAAAGATCGCACAGATGGGAAAACCGATGATTCTTTCTACGGGAATGAGTCATCTCGACGAAGTGGTTCGTGCCGTGGAATCGATTCGTGCGATTAATCCCAATCTCGCCCTTCTCCACTGCGTATCGATTTATCCGACGCCTCCTGAGAAGTTGTGTTTGCGATTGATTCCGGCCTTGGAAAGTCAGTTTGATCTTCCTGTTGGATATTCTGGTCATGATCTCGGATGGGACGCTTCGATCGCGGCTGTGGCGTTAGGGGCGTGTATCGTGGAAAAGCATATTACACTCGACAGGACTCAAAAAGGGGGAGATCACCACTTCTCTCTCGAGCCTGACGAGCTTTCGGCCATGGTCCACGGAATTCGAGGTATAGAGAAAGCTCTCCAGAGCGCTGAAAAGGTTGTCTGGCCCGAAGAACTTCCTTTCCGAGAAAAGTTAAGTAAGAGCATTACCACGACCCGAAAGATCGAATCTGGGGAAAAGATTACGCCAGATATGGTGACCTGTAAAAGTCCCGGAACAGGAATATCTCCGTTAGACATGGATGAACTGATCGGGAGTGAGCTTTCCGAGAACGTAGGCGGTGATGTTGTTCTCCGCGGCGCAGAGGTGAAAAAAAATCGAAAGACGGGACGGTCGGCATGAACATTGTCATGGTTTCTACGAACGACCCTGCGGGAACGGCGATCAATTTCATGCACGCGATTAACCTCCATACGGAACATCAGTGTCGCCTGATCACAACGGAAATCCGCTATAATTTCATGTTTGAGAAAGATCTTCATCTTCCCTGGTTAAAAGAGTTTGGAGAGGTAGAGCAGGTTCTTCGTCAAGCCGATCTCTTTCATTTTCATATGGGAGCGGATGAAGAATTGCCTCTGGGGCCATTCCGCGTTCGTGACTTTCTAAAGGATCAGCCTGTGGTTCATCACCACCATGGGGAGCCTGCTTTCCGGGATAATCCCCGTCTCTTTGCAGATCGGGAAATAGAACTGGGGAGGCCAGGGATTGTGAGTACGCCCGACCTTTTGCAGGGGTATCCCGAAGCGACCTGGGTTCCCAATATAGTCCCGATGAATACCAACCCCTACCTTCCGAAAAAATCGGTGAAATCGGGGGATACGGTTGTCGTGGGACATTCTCCAACGAAAAAGGAACTGAAAAATACAGCCGAATTCCGCCGTGTCATGGATCTTGTCTCCCGAAGAAAGACCGGGGTGAGTACCCGAATTATCGAAAATACTCCACACCTGGAATGTCTCTCCCTGAAGCGAGAATGTGATCTCTTTTTTGATCATATGCAGGGATATTTTGGAGTTTCTTCGCTGGAAGCCCTTAGTCAAGGGGTGCCTACCATCGCCGGCCTGGACGAGTGGAATATCGACCATCTTCGCGATTTTGCCGGTCGTGACGATCTCCCCTGGGTCATTGCACGGGACGAATCCGAACTGGAAGGGGTTGTGGAAGATTTAATTTCCAGTTCGACCCTGCGAATGAGGATCGGCAATCAGTCAAGACAATGGATGGAGGAATCCTGGGGAGAGGGTCCTATTGCCGAAAAACTCTGTCAGGTATATGAGGGGGCCCGATGAAAAAGGTAAGCGTTGTTATCCCCACCTATAACCAGGGTCGAGTATTGCCGATGACCGTGGATTGGGTGTTCCAACAGTCGTACCCGAACTTGGAGGTCATCATTGTTGACGGTGGGTCCAATGATGAGACGAAGGAGTATCTAAAGGGTCTCCCGGAACGGATTCGCGAAGACCAGACCGAATTTTTATCGTCGGTGGAGATCTTCTCTGAAGAGGATCCTCGGTTTGAGCGTCAATTGGGGCATCGGTATCCTCAGGAGGGGCGCGAGCTGAAAATCATTACCTTTCCCACCGATATCGGGGCTACAGCGACTATTAATGAGGGAATCTCCCGTGTCACCGGAGAATATTGTACGTACGTCGTAGGGGATGATCTTCCCCATCTCTCCATGATTGAGGAGATGGTTTCCGTTCTCGAATTGTCCGAGATGGACTTTGCCTATGCCGACATGACGGTCGTGGATGATGCTGGATCCATTCTTCAAGTTCTCCGAAAGCCCGAATACAGTTTCGAAGCGTGTTTTGCGCAATGGTTTCATATTGGTGTCGCACGGCTCTACCGATCAGAGCTTCATCATCGTTTTGGCCTATTCGATTTGGCCTACCAGAGCGCAAATGATTACGACATGTATTTGCGATTTGCGATGGGGGGGGCGCGTTTCGTGCACGTGCCAAAGGTGCTTTACTCTGTCCGTCATCACGGGGCGAATCCGACCAGCGGGCAGCATACCTCGGAACGAAAGAAAAGATTATACGATGAATCGGTGGAATGCGCTCAGCGGGCTCGAACGTGGTTGGCTGGCGCGAAAGCGGTTGAGGTGAAGTCATGAAAGATGGGAAAACAGTGTTGGCCTTAATTCCCGCACGTGGTGGATCCAAGGGGATTCCCCACAAGAATATCGTCCCCCTGGGAGGGAAACCTCTCCTCGCTCATAGCATTGATGCGGTATCGAATCATCCACTGATAGATCGGATCGCCGTTTCCACGGATGATCCATTAATTGCAGAGGTGGCCCGTGAATATGGGGCGGAAGTTCCATTCCTGCGGCCGCGCGAAATCTCAGGCGACCGCTGTACTCTGAAGGATGTTATTTCGCACGCAATTCAACTTTTCGAACAGGATACGCCAATCGGGGCTCTGGTTTTATTGTATCCAACGAGTCCCTTTCGAAGCCGGCGTTTGCTGGACAACTGTCTTGTTCCCGTCCTCGAAGGACGCGCCGTCTCCGTTACAACCGTTGTTCCCGTCCAAGTGGGGGAGGCGCTTCCGGCTCATGTGGTTAATGGGAGGATCCAGGTGTTCTCGACGCCGGTCCCCGCCAACGCTCTCTGGCAGTCCATGGGCTCAGTCACGGTCTTAAATCGAACCGGAATGCACGAGGGGGCGTGGCCCCATCGGAATCTGGTAGTTCCCTTGGAAGATCCGGTCGAACGGATCGACATTGATACGCCAGAAGATCTCCGGCTTGCCGAGAGAATACTGGATCTGGGGTTATGGGAATCGGCCGAAGAATGTGGGAGGGTGGCGTGATCATCCATCTCTGGAGCGAAGAGGGCGTGGACTATGAGTACTTATTCCTCCGTTCCCGCTTCGGGCCTCTCCTCACCTCCCAATTGTCGGAGGTGCTCCGGTCCACGCCTGAAGTGGAGCGTATCCTGATCGAGCCTCGTCACGCCCGATTGGCTGCCCGGCTGGGCATCGAACCTGTTTTCTATGATGAATCCATTCATTCCGGATCATTGGTTCATATGAATTTGGGCGCGATTCATCTCTCTTCCCGAACAATTTCCAGCATGATTGAGTTGCATCGTCAAGAGGGTCGACCGGTCGGTGCGATCAACGAAAACTCCCCCTATCGATGGCACCTCCTCCACGGTGGTGTTGTCCGGTTCCAACGAGACGTTGTTCCTGCCGAATGTCCGGTTCAAATTTCAATCCCGCAGGCCACCGGAGAAAACCTTTCGCGTCCTTCCTCCTGGATCGTGGCGGCGCTGGACGGAGAGGGGAACCTGATGAATCTATATCGGACGCCTGATTCTTCCGGATCCCTTCATGTGGCCGTTACCGGTGGGGATCGATCAGAAGCGCCCGGGCATCTTACGATTCCTCGGGAGAATGAGATGGAACGGCTGAGGATTCTGCGGGTGGAGTGGAGCGAATCGTCCACGGATGCCACGTTCCTTCTTCAGGCCAACTTTCCCGGGCTGTGGCGATACGATTTCCGCAGGAGTGCATGGTTGCGGGAGGACGGGGGGGAGATCACCGGACGACAGGATGCACCCGACTATGTCACAATATCGAATGCCCTTATGATCTGCTCCAGCCGGGAGCATCGAACACGGGCAGATTGGCTCCGTACGGCCGATGTTTTGGCTTTTCGGTTATCGCGGGAAGAAGCGACGATCGTTCGCAACGAGGTGGATATCCTGCGATCTCTCCCCTCCGTGCCGATCCGTACTCCAATTACCCATCCGATGGAAGAAGAGGAGATGAGGGGATATGTATAACCAAACGTGGAGAGAAGGGGGCGGTGGTCTCATGAGAGCCGAGGTATCTACCGTCATCCCAACTCGGGACGGATCCAAGGGGTTCCCCAGGAGGAATTTTGTGTCCTTGCGCGGAAAGACGATCTGCCGGGTTCTGGTTTACGCGGCAGATTCAGAGATTTCCGACGGTCCGTTTGCGGCCGGGCCGGAATTTCCGTATCTCCCGCCCGACGACCTGGCGGGGGATCGCTTCGAGATCAAAATATGATCCTGACTGGATGTTGCGCCGTCTGCGGCCGGCGAGGGAGGGGCGGGGCCGCACCTGTACACGATACTCGCTTCGGACTTCCGGAACGATTCATGATCGGACGGTGCGATGGGTGCGATGCACGCTACACCGATCCTCGGCCCACAAATGAGTTCCTGACTTCGCTCTACGAGGGAAATTACGAGGTCAACACGAAGACCCGGCGCCCGGAACTTCCGGATTGGAAAAAGAAATTGTCGTGGTGGTTCCGCGGCGTGACCGATCCGGCAGCGGTGCTGGATCATTTGCCGGGAGGGCGCGTGCTCGATTTCGGATGCCACGACGGTTCGACGATGGAGGAGATGGGCGTACGCGGCATGGAGCCTCACGGAGTGGACATCAATCGGAATGCCGTGGAATCGTCCCGGCGGCGGGGATTTCCGGTCCATCTCGGAAGCCTTAAAAATGCGCCCTGGCCCGAAGACTATTTTGATTCTGCATTCATGGGATACGTGATCGAGCATCTTCCGGATCCCGCGGTCGAACTGCGCGCGATTCACCGGCTGATGAAGCCGGGGGGGCGAATGCTCGTCTCCACGCACAACACAGACAGCTACTACCGGGGTGTTTTCCGGGATCGATGGGTCGGCTGGCACGTCCCCTACCATCTGCACCATTTCAACAGACGTTCCCTGACCCGGCTGGCGGAGGATTCAGGGTTTCGCGTCGCCCGGTGCTGGAGCCGTACCCCGACCCAATGGGCGGGGATGTCCATTCGCATCGGCATCGGGGACAGGGTTGGCCGGACGCATAACGGGCTGTACCGTCCCCTGCCAACGTGGGCCGTGATCCCCCTATCTTTGGTCAACCGGGCTTTGGACCTGCTTCTGTCAGGCGATTGTCTGCTGGCCATTCTCAAAAAGGAATCGAAATGAAGCTTCTGATCCAAAACGATCCCGCACGGTTTCACGAGGAGACGGCATCCTACCGGAAGCACATGCTCCCGATGGTGAAGCTCATGTCGGACATGCCCGGCGACCAACCACAAGTGCGGCTCTACTCGCGCTACCTGCTCTGGTGTATCCGCCGCCTGGAATACTCGTACGTGCTTGACCGCCTGGAGCGGCTTCCCGACGCGCATTTGCGGGTGCTGGATGTGGGATGCGGAGTGACCCCTTTCCCCAATGCTATGGCCAGGATGGGTTCCGACGTAACTGCCGTCGATCCCTTCCGAGAGGAAATCGAATTCATGCGCCGGCACGCGAATGACACGTTTGACACAAACGTCCGCTACCATTGCGAGGATGGTCGGAATCTTTCATTCCCAGACGCAACGTTCGACATCGTGACCTGTATCTCGGTTCTCGAACATATGTCGGGTTCGGAGGCAAGAGAGTGCCTGACAGAGTTGCGCCGTGTGCTGCGCCCAGGAGGTGTTGCGCTGTTCACGACCGATTTCATTCCGCAGGATTCCACCCACCCGATTCACGGCACGGACGGCGGTGTCCGGTCGAAGCGCGAAACACCGTACCAGCTTCATACTCTTCGGAACGAGTTGATGACCGCACCTGGCTTGGCGCACGCGAAGGGAACGTTCTTGAAGGAATGTGAATCGCTCACGGAGGAGGAAGTTCGTGCATTTTGGCGGGCGCACCGTTTTGAAGGATGTCTTTATGAACAAGATCGAGATTATATTGCCATTGGATTTGAGATAGGAGGTTACAGATGAGATGCAATGTCGCCCTGGACCGGTCGAGATTGAACCGCTTCATGGAGAACGAGTCTGGTACATCTATTGTTGTCGATTTTCGCTCGCTTCTGGATCGGGCACGAAATTGTGGAGCTCTCATCACCTCAACAGGTACGTTTGAGGCGAAGGATCCGCTTAGAGCCGAGAGGCTCTGGGAATACACGCTTATTTCGGAGGTCCTGGAACTTTCCGAGGGGGGAAAGCGCGTTCTTGATTTGGGCGGTGCCGCAACGCCGATCGTGTATGCCGCTGCGGAATGGGGCAACGACGTTATTTCCATCGATTTGAACG
>PVBE010043741.1_pt1 | contig 14854 bp, 15 predicted proteins | sample 1631181 | NCBI WGS metagenome assembly PVBE01 (sample SAMN08397723, study PRJNA350692) | Marine metagenome, whole genome shotgun sequencing project. | isolation source: water | place: Pacific Ocean | collected 2012-04
CGCCTGGTGCGGGTGATGCTCAAGGAGGCTCTGACGCCTCCCTTCAGCGCCAATGTCATCGACAATCTGGCCGGAGATCTCTACGACCTGGTCTATGGGCAGCCGTTCAGGCTGCCGTCTGAACTGATCTTCGTGATGCGGGCACTCTCCACCTTCGAGGGTGTAGGGCGCAGCCTCGATCCCGGCTTTAGTCTGGTGGCGATCGCCAAACCCTATCTTCTGCCACTGATGTCAGCCAGCGGTTCCGGTCCGAATGATCTGATCAATGAATTTGGACGTCAGGTCGGCGAGTTGAGCAGCCGAGCTGTGGCCTTGCCTCGGCGTCTTGATGAAAGCCTGGAGCGCCTTGAGCAAGGGGATCTGCAGCTGCAGATCCGGATGGGCGAATCCGATCGCCAGCTGCGCAGGATGGTCACGGCTCAGCATTCCATCGGTCAGTCGGTGCTGTTGGGTTGCCTGGCCCTGGCCGCCGCTGTGATTGGAGCCAGCAGTCGTCCGATCTGGGCACTGCTCCCCTTGGCAGCTGCTCTGCCGGTGGGAATGGGTTGGTTGAAGATGCAGATGAGGCTTCGCCGAGATGCCCGGGTCGAGCAACTGGGCCAACACGGTCCCTGACCCTGCCTCGTTCCAGCCTGTCGATTAAATCGTCAGGCTGGAACGAGGCAGGGAGTCCATCCGTGAGCAGTAGCTGTTGAGGACTTCCCGGGCTTCCTCCAGCTTCTCGGTTTCGAAATGGCGTTCACCCCTGTGGATGGATTGCCAGGGGCGGCCATCTCGATGCCATTTGGCTGTGTAGTCCTTGCAGTCAGCAAACACCCTCCAGGTCCTGCTGGTGGGCCCCCCTCGCTCACCTGGGATGTAGCGCTGGCCTACCTGCCTGCAGGTGCGGATCTGTCCCACTTTCGTGCATTGCTGCTGGCCGGCAGTCCAGTAGCCAGGCGTCGAAGCTCTGTTGTAGTGGTAGGTATAGGTCCAGGTGATATAGCGGCCATAGCTGTCTTTGTTGCGAACGGCGGCTACGGAATTTGGCGCGAAATAGCTGATCGTTCCATCCCGTCGTTGATGGGCGACGGTATCGGCAGGTACGGGTAGCCCGAAGCGATCCGGGCCGGATTGCTGCAGAGAGAAAGAGCTGTTGTTCGCTTTCACGCAGCCGATATAGTCAGCTGCCTGGAGACATTGTTCATGCAAGGCCTCAGGAATGGTGGTCGTTGCTGCTTGGAGTGCGACTCCAGGCAGCGCAAATAACGCCAGCAGCGGCAGGCAGAGTTTGCGAGATCCCATCAGCCGTGACCCCTCGGTCCCTGACCTGTGGCGCCTGCATACACAGCCTGGCTGCCGAGCTCGTCTTCAATCCTGAGCAGTTGGTTATATTTCGCCACCCGTTCGCTGCGGCTGAGAGAACCGGTTTTGATCTGACCAGCCCTGGTTGCAACGGAGAGATCGGCGATGGTGGTGTCTTCGGTTTCACCGCTGCGATGGCTGATCACGCTGGTGTATCCGCAGCGGCCGGCCAGATCAATGGCCTCGAGGGTTTCGCTCAGGGAACCGATCTGGTTCACCTTGATCAGGATTGAGTTGGCCACTCCCTGGTCAATGCCCTTCTGCAGACGTTGGCAGTTGGTGACAAACAGGTCATCGCCTACCAGTTGCACACGGTTGCCGAGACGCTCGGTCAGCAGCTTCCATCCCTGCCAGTCGTCTTCAGCAAGTCCATCCTCGATCGAGACGATTGGGTATCGGTTCACGAGTTGTTCGAGCTGCTCCACCATCTGCGCACTGTCATGGCTGCCGCCGCCGAAGGCATAGCGGCCATCCTTGAAAAATTCCGTGCTCGCCACATCGAGGGCGAGGGCAATCTCTTCCCCGGGTTTGTATCCAGCCTTGGTGATCGCCGTGACCAGCAACTCGCCGGCGGCGTCATTGCTGGCCAGATCAGGGGCAAAGCCGCCTTCATCCCCCACCGCTGTTGACAGGCCCTGTTCGCTGAGCAGGCCTTTGAGGGTGTGAAAAACCTCAGCCCCCATGCGCATCGCCTCACGGAAGCTCTCGGCGCCATGGGGCACCAGCATGAATTCCTGGAAATCAAGATTGTTGGCAGCGTGAGCGCCACCGTTGATCACGTTCATCAGCGGCACCGGCAGCAGGGTTGCCATCGGCCCTCCCAGATAGCGATAGAGCGGCAGACCCACCCCATTGGCAGCTGCACGGGCTGTGGCCATGCTCACGGCGAGGATGGCATTGGCGCCAAGGGCTGATTTGTTGTCGCTGCCATCGAGGTCCCGCATCGTGCCATCGACGGTCACCTGATCCAGGGCCGAGAGCCCACAAAGGGCTGGTGCGATCCTCTCCTCAATGTGATTCACCGCTTTGAGAACGCCTTTCCCCATATAGCGATCTCCTCCATCCCTTAGTTCATGGGCCTCATGGGCACCGGTGCTGGCGCCGCTGGGCACGATTGCGCGACCCACGGCACCGCCCTCGAGCAGAACCTCCGCTTCCACTGTGGGATTGCCTCGGGAGTCCAGCACCTCTCTGGCCACAATGGTGTCAATGACCATGTCGAGGGAATCGATCACTTCTGCGGGATTGAATATGCCTGGATCCTATGGTTTGACCCCCCTCTGACTCTTGCCACTGCTGACGTCTGTTGGGGCTGGGGCTGCTGCAAGCGTCAGGACGGCGCAGAATGAAGCCAGCTTTTCAGGGCAGAGTCGCTCACGATGCGGATGTTGCACACGATGCTGAGGGTGGGAGATTTGGAGCGGTCGCTGCGGTTTTACACCGAGGTTCTGGGGATGAATCTGTTGCGGCGAAAGGACTATCCAACCGGTCGCTTCACCCTGGCGTTTGTGGGTTACGGCGAGGAGAGCAATAGCACCGTGTTGGAACTCACCCACAACTGGGATCAAGACCGTTACGAGCCCGGTGATGGCTACGGCCACATCGCCTTGGGTGTGGAGGATATTCAATCCACCTGCTCAGGGATTGCAGAGCGAGGCGGCCGGGTTGTTCGTGAACCAGGGCCGATGCAACACGGCAGCACCGTGATTGCTTTTGTGGAAGATCCTGATGGTTACAAGGTGGAGCTGATTCAGCTGACCGGTCGAGAGGGGGCAAGCTGAAGCCGATGCATTCTGAGACCAGCGAGCCGACTTTCAGCCAGGGAAGTCTGACGAGTGATCCCGATCTCTTCAGTGATGAAGCCTGGGATCTGTTGCTGGCTGGCCAGGATGTTGCCCGCCGTTGGCGCCATGGTCAGCTGGATGTGGAACACCTGCTCCAGGTGCTGTTCAGCGACAGGCGCTATGCCCAATGGCTGGAGCTGTTGCCGATCAATGCCGATGACTTTTTGGATCGTCTTGAGATCTTCCTTGCCGATCAGCCGATGGCCCGGGTGGAGGATCTGTATGTCGGCGATGATCTGGAGGAGCTGCTCGATGCGGCAGATCGCTCCAGGGCCCGCTGGGGAACGCGGCTGATTGAGGTCTCCCATCTGCTGATTGCGATGGGGCGGGATCCGCGCATTGGTGCTGAACTGTTCGAAGGTTTGGGTCTGCCTGGGGAGCGGCTGGAAGCGGAGTTGCGCCGAGCCCCGGTGGCCCGTCGCGTCAGCGGGGGCTCCCCATCAGCGCCGGCGGCTCCGCCGCCAACTCGCCCTGGCTCGGCTCGGCCAAGGCCGGAGGCTCCAGCCCCAGCGGTTGAATATGCCGGGCTAGATCGATCTTCAGCGGCTGAGCAGTTTTCAACAGCAGCGAATCCTTCAACAGCAGCGAATCCTTCCGCCGCCGTCAAGCCTTCCGCCGCCGCCAAGCCTTCCGCTTCTTTTCAGTCAGCGGCAGCCCAGTCATCCGTTGCAGCCAGACCCCCAAGCCCAAGCCCTGATTCTGCAGAATTGCAGCTCCAGGAGGCCCCCTCGGCGTTACAGGCCTACGGCCGGGATCTCACCGCTGCAGCTGAGGCCGGTGAGCTTGACCCGGTTATTGGTCGGGATGCTGAGATCCGGCGCCTGATCAAGGTGCTTTCCCGTCGCAGCAAGAACAATCCGGTGCTGATCGGAGCTCCGGGCGTGGGCAAAACGGCGATTGCCGAGCTGCTGGCTCAGCGGATCGTGGCGGGGGAAGTGCCCGATTCTCTCAAGGGGATGAGACTTGTGGGCCTGGATCTTGGTGCCCTGATCGCTGGAGCCAAATTCCGCGGTCAGTTTGAAGAACGGCTGCGATCAGTTCTCGGGGAGGCGAGCGATCCGGATGCAGGGGTGGTGCTGTTCATTGATGAGTTGCACACCATGGCCAGTAGTGACCGTTCAAGTGCTGATGCGGGAAGCCTGCTGAAACCGGCTTTGGCTCGCGGCGACCTGCGCTGCATTGGTGCCACCACCCCTGAGGACTATCGCCGCACGGTGGAGAAGGATCCGGCCCTGCATCGTCGCTTTCAGCAGGTTCAGATCAAGGAGCCTGGTCTGGAGCTGAGCCTGGAGATTCTCAGGGGCCTGAAGGAACGCTACGAACTTCATCACGGTGTGACGATCACGGACGCTGCCATCAAGGCCGCCAATCGTCTGGCGGATCGCTATATCAGCGACCGCTGTCTTCCTGATAAGGCCATTGATCTCATTGATGAGGCCGCTGCCCAGCTGAAGATGGATGTGACCTCCAAGCCCCAGGTGGTGGAGGAGGCGGAGGCGGAGTTGCGCCGCGTCGAACTGGCCCTTCTCTCGGCTGAACAGGGGCCGGCACCGGAACGGGTGCAGCTGCAGAGCACACGTCTGGCGGCCGTGACCCGTCTGCAGGATTTGCAGCAGCGTTGGCAGGCGGAGCGGCAGCAACTGGCGGAGCTGCGGGAGCTGCTGGCCCAGGACGAGGAGCTGCGTCATGCCATCGCCGAGGCCGAGCGGGACGCTGATCTGGAGCAGGCCGCCCGGTTGGAATACGACCAATTGCACAGGGTGCAACAGCGGCGTGGGGATCTGGAGGAAACCCTGGCCGAGGCCCAGAGGGAGGGCACGGCACTGCTGCGTGAGCAGGTGGAGGCTGCGGATATTGCCGACGTGGTGGCTCGCTGGACTGGTATCCCTGTCCAGCGGCTGCTGGCTGGCGAACGCCAGAAGTTGCTGGATCTGGAGAGTTATCTCGGTGGACGGGTGGTTGGGCAGCCGGAGGCGGTGGCGGCGGTGGCGGCGGCCATTCGTCGGGCCAGGGCGGGGATGAAGGATCCCCGTCGCCCCGTGGGCTCGTTTCTGTTCCTCGGGCCCACCGGTGTTGGCAAGACGGAATTGGCCAAGGCCCTTGCGGACTGCCTCTTCGATGAGGAGGAGGCACTGGTACGGCTTGACATGAGTGAATTCATGGAACGCAATGCTGTGGCCCGACTCCTTGGTGCGCCTCCTGGATATGTCGGTTATGAGGAGGGGGGGCAGCTCACGGAGGCCGTTCGCCAACGCCCCTATGCGGTGTTGTTGCTTGATGAGGTGGAGAAAGCCCACCCGGATGTGTTCAATCTGTTGCTGCAGGTGCTGGACGATGGTCGACTGACCGACTCCCAGGGGCGAACCGTTGATTTCCGCCACACGGTTGTGGTGATGACAAGCAATCTGGCCAGTCGCGCCATTCTCGAGACGGCTCGACTGGCCCAGCAGGAGGGCTGTGATCGAGACGCTCTGGATCAGAGCCTGATTCAGCAGGTGGATCAGGCCCTCGGTCAATATTTCAGGCCTGAATTTCTCAACAGGATTGATGAGTTGATCCGCTTCCGACCACTGGGCTCTGCGGATCTTGAACGGATCGTGAGGCTGCAACTGACCGATCTCGCCTCCCTGCTGTCTGAGCAGGGGCTGGACCTGCTCGTGGATGACGAGGTTGTGGAGTTACTGGCAAGACTGGGCTTCGAGCCGGAATATGGTGCGCGTCCCCTGCGTCGTGTGCTGCGCCGCAAGCTGGAGAATCCCCTGGCAACTGAATTACTGGAGGAACGGTTCACGGGAGTTCGGGCCGTGCGTGTTGTGGCCGATGAGCAATCTGCTGATCAGCTGCGTTTTCTTGCGGATTCCTGAGGCATGAGGATCCGTTAAGGTATTTGTTTGCCGGAATGTGCATCAGCACCGGCGCCAGCCTCCGGCCTCAACCCCGTGACCAGCCCAACCCCCGAGGATACCCAACCCACAGAAGCCCTCCCTGAGGAGGAACCAACCCATAAGGGAGGGTTCCTCGCCGCAACCTATGAAGAGTTGAAGCTGGTGGTTTGGCCCAGCAGACAGCAACTGTTCAGTGAATCGATTGCGGTGATTCTGATGGTCAGTCTCTCCGCGGCTGCCATTGCAGCTGTCAGCCGTTTTTACGGTTGGTCGGCTTCCCAGGTATTCCGTTGAGTCCATTCCGTTGAGTCCATTTCGTTAAGTCCATACCGGTGAGCCCATTCATGAGCTCCTCGCCTTCTCCCTTGTCCGTCCGCTCAATTTCCCGAATCTGTGTCCGACGTTGATCTCACACCAGAAGAGTCCTCAGAGGTGCTGAATCTGCCGGCCCCCAATGAGGGGGAAGAAGGCACCAGTTCCGTGGTCACTGTTGCGAAGACGTCAGTGGCTCGTTGGTACGCCGTTCAGGTGGCGTCCAGTTGTGAGAAGAAGGTCAAGGCCACCCTTGAACAGCGGGCGGTCACCCTTGGTGTGAGCAATCGGATCCTGGAGATCGAGATTCCCCAGACCCCTGCCGTCAAACTCAAGAAGGATGGCAGTCGCCAGTCGACGGAGGAGAAGGTGTTCCCGGGCTATGTCCTGGTGAGGATGGTTCTGGATGAAGACACGATGATGGCGGTGCGCAGCACCCCGAATGTGATCAATTTCGTTGGTGCCGAGGATCGCCGTGCCACCGGCAAGGCTCGCGGTCACATCAAACCCCGTCCGTTGAGTCGTCAGGAGGTGGATCGCATCTTCAAGCGTGCCGCCGAGAAGAAGACAGTGGTGAAGGTTGATCTCGCTGAGGGCGATCAGATCATGGTCACCGCTGGACCGTTCAAGGACTTCCAGGGTGAGGTGATTGAGGTCTCAGGGGAACGCAGCAAGTTGAAGGCACTGCTTTCGATCTTCGGTCGTGAAACACCTGTTGAACTTGAGTTCTCTCAGATCAGTAAACAGAACTGAATTGAGCGGCGGCCGCTTCCCTGCGGAGGGCGGCCACAGAGATGGGTTCTCCATCTCGCCGCACCTGCCCCAAGGGGCAGGTGATCCGCAACTGTCCAACTCCGCTTGCCGATGGCCAAGAAAGTCGTAGCTGTGATCAAGCTGGCCCTCCAGGCCGGCAAAGCCAACCCCGCACCGCCGGTGGGCCCAGCCCTCGGTCAGCACGGGGTCAACATCATGGCGTTCTGTAAGGAGTACAACGCTCGCACCCAGGACAAAGCCGGATTCGTGATTCCGGTGGAGATTTCGGTTTTTGAAGACCGCAGTTTCACCTTCATCACCAAGACGCCACCGGCGTCGGTGCTGATCACGAAGGCCGCCGGAATCGATAAGGGTTCCGGGCAGTCCGCCAAGGGCAGCGTCGGCTCCATCAGCCGCGCTCAGCTTGAGGAGATCGCCAAGACCAAGCTGCCTGATCTCAATTGCTCCAGCGTTGAGTCAGCGATGCGCGTCATCGAGGGCACCGCCCGCAACATGGGCGTTGCTGTCAGCGACTGATATCCGCCGGTTTCTACCGGCTCAGTTGCCATTCCAAATTGTTCACCCTGCCGGGGGAGACACCCAGTGTCGCCTGCACCCCACAATCATCATGCCGAAACTCTCCAAACGTCTGGCCAGCCTTGTCGACAAGATCGAGGAAAGGCCCTACGCACCACTGGAAGCCATCCAGCTCGTCAAGGAAACTGCCACCGCAAAGTTTGACGAAACCATCGAGGCCCATGTGCGCCTCGGGATTGATCCCAAGTACACCGATCAGCAGCTTCGCACCACCGTGGCTCTGCCGGAGGGCACCGGACAGGCCGTGCGGATCGCCGTGATCTCCAGCGGTGAGAAGGTGGCGGAAGCCAAGGCCGCCGGTGCTGATCTTGCCGGTGATGATGATCTGGTCGAGACCATCGGCAAGGGTGAGATGAACTTCGATCTGCTGATCGCCACCCCTGACATGATGCCCAAAGTGGCCAAGCTGGGTCGAGTGCTCGGTCCCCGGGGATTGATGCCGAACCCCAAGGCAGGAACGGTTACCACGGATCTTGCCGGTGCGATCAAGGAGTTCAAGGCGGGCAAACTGGAATTCAGGGCTGATCGCGCAGGCATCGTTCACGTGCGTTTCGGCAAGGCGAGCTTTGGGGCTGAGGCTCTGCTCGAAAACCTCAAGGTTCTGCAGTCCACCATTGATCGGAACAAGCCCAGTGGTGCCAAGGGGCGCTACTGGAAGAGCCTTTATATTTCCTCCACCATGGGGCCTTCCGTTGAAGTGGATATTGCGGCTCTGCAGGACATCAGCAAGGAAGATTGATTTGGTTGCTGTTGACTTGCAAATAAGTTGCAGCTCTATCATCATCACACCAGCCCTGATACTCAGGGCTGGGCCTCTTTTTAAACAGGACGGAGGCTCGAAGATAAGCAAGTTTCCAGCTAGGCAGAAGACCTCTTCATTGACTCAACGTTTTGGATTCATCTGAAGACCTGCAAGTTCAGTCTGATGCAAAAGTTGTTGAGATTATGATCTCAGCTTTGGCTTCACTTTCTGTGCCGCCCCTTGAGTTGGAAGTGATGCGCGAAAATATATCCGACTCTGCCGATACTGTGTCTACTCAAGCGATGGGATTGGATAGCCTGGGCGCAATGGAGTTTTGTATTCATCTTGAGCTCGACCATGGCGTTGTGATCTCCCCTGAGGATTTATTGGCTGTTGAACATGCAGCTCAGCTGCTTTCAATCGTCAAGGCTCGCTTGCCCCATCTTTCTCCAGATAGCTAGTCAGGCCATCGCTTTCACCTTGCAGTATGGCCGTCAGTACTTGCTCGAGACTGATTCCGATTCTGGCTAAATCTGACGGGATATGATGATCATTGCAGCCACGAAATAAAAGTGCCTTGGTCGATGAGGAGTCGCGATAGTTCTCCTGAAAATGATTGCGAATTAACCGAACACTTTCCCTGTCTTCCTTGTGTTTGGCCCCGGCAATTAGGATCAGATTTGTTTGCTTGAATCCATGATGGTTTGGTCTGAACGTTAAGTCGTTCGCCTCTCTGGCTTCGGCGACCGGTCCTGCCGCAGTGAATGTGTTTTCGTTTGCCCTCGCCCCAAGGATGACTCCCAGTGGAAGCTTGAGGGCGTGGGCGCTGTAAGCAGCGGCCAGCCCGCCACTGCTTGTTCCGAGGGTGATCGAGTTTTCTAATTGATCGCCGAGTGTGGTTTGAAGCTGCCTGTAAATAGAATCGAGAAGTTTGCCTTTGTTCGAGAAGTAGCTTTCCCGATAGCGCCTCCTGATGACAATCAGATTGTATTCAGTGGTGGAAAGTGTTGCAAGTATGCAGGCGATTGGTGCCATCAGCATGCCGCCATTTCCAGTGAAGCCAATGATTGTTTTGCTTCGGGTTGTGTCTCTGTCTGCCAAGGTGTAATGAAGAAGTTTGTGGCTTTCTTGTTCGCTTTCAGCGTAGGTATAGTTTGATTTTGCCGAGAAAAAGCCTGGGGCTCTTTGCTTTAACTTTTTCTCCCACCTGATAACGTCTTCATGGCTTATTCTGTTGGTCAAAAGCCTTGTCAAATGGCTTTTGCTTTGCATCTCTTTGGAGAGTATTTTAAAGAAGTTCCTCAGTTGGCCGTCGGTCGCGAAACGACTGAGGATTAATTTCAGTTGATTGAATTGATTCGGGCTTGCCGCCTTCAGACGATGGCTCCATTCTTCTTGGGTTTCAGCCCGTAGTGTGTATTCAAGATCTTCCCAGTTCAGGGCGATTGGCTTGCTGCTATTCATTGTTTGAGTGCATATTGCTCTCGAAATGTTCTCCTTAAGGCCTTACCCGTTGAGCCTTTTGGGATCTCTGCCATTGAGATGAAGCGGTGGGGGCGGCGTGTGCCCAAGGCCTCGCGGCAGAGAGCCTCCAAATCTTGAGTGAGCTGCTGATTCGACCAGCCATCCTTCGCTGTGATCGCAGCCATGGGTACACCTCCAAATCTTTCTGACAAGGCACCAAAGGCTGCACATTCTTGGATGCCTGGGTGTGAATAGATGATCTCTTCGATTTCAACAGGAGAAATCAGAATGCTGTTATAGAGGAAAACATCATTCGAGCGACCTCCAAAAATAATCTGACCAGAATTGGAGATGGCGAGCAGATCGCCTGGATTGAGGCAGCGAGATGGTGTGGTGATCATTGCTTCTCGAAAGTTCAATCCATCGCGTTCAAATCCTTCACCATTGACTAGAGGTTGAAGCTTCACATGGTTTAAAAGCCACCCCAATGAGTCTGGTTCTTCCAGTAGGGCCTCGGGGGGGAGCCAGGTCAAGGGTCCCGTTTGACTGGTTGCGTAGGTGATGCCTAGATCAATTCCATCGATGCAGGCAACTCTTTGACGCAGTTCTCTTGGGAAATGGTCGCTGCTACTAATGATCAGGAAACCCTTGGGGCATTGCTGAAGATCCCCCCTAGCCAGTTGGCGCCTGAAGGCGTTTGGGGCGCTGATTGCGCCGTCGCAATCATCAGGTATGGGGTTCTCTGCTAATGGCACTTCTGAATGCCTGGCGACGAAGCTCTGGCCCTTTAAAAGCCTGATGAGTTTTTGAATTCTGCCGCTCCAGTTCTGCAGACTTGGGGTCAGCAGAGGTTTGTTGATCAAGCCAAAGGGTGACCAGTGATGGATCAGGATGTTGAGTAGGTTTTGGCCGTCTCGGTAAAACAGGCCGGGATGTCCGCTGGTTGTTCCGGAGGTGGTGCCAATGAACATAATTGGCTGATGATTCTTCGCATCTAATCCAGCAAGCTCTCTATTGGAGATAGGAATAGGCGCAAGCTTTTGCCAGCATTGCAACCCCTGAGCACTCATCCCGATTGGCTGCCAGCCTTTTAAGCAGATCGAGGCCACTGTGCCAATGCAATGGGTGAGGCCATAGCGCTCGCCGAGCATTGTTTGTTCCGTAGCACTTGCGCTAACTGGCAGGATCGCCTGTGCCATTCCTTCGAGGCTCAAAGCCAGGCCCAAGACCAGATTCTCGGTTCCATCTGGTAATGAAATGCCGATGACAACGGGTGTTGTGGGATTGACTTGTTGCAATAGCCTGGAGAGGCATTGTCTCTCTTTCTCTACTTGCTCCACAAGCCAATCTCCCTGCACTTTTTCACCTAGCCAATCGAAACCTGGTAACCCACGTTCAATTTGTAAATGCCAATGTTGTCTTAATGCCAGCAGAGAATCACTAACCAGTGTATTCATACCTTCTCAGCATTGGCAAGACGCCTTTCAGAAGCAGTGACCACAGAGTTGCCAATTGTTGTTAGCGCAGCGTGCTCCTTGACTTGTGCTAGTGATGACTTGCCAAATCTTATTTGTTGTTTCAGTAATTCTCTTGCCTCTGTCAGTATGGTCTCTCGTTGTGGGATGTCATTTAGGCCATCCGAGAGAAGCTTATCCAGAAGCTCTCCAACACGTCCTGTCACATAGAGCGAATGCATGATCCCATTCATAGGGCGGGGATCATTGCGGATCAGAACCTTGTGCTTCTCGTCATCGTTGTTTAGGCAGAGAGGTTGATCCTGGCCTAAGACAAATAATTCAGCGTGGGCATACTCATGAACTAATTTCTCTACAATCTCTACGATTGATTGTTGACGTGATGCATTGATCACGGTGGCACCTCTAAAGAAGAAGCATGTCGCACCGCCAAAGCTTTCTGGAATGGCGCGAGCTATAGGTCCTGGTTCGGCAATGATCAACAGGTTCTGGATTTGATCCATCAAGTTTACAAGCTCTCTATCAACTCTACGAATTAAGGAGCGGGCTCTAGGAACTTCTTGAGTCCAGTGCTCAATTAATGATTGTTTTGGTACGTCAAGGTCAGCGATGAAATCACCGCCTTCTTGGAATAATCTAAGCGCCGCCTGCCAAAGCGAAGAAGAGGCAATTTTTGTGTCTCCAAATACACATACGTTGCCGTCAGGTTGTGGAGTATTCGTGCTCTTGAAGGCGGCATCTTTTGCATCTGATACCAGTTTTGAAACGGGTCCTTCCTGCTTGGGGTCCTTGCTTATGAGCCAGTTCCCAAGATTGTAATAGGCAAGATAGGTCCAGGGAGAATATGGCTTGGCTAGTGATTGGACGCACTCGGTTAAGAGCTTGACCGCAGAATTGTTGCGTGTATATGTGGGGTCGAATTTGGCAAACGATTGAATGGAAGCAAGGAAATCACTTTCGCCTTTTTGGATGGAATCGAGAATCAGCGTATTCTGGCTATCCATGCTCAAGTTGCCTGAGGGGTATGCATAAGGCCTGTAGCTGAGAGTTTCGCTGCTTTTGGTTGATTGTATGGGCGCGTCTTGATGAGATTTCTGATTTTAAGGGTGTATTTAAGTTGGTCTTAAAGTAGCTCTAAAAGTAAAAATTGCCAACACCAATGATGATGCTGGCAATTTTTTTGAGATCTTTTAGTCCCAAGCCTGGAACTTAAAGAAGCACGACTAATTGATTTCGCCGCTGACTTTGGAGCTGATTCTGCTGATCGTGGAGATCTCGCCGCTGACCTTCGCACTAGTTCTGCTGGAATCGGCTGCGCTGCCAGCTGTCTTGCCGTCAGTGCTGAGGAGTCGGAAGCCGAACAGCGTGGTTGCGTCTGGGCTCATGATTCATCAATGAAAAAGCCCACTTATTCTGACAACCCCAACTCCCGTAGAACGCAGTTTGGCTACTGATCGATGTGACGGATTTTACGTCGTTCTGCTGTCCGCCCGATTGGGTTGGCTTTGTTCCTGAGCGGATGCTTGCTTGCCGCGATAGCACTTGCAGTGCTCCTCAAGGTCTATGATGCAGATCTGGCTTAGGTCAGACGGGCCCGCGCCCGACCCCAGACAGCAGGTGATCCCAGTGTCCGCTTCGGCGGTGCTTGTTTATAAATCCTGCCGAGGTGAACGCATCACGTTTGGCTAGCTCACGGTTTCGGCAGCGCCGAGGCATCGGGTCAGCCGGCTTTTCGCGACCTCGAGGTGTGGTTGTCGCTTTTGCGTCTACCACTTGGGCCGCGGTCCGGCTTGTTCCCCCGATTCGTTCGAAACCCCATGGGCCGCTCGCTCGAGAACAAGCAACAGATCGTCGGAGAGCTCAAAGAGCTCCTCGCCGAGGCCGAATTGGCATTGGTCCTGGATTATCAGGGCCTATCCATCAAGGAGATGTCTGATCTGCGGACCCGTCTGCAGTCCAGCAATTCGGTGTGCAAGGTGACCAAAAACACCTTGATGCGCCGAGCCATTGATGGAAGTAGTGCCTGGTCGAATCTTGAAACCCTGCTAACCGGCACCAACGCTTTCGTTCTGATCAAGGGCGATGTTGGTAGTGGTGTGAAGGCTGTCAATGCCTTCCAGAAAGACACCAAGAAATCTGAGACGAAAGGGGGCCTTTTCGAAGGCAAACTCCTTTCTCAAGCTGAGATCAAAGCTATTGGGGATCTACCCTCCAAGGACGCTCTCATGGCTCAGATCGCCGGCGCCATCAATGCTGTGGCCACCAAGGTCGCAGTGGGGGTCAACGAGGTTCCATCCGGTCTTGCGCGGGCGCTCAGTCAGCACGCCGAAAGCGGCGAAAGCTGAGCGTCTTCGAGCTGATTTTTTTCACTGATCTGTTGCTTTATTCCAATCCCAATCATGTCTAAAAAAACTGACGACATTCTTGAGTCACTGAAAACTCTCTCCCTGCTTGAAGCTTCTGAGCTTGTCAAGCAGATTGAAGAGGCTTTCGGTGTCTCCGCCGCTGCGTCTGCTGGCGTTGTCATGGCCGCTCCCGGCGCTGCTGCCGGTGGTGCTGGCGAGGCTGCTGAAGAGCAGACCGAATTTGATGTTGTGCTTGAGAGCTTCGACGCTTCAGCCAAGATCAAAGTTCTCAAGGCTGTACGTGAAGCCACCGGTCTGGGTCTTGGCGACGCCAAGGCCATGGTCGAAGCGGCTCCAAAGACCATCAAGGAAGGCGTTGCCAAAGACGAAGCCGAGACCGTTAAGAAGGCGATTGAAGAGGCTGGAGGCAAGGTCACCCTCAAGTGATCGTGGGTTGGTTGGTCTACTGCCAACCAGTCCTTCAGCCAGCCTGATTCCCAGTGCTTCGTTTAGTTACTGCCGGCCTAGGAGGCCGGCTTTTTTCTTGGCGGCTTTGCGCTTCCGCTTGATCAGAGCGAGATCAAGCTCTGGGAGGCAAGAAAGTTGACGAGATAGCTGGAACTGCTTTCACCGCTGAAGATGATTCCTAGATTTCCCTCTGCAGCTGGCTGTTTGAGTTTGATCATGCCAATACCGGAGTGGAGTTCACCTTGGCCAATCATTTGGCCCTGGTCATCGTTCACTCGGTTGCGGCCGCTCTGGGCTTGGCGGTAGGCACGCTCTTTTTCTCACCGCTGTAGCCGGTGGTCCATTGCTCAGGCTTGGCCAGCTTGCGCAGACGTCGACGACTCTGTGGATCTCTGCCAATGCTGCGGACCTGCAGCATTGGTGCATCGGTATTGTTCTCAATCAAGTGGGCCACACCCCTGTTTGTTGATAGGCAACTCCGCTGCGGCTCACTCCCTTCAGCTTCGGATTGCCCACACCCATGTCGTCCGCCAGTCGACCATTCCAGTTCCTGGGTTTGTCGCCATTGCGAGTTTCATTAATGCTGTCGAGCAAGCTGCCGGTGCCGCCCTTGATGATCAGGGGA